>JGI12627J18819_10000431_pt1 | contig 13817 bp, 10 predicted proteins | sample TexAe_OM1H0_M2_FD_18819 | JGI IMG/M metagenome (IMG submission 18819)
AATGGTCGCGGCTGATCTGAAGGCCGGCCCCTCTGAGTTCGGTAATCGTTTGCTCGACAAAAAGGATATCCTGCCACGATGAAAACAGCCGGATGCCTGACATTCGTTTACTTTCTGATTGTGGTCGCTCTCGGTTCGATGGGGGCCACCTCATTGCGCGCACGGGAGTACGTGCGAGACTCGGAGCCCAAACTTTTCTCTTACGATGAGTTGGTTCAGTTGAGCTTGGACCAGGAGATGAGCCCCGAACTTGCAGAGAAGCTGCGGCTCATCACGACCACTCCCTTCATCAACAATGAGGCGTACTTGAGAAGACGGACCGAATGACCCGAACACCGCGTCGTATCTTCGGTTTCAAGCTACCGCAGGATTTGTCTCGACTGGGATCCTTGACTTGAACTGACCCGCACCCTAAAATTTGCCCTTCTGATGTCCCCTCCCCAGGAATCGGTCCAGGAGCCACCGCATGCGTGTTTTCGTCGTACTGGCGCTCGGAATGGGACTTCTGGTACCAGTTGCATTGGCACAGAAGCCTCCAGCTCCGGCCCCTGCGCCTCCGCCTTCCTTACCTCCAAGCCGCCCTGGAGCTCCCCCTCCCTCGAGTTCGCAGCCAGGTCAACTAGACGAAGATCTCGTAATGTTTCTCCTGGGCCGCGTTGCCACCAACGACGGCACGCCTGTTCCAAGCGACGCCCTGGTTGAGCGCGTGTGCAACAACAGCGTACGTGAACAGGTGTATGCATCTTCCCACGGCGATTTCAGTATGCAATTGGGGTCGCGGACCGCTTCTTTCGTCGACGCTAGCGGCGACCCGGGTTCGCAATATGGTGCAGCGAACAAGGATTCGATGATGGGAATTCCAAGACGCGAGTTGACGAATTGCGATCTGCGGGCCTCGGCGGCCGGTTTTCATTCGGCTGTCATCAGCCTTGTGGGCCTCGATACTTTCGGCCGCAGAATCGACGTGGGCACCATTGTGGTGCAGAGAGGTGCAAAGATCGAAGGCACGACGCTGAGCGCCGCGCCCTACAAAGCGCCGAAAGATGCCAGAAGGGCTTACGAGAAAGGCCTCGAGGCCGAAAGAAAAGCCAACCTTGCCGGTGCGCGCAAGTATTTTGAAATGGCAGTGGAGTTCTACCCCAAGTATGCGAGCGCATGGTTTCAGTTGGGCATCGTTTTACAAAAGGAAAACCTGAAGGATGAGGCTCGCAGGGCGTATACCCAAGCCGCAACGATCGATACCGGGTTCCTGCCACCCTATATGTCGCTCGCGTCCATGGCCTATGAGGAAGAAAATTGGACCGTGCTGCTTGCTCTTACTGATCACATCTTGGATCGCGATCCGTTGAATCACGTCGACGTCACTGGTTACTACATCGCGGATCTCGATCCCTTGAATTGCACCGGGGCCTATTTTTATAACGCGGTCGCAAACTACAAGCTCAACAACATTGAAGCCGCTGAAAAGAGCGGGCTCAAGGCGGAACACGTAGACCTGCTCACCCGTTTTCCGCAACTGCATCTCTTATTGGGCGAAATCTTCGCGAGAAAAAACGACTATGCCACTGCGATCTCAGAGGTTCAAACTTACTTGCAGTTGGCTCCGCACGCGAAAAACGCTGATCAGGCACGGGAGCAGTTGGCAAGATTAGAAAAGCTGAACGACTCAGTAACAACCAGTGAAAAACCCGACCACCGATGAATATCGGCATTGGCAGATGTTGGCCTGCATTCTTCCCTTCAACTTCCTCGTGGACACACTTGCGCCAATGGGTTATCTTCCCAGTTCCAGCGAATTTCTGGCCGTGCGCGCACTAGATTTCTCGGCCTGCGGTTCAGCGCGCCGAAAGCAGGGCCTATGAGCCGAGCCTCGTTTGCCGCGGTGGCCATTATCGCGGCGCTCAGCGCCGCTCCAGCCGGCCGCGCGCAATCGCCTGCGGGGCAAGATCTCTACGCCAGAGATGTGCCCCGGCCGTTCCCTCTCGGCTGCGCCAAAACACCCGCGGGCGATCCCTTGCGCCCTCCCTGTTCTCCCTCCTCATCCTTGGCCGCCTCAACCGCTCTCGCGATCGCCGCCGATTCCTCGGAGCCCCTCGTGCGCATTCCGCTGGCGCTTTCTGAGGGCACGTCACTGCGTGTCGCGATCGATCAGCGCACACGCATCTCCCACGTGGGCGAAACTGTGCGCGGACATATCGTCGAAACCGTCTATGCCTTTGATGAGCCGGTCATCCCGGCTGGCAGTACTGTCACCGGCCGCGTCACCAGAATTGAGCCCGTATCAATTGCGCGCCTCATCTCGTCTTACGCGAACGGAAATTTCTCGCCATTCCGCAAATACGTGGTGACTTTCGATCGTATTACCCTTCCCGACGGCCACGAGCTGCCCATCGACACCAGCGTCGCGCCCGGCAATGCAGAAGTTGTGCACCTCGTCAGCAAAGACGACAAAACCAAAGATGCAAAGGAAGGCGAGCACAAGAGCCTTGCTACGCGTGCGGCAAACTCGGCCAAACAGGAAGTGAAAGATCGCGTTCAGGACGCGAGCACGGCGGCCCACCAGGCGGCCGACGAAATTCGCACTCCCGGACGGATCGAGCGGGTGAAACAATTCTTGGTATCCCAGTTGCCCTACCGCCGGCAATACGTGGCGGTTGGCACGCGCTTCTCGGCCTCCCTGAACCAGTCTCTCCTTTTCGGGGCCATCTTGCGCACGCAGCAGCAGATGGCATCAATTGGCAGCGCTCCTCCTGCGGATATTCTCCTGCACGCGCGTTTGCTGCTGGAGGTCAGTTCGGCCACCGCCACGCGCGGCAATCCCGTGATCGCGGAACTGACTGAGCCTATCTACTCTCCCGACCATCGCCTGGTGCTACCCGCGCAAAGCCGGTTGATCGGACAAGTTGTCGTAGCGAAACCCGCGCGGCATTTGCATCGCAATGGCGAGCTCCGCGTGATCTTTGAACGTCTCGAGGTTCCTGGAGGCGATTTGCAGCGCGTGCAAGGCAGCCTCGAAGGCATTGAGGTCGACCGCGCCGCGCACCTGAAACTCGACGAGGAAGGCGGCGCGCGCGCTACCGATAGCAAGACTCGCTACCTGTCCACGGGCATAGCGGTCTTGATGGCGGCAGCAGCGGCGCATCCGGACGCGGAACGCGGCAGTGTCGACCAGGCCGGCGATCCCGCCGTGCGCGCGGGTGCTGGCGCTTCGGGCTTTGGTCTGGCGGGCACGCTGATTGGCCTGGCGGCGAAATCGAACGCCGTCTCGATCGTCTTCTCGGCCTACGGCGCTTCCGCGTCGATTTATACCAATTTCCTTTCGCGCGGCCGCGACGTCGTCCTTCCGAAGAATGCGCCCATGGAAATCGGCCTCGGCGCGACGCACCCAGGCCCCAGCCAGCGCTAGCCATTAACAGTCATTTACATTCGCGCCTGGTTTTGTTTACAACCCATTCATACTCCTGTCATCTCCTAGTTACCACGGCGTTGTCCTTCCTTGTCAGAATCTTCGAGATACTCCATGGACATAGAGGTTCGCGACCCTGACCATGCCTACCGCAAATCCCCGCGCTACGGTAGACTTTTACCGATGCGATCTCNGGCTCGAGAGCTCCATATGAAGCGCATCTTAATTATTGAGGACGATCGCGATATCGTCGAACTCGTCCGTTATAACCTTGCCAATGAAGGTTTCCACGTAAACGCCGCGTTTGATGGCAGCAGCGGTCTCTCGACGCTCAAAAAAACGCCTCCGGACCTCCTCCTCCTCGATCTGATGCTCCCCAAAATGTCCGGCCTGGATATATGCAGGGAAATCCGTAAGGACGAATCGCTGAACCGCCTCCCGGTCCTGATGCTCACGGCGCGTGGCGACGAGGCTGACCGGGTTGTGGGTCTCGAAATGGGTGCGGACGATTACGTGACCAAGCCCTTCAGCCCGCGCGAGCTGATTGCCCGCGTGAAAGCTTTGCTCCGGCGCGCGGAGCCCCCGGCCGACGCTCCGCGGATTCTCGAAATCGGCAAGCTGGCGATTGATCCTGCTTCTTATCGCGTCAGCCACGCTGGCAAGCCCGTGCCGCTCAGCACGCTCGAATTCCGGTTGCTGTATTATCTGGCTTCGCGTCCCAATCGCGTCTTCACGCGCGATCAGCTTCTCGACGCCGTCTGGGGCACGGATCGGTTTGTTACGCCGCGCAGTGTGGACGTTTACGTGCGCCGCCTGCGCGAAAAAATCGAAGCCGATCCGGAAAATCCCCTGCACCTGAAGACCGTTCGGGGCGCGGGCTATTTATTCGAGACTCGTGCAGCGTAAACTCTTCTGGAAACTCGCGCTGACCTTCCTGGCGCTTTTGCTGAGCGTATTGCTCGCGGTGGATTTCCTTGCCGAGCGCGCTCTTCGGCGAAGTTACGAAAACGACGCCTATCGGGAGCTGCAGGCCGTTGCGCATGTGCTCCTGGCGAATCCGCTGAATATCAGGAGCGTTCCACCGCAGAATCCTGAAGAAGTGGCCGCGCTGAACCTCTGGGTCAGTTCTGCAGCGGCGACGGGCTTGCGCGTCACTGTAATCACGGCGGATGGCCGGGTCATCGCTGATTCCGAGACGAACCCCTCCACAATGGAATCGCATGCGGATCGTCCGGAAGTCCGCGAAGCGCTCCAAAGAGGCGAAGGCCGATCGACGCGGGAGAGTGTAACCCTCAAGAAGCCGCTGATGTACTACGCGGTGCGGCAAACCCTTCCCGGTAATGTTCCAGTCCTCGTCCGATTCGCGCTGCCGCTCGAGGGCATTGGCGAGTCCTTGGGGACATTTCGGGCGAGTTTGTGGCTATGGTCGCTGCTGATTTTTTTGATTGCTGGAGCAGTGGCGCTCGCAATGTCGCGTTCTTACACCGAACGGATCGAGCGGCTGCGCCAGTTCTCACGCCGAGTTGCGGAGGGCGATTTCCGGCCGCTGCCGCCTGATGGAACCGGCGATACGCTCGAAGCGCTGGGTTTCTCGCTGAACCAGACCGCGGCGAGACTCGATCGCACGATCCGCAGCCTCACAGAAGAGCGCAATCTTTCGGCGGCGATATTGGGCTCGATGGTGGAAGGCGTGGCGGTGGTGAACGGGGCCGAGCGATTGGTGTTCGCCAATCCCGGATTCGCCTCGATCCTCGGTCTGGATGTGCCGCCGGTTTCAGGCAGTTCTCTTCTCGAGATTGTGCGGCAAACGGAACTGATTGAGGCGGTGCGGCGCGTCCTGGCGGGAGAATCACGCGTGGAAGCGGAAATCGCCACGGGGACTCTTCGCCAGCATTACTTCGCGGCTACAGTTGCGTCGGTGCGTGCGGGAGAAACGTCCGGGGCAGTTATTGTGCTGCATGACATCACGGAATTGCGGAAGCTCGAACGCATCCGGCGCGATTTCGTGGCGAACGTCTCGCATGAATTTCGTACGCCACTTACCGCCATTCAGGGATTTGCGGAAACCTTGATTGGCGGNGCGATGGACGATTCGCAGAACCGCGGCCGATTTCTCGGGATTATTCTGGAACACTCGCGGCGGCTGGCCCGGCTTACGGAAGACCTTTTGAGACTTTCGCAAATGGACGCCGAGCGCCTGGATCTTGAGGTGCGATCGGTAGGCGTCGCGCAGCTGATTGAATCCTGCTACGAGACGGCGCAGCGCCGGGCCGCCGAAAAGGACCTCAGCCTCACTTTGAACCTTCCGACCCACTTGCCGGAGGTCGCCGGGGACAATCGCCGGCTGCAGGAGGTGCTGCAAAACCTGCTGGATAACGCGATTCAGTACACCTTGCCGGGAGGCAAGATCGTGCTGAGTGCCGAAGCGGGAAACGACGAAGTGATTTTCACCGTCGCCGATACGGGCATCGGGATTCCGCAAGCCGATCAACCGCGGATTTTTGAACGNTTTTACCGCGTGGATGTGGCGCGTTCCCGCGAGGCTGGTGGCACAGGGCTTGGGCTGGCGATTGCGAAGCACTTGATTGAAGGTCATGGCGGGCGGATCTGGGTCGAGAGTGAACTCGGAGCAGGGTCGAAATTCCATTTCTCTGTTCCGGTGTTTGACGCGGAACGCGCCGTAAGCCGCGCGGCTTTGACGGGCAGTGCCGGCGGACGGACGGTGCGTGCCGGAAACCCCGGCGCTGCTTGATAGCCAGAGGTTTGCCGCATATTCACCTTGCTGTCAACGATTTGTAACTTTCGCCGGCGACACTGGCGGTAGCGTGCGGAACCGTATTGGGCCGCGTTTCGCGGCGGAGGCTTCGATGGCGGCAACACCCGGCTTGAACGAAGCGGTTCTGTACGACACCCTCGTCAATTACCTTGTTTCGATGGCGCGCGTGGTAGAAACGGCCATGAACCGCGCACTCGATGCAATTGTGGGCTTCGACAATCGGCGCACCGCAGGTCTCCCGGGCGAAGTGTTCCTGCTTGAGCCGCGCATCAACGAAATGGAAATCATGATTGACGAGCACGCGATTCGGCTGCTGCGCCGCGGCTCATTCAACGACGACGAAATGCGGCTGATCGTCGCTTCGTTGAAGATTACGAACGACCTCGAGCGAATTGGCGATATCGCCGTGAATCTGGCGGAACGTGTCATTTCGCTGCGCGACATGCCTGACGCGAAAATTCCCGAAGAGCTTCGACCGATGGCCGAAGCCGTGAGGGCCATGGTCAGCCGGAGCCTCGGAGCGCTGATTTTTCGGAACGCGGAAATGGCCACGCAGGTTCTGGAAAGCGACGACATCGTGGACCAGTATCGCGACCGCATTTTTGAGAACGTATTGCAGCACATGACCGAGGACGTCGCGCTGGTCAGCCCCGGGATGCAGTTTGTGCTGGCGACGCGGCACCTGGAGCGCATCGCCGACCATGCGACGAATATCGCCGAAGACATCATTTTCTGGGTGCGCGGGCTCGATGTGCGTCACGGGCGCGGATTAACGGTACGGCTGGAACAAGAAGGAACCGCGGCCGATAGCATGACGAAGGTCACGGAGAATTCACAGGACCTTCATTCAGAAGTGACTCCGGGCTGCGAAACTCGACGCGTTTAGTCTTCACTCCACGTCCTACCATGGGGACCGGCGCACCCCTGGCTCCGGTCCCCTTCTCCTCCCTTGTAGGACACCGCGGCTGGACATCTCTGGACATCCCCTTGACCGGAAAGCCGAGTCCAACTAATGTTTGTTGGATAGAGGCAAATGAGCGCATTCAGCAGCCCAGATGGCGATAAGCGCAGACCCGCGTGGCGAGCGTGGGTTTGTGTGCTGCTGATCGGTCTCCTTCTCTACAATCCCTTCCTTGCGTTCGCGAGCGCATCTCACGGACGGGGCTACCAAGCCTTGACGCGGCACCGGGCAAATGTCGGCGCAAGTGAAATGCAACACTTCGCCCCGGTGCAGGTGGAAAAAGCCCCTGCGGACGTGAGGGTTGCGGCCGAAATAAGTGAGCTGCCCGAACCACAGGAAGAGTGCCTGCTGACGAGCGGGCCAGAGCACCTTCCGCTATTGCTAGAGGGAATGACGAGCCACTGGTTTCGTCCCCCTCCCCGCGCATAACCTTCAGAAAATACAGACCCAAGGTGAAAGACCGCGGTGGAAGCGGAACGCATGGCGTTCCAATGCGAACTCTACCCCCAGCGCGGGCATCTAGAGGGGAGAAGGCCACCCTATCCCCGTGAGATGAGGAAACGTATGACAGGTAAACGAAAACTGCTGATCGCGGGCGCTGTAATTTTAGGAGCCTTGCTGTTTTGGGGAGTATTGCGGAGGAGCAAAACGGCAGCCGACGACGGGCATGATTCGGGAAGCGGGGAACCGGTTGCGGCGGTTGTGAAAGTTGAACGGAGAAACCTGGGCACACCCTTGACGCTGGCGGGAGCGTTCAAGCCGTTTCAGGACGTGGACATTCACGCCAAGGTCGCGGGGTACATCAAGGCGATTTACGTCGACGTTGGATCACGCGTGAGAGCAGGGCAAACGATAGCCATTCTCGAGGTGCCGGAACTCGAGGCCCAGTTGGCAGGAACTGATGCGGCCGTAAGGCGAGCAATGGAAGAGATCAGCAGGGCGAACGGGGACGTGGAGCGAGCCCAGTCTACCTATGCGGCGCTGCACGCGATGCATGAACGGCTGAACCAGGCGGCAAAGCAGAAAGAGGGTTTGGTTGCGCAACAGGAAGTGGATGACGCGCAGGCCAAGGACCTGGGAGCCGCGGCGCAGGTATCGAGCGCGAAGGCGGCACTGAACGCGGCGGAGCAAGCGCTCGAAGTGGCGCAAGCAACGCAGAAGCAGTACACGGCGCTTTCCGCGTACACGAAGATCACAGCGCCCTACGCAGGAGTGGTCACGGTCCGCTATGCGGACACCGGGTCGTTGATCTCGGCAGGGACTTCGTCGAGCACCCAGTCGGAGCCGGTAGTGCGGCTGGCGCAGATATCGGTGCTGCGGCTGGTGCTGCCGATACCCGAATCGATCGCAGGAACCATACGGCTAGGAGATCCGGTGAAGGTTCACGTGCAGGCATTGAACGAGGATTCGGTAGGCAAGGTGACGCGCTTTGCGGATTCGCTCGACCCGCAAACAAGGACGATGCACACGGAAATTGATTTTCAGAACCCGGACGGAAGACTGCTGCCGGGGATGTACGTGGAAGCGACAGTGCCGCAAATGCAGAAGCAGAACGTCTTGACGGTGCCGTTGGAGGCGGTGGAAGTGTCCGGAAACGGCGAGGGCAGTGTGCTACGGCTCGACGCGCAAAACACACTTGAGGAACGAAAAGTGAAGTTGGGGCTGGAGGGGAGCACGCGCATCGAGATCATCGCCGGGTTGAACGAAGGCGATCGCGTGGTAATAGGAAGCCGAAATGAATTCCGCAGCGGGATGAAGGTGAAGCCGAAAGAGATCGAAGCCAGCGAACACGGCGGTCCGGGAGGAAAGTGATGCCGAAGTTTGCGCTGGCGTACCCGTATTTCATCATCATGTTGTGCCTGGTGGTGGCGGTCGTCGGCGTAGCGACAGTGGTGCGCATGCCTGTCGATTTATTTCCCGAGATCAACATTCCGGTAGTGGTAGTGGCGACCTTTTATTCCGGCATGCCGCCGCAGCAGATCGAGGCGGACATCACCAACACATTCGAACGGTTTTTTACGCTGGGAAGCAACATCGATCACATCGAGTCGCGTTCGCTTACGGGTGTGAGTCTGATCAAGGTCTATTTCAAACCAGGCACGAACGCGAACGCGGCACTAAGCAATATCGCCAACCTGGCGATGGCGGATCTACGGCGATTGCCGCCAGGAACGCTGCCGCCGGTGGTGTTGAAGTTTGACGCTTCGAGCTTGCCCGTGTGTCTGATCACCCTGAAGGGAGAAGGCCTGAACGAAACGCGCCTGAAGGACCTGGCGCAGTTCCAGGTAAGGAACCAGGTGGCCAATGTACGGGGCGCCTCGGTGCCGCAGCCGTTCGGGGGAACCTACCGGCAGATTCAGGTGTTTGTGGACCCGGTGAAGCTCGAGGCGCACCAGTTAAGCCTGATGGACGTGGTTGAAGCCGTGAACGACTCGAATCTGATTCTGCCGGCAGGCGACGTGCAAATCGGGAACCGGGACTACAACATTTATGCCAACAGCCAGGTGCCCGACCCGCAAGACATCAATCAAATTCCCCTGAAGAGTATCGGGTTGGCGTCGGTGCTGGTCGCGGATGTGGGCCAGGCGCAGGATGCGGGAGCGATTCAAACCAACATTGTGCGGATCGACGGACAAAAATCCGTCTACATTCCCATCTTAAAGCAGGGAGGGGGCAGCAACACGATCGCGATTGTGAACGGGGTGAAGGAAGCCACGAAACATCTGGTGGATGTTCCCGACGTTTTGAGAACGGCAGTAGTGTTCGACCAATCGATTTTCGTGAAAACGGCGCTCGAGAACCTGCTGAAGGAAGGCGGCATTGGACTGGTACTTACGGGATTGATGATTCTGCTGTTCCTCGGAAGCCCGCGGGCGACGTTTGTGGTGCTGCTCTCGATTCCGCTCTCGGCGCTGGCGTGCTTCCTGGTAATTAACGCAATGCACGGATCCATCAACACGATGCTGCTCGGGGGGCTGGCGCTGGCGTTTTCGCGGTTAATCGATAATTCGGTGGTGGTGCTGGAGAACATTTTCCGGTTCATGGAGCATGGAAGCGCGCCGAGAGAGGCAGCGGAGAAAGGCGGAACAGAGATAGCGCTGGCGGTGCTGGCGGCAACGTGCACGACGTCCATTGTGTTTTTTCCGGTGACACTGTTTTACGGAGTAAGCCGTTATCTGTTCACCGACCTTGCCCGCGGAGTGGTGCTGTCGATTTTTGCCTCGTATGTATTCGCGCTGACGGTTGCACCTTTGTTCTGCGCGCAATTCATCCGGCTGGATCGGCAGGGAAAGGAAGGACGCAAGAATCGACAGGGTCCGCTGACGAAGGCGGTTCAGAAATTCAATGAGCTATTCCAAAAGTTGCTGGCGTACTACGAGAAGAGCGTGACGCTGGCGCTCGTGAATCCCGGGAGAACGGCGGCCTACATTCTGGGCGGAATCGTCCTGGCGGTGGCGTTGATTTTCCCGTTTGTGGGCAGGGCGTATTTTCCGCGGACGGACCCGGGACAATTCGTGATCAACGTGAAAGCGCCGTCAGGGACGCGGCTCGAGGTTTCCGACAAATACATCGCGCGGGTGGAGGAGGACATACGGTCGGTGATACCGAAGAGCGAACTGGAGATGATCGTGTCGAACATCGGAATCACGCCGGACCTATCGGCGATTTACACGACGAACGCGGGGATGCACACGGCGTTTGTGCAGGTGAACCTGAAGGAAGATCACAAGGTGGGGAGTTATGAATACATGGAAGGAGTGAGGAGGAAGCTGGCGAACGATTTGCCGGAACTGAGCACGTATTTTCAAGCGGGGGGGCTGGTGGATTCGGTGGTGAACCAGGGATTGCCGGCGCCGCTGGACATCCAGGTGAGCGACAACGATCTTGGGGAGGGGTACGGGATCGCGCGGAAGGTCGCGTTGCAGTTGAAGGGGTCGAAGCGGGTGAGCGACGTGCTGATCCCGCAGGACATCGATTATCCGGGGCTGGAGCTGAACATCAATCGCGAGCAGGCGAGTCTGCTGGGGCTGTCGCCGAAAGACGTAGTGGACAACGTGATCACGGCGCTGACGTCGAATGGGATGATCGCGCCGAGCTACTGGGTCGATCCGAAGAGCGGGAACAACTACATGCTGACGGTGCAGTATTTCAACCAGAAGATCAATTCGATGACGATGACGGACTTTCGGAACATACCGCTGCGGGCGGCGACATCGGCGCAGTATACGCCGTTGCAGTCGGTAGCGAAGATCGAGCCGATCAACACACCGACGGAGGTGGACCACTATCAGATCCGGCGGGTGATTGATGTGTACGTGATGCCGAAGAGCGAAGACCTCGGCGGGGTGAGCGGGGAGGTGAATGAGGTATTGAAAGGGCTGACGCTGCCGAAGAACGCGCGGGTGCGGGTGCAGGGGGCGGTTGTGGGCATGAACCAATCCTTCGCCCGTTTCGGCGTAGGCCTGCTGCTTTCCGTCATTCTGGTTTACCTGATTCTGATGGCGCAATTCCGGTCGTTCATCGATCCGTTCATTATTCTGACGGCGATACCGCCGGGGCTCGCGGGATCGTGGTGTTCTTGTGGATGACGCACACGACGCTGAACATCATGTCGCTGATGGGAGTGATCATGATGACGGGGATCGTGGTGTCGAACAGCATATTGATCGTGGAGTTTTCGGGGATTCTGCACGACAGAGGGCTCGAGCTCGAGCAAGCGGTAGTGGAGGCATGCAAGGTGCGTTTGCGGCCCATTCTGATGACCTCGCTCGCGACACTGCTTGCCTTGCTGCCGATGGCGCTCGGCATAGAAGCGGGAAGCGAGCAATACGCTCCGCTAGCCCGGGCAATGATCGGGGGACTCGGGACGTCCGTGGTATTTACGGTGTTCCTTGTGCCGGCGGTTTATCTAGTGATTCACGGCAGAAAGCAAGCGCGCACCGAGGCGGCGCTATGAGGCGGCAGGCGCTCGGAATGCCCGAGAAGATCGAGGCCAAGGAGCAGGGCACGGCGGGAGGAAAGTAATGCCGAAGTTTGCGCTGGCGTATCCGTATTTCATCATCATGTTGTGCCTGGTGGTGGCGGTGGTGGGCATAACGACAGTGGCGCGCATGCCCGTGGATTTATTTCCCGAGATCGACATTCCGGTAGTGGTGGTAGCGACGTTCTACGCGGGCATGCCGCCGCAGCAGATCGAGGCGGACATCACCAACACGTTTGAGCGGTTTTTTACGCTGGGAAGCAACATCGATCACATCGAGTCGCGCTCGCTGACAGGGGTGAGCCTGATCAAGATATTTTTTCAGCCGGGAACCGATCCGAACGCGGCGTTAAGCAACATCGCAAACCTGGCGATGGCCGACCTGAGGCGTCTGCCACCTGGGACGTTACCTCCCGTAGTTTTGAAATTCGACGCGTCGAGCCTTCCGGTGTGTCTGCTCACGCTGAAAGGCCGGGGACTCAATGAAACACAACTGAAGGACCTGGCACAGTTCCAAGTGAGGAACCAGGTGGCCAACGTGCCGGGAGCATCGGTGCCGCAGCCGTTCGGAGGAACGTACCGGCAGATTCAGGTGTTTGTGGATCCGGTGAAGCTCGAGGCGCACCAGTTAAGCCTGATGGATGTGGTCGAGGCCATTAACAAGTCGAATTTGATCCTGCCGGCAGGCGACGTGCGGATCGGGAACCGGGACTACAACATATATGCCAACAGCCAGGTCCCCGACCCGCAAGACATCAATCGAATTCCCCTGAAGAGCGTGGGGTTGGGCTCGGTGATGGTCGCCGATGTGGGCCAGGCGCAGGACGCGGGAGCGATCCAAACGAATATTGTGCGGATTGACGGACAAAAATCCGTCTGCATTCCCATCTTAAAGCAGGGAGGAGACAGCAACACGATCGCGATCGTCGACGGGGTTAAGGATGCCATAAGGCATCTGGTGGACATTCCGGACGCGTTGAGAACCGCGGTGGCCTTCGACCAGTCGATTTTCGTGAAAACGGCGCTGAAGAATCTCTTGAAGGAAGGGGGAATTGGCCTGGCCTTGACCGGGCTGATGATCCTCCTGTTTCTCGGAAGCCCGCGGGCGACGTTGGCGGTCCTGCTGTCGATTCCTCTGTCGGCGCTGACCTGCTTTCTGGTCATGAACGCGATGGGTGGCTCGATCAACACGATGCTGCTCGGCGGGCTGGCGCTGGCCTTCTCGCGGTTGATTGACGACTCGGTGGTGGTGCTCGAGAACATCTTCCGATTCATGGAAAACGGCGCGCCGCCGCGGGAAGCCGCGGAAAAGGGCGGGATGGAAGTAGCGTTGGCGGTGCTGGCGGCAACATCCACGACGTCGATTGTGTTTTTTCCGGTGACGTTTTTTTATGGGGTGAGCCGATACCTCTTCACCGACCTGGCGCTCGGCGTAGTGCTCTCCATATTCGCTTCGTACATTTTCGCGATGACGGTAGTGCCGCTTTATTGCGCGTACTTCATCCGGCTAAAGGGCCACGGCTCGGGGCATAGCGAGGAGTCGCACGAAGGCTCGGAGGGAGTGCTCGGGCGTGTGGTGCGCGGGTTCAACAAGCTGTTTCATCAACTGCTCAGAGTCTACGAGGTGTGGGTGACCCGGGCCCTCGAGAGGCCGGGCCGAACGGCGCTCCTGATCCTGGGGGGAATCGTCCTG
>JGI12627J18819_10000432_pt1 | contig 13787 bp, 8 predicted proteins | sample TexAe_OM1H0_M2_FD_18819 | JGI IMG/M metagenome (IMG submission 18819)
CATACAATCAAAGGAAATGGCGATAATTGCATGGAGTGGGTCCCTACAATCTCGGAGCAGCAAGGTCCGCTCTACCAGCGCATCGTGAGCGCCCTGGAGAGCGATATTGCCGCCGGCCGCCTGCTGCGGGGCCAGCAGTTGCCGACCCACCGCGCACTCGCGAGGCGGCTCGGCGTCGATCTCACCACCGTCACCCGCGCCTATAGCGAAGCACGACGCAGGGGACTGATCGATGCGCAGGTCGGGCGCGGCTCCTTCGTCTCCGAGACCAGCGTGCGGGAGGCCACCGAGCATGCGCCGGAGGTCAGGATCGATCTCTCCATGAACGTGCCGCCACATCCGCTCGAGGCCCAGCTCGACGAGCGCATCCTGCAGGGGCTGGAGACCATCAAGCAGAGATCCGGGCTGACCGCCTTCCTCAACTATCTCGAGCCCGGCGGCAGCGAGCGTGAGCGCAGCATCGCCGCGCGCTGGCTGCGGGTGCGCGTGGCGCATGCGACGCCGGAGCGCATGGTGATCTATCCCGGCACGCAGGTCATCATCTTCAACTTGTTGATGCGGCTCGCTCGTGCTGGCGATGTGGTGCTGACGGAAGCGCTGACCTTCCCAGGCATCAAGGCCGCCGCGGCACGGCTCGACATCCGCCTGGTCGGCGTTGCCATGGATGAAGGCGGCGTGATCCCGGAGGCATTGGCAAATGCCTGTCGCGCGCACAGGCCGAAGGCGGTCTATCTGATCCCGACGCTGCATAACCCGGCGACGGCGACGCTCTCGCCTGAACGGCGCGCCGCGATCGCTGCGGTCATTCGCGCCGCCAACACCGTCCTGATCGAGGACGACGCCTATGGCCTCCTCGACCCCTCCGCGTCGCCGATCGCAAACCTGATCCCGGAGCGAACCTATCTCGCAACGACATTGTCAAAATGCATCGCGCCTGCGCTGCGCGTCTCCTATCTTCTGACGCCCGACCTGGCCGAGCAGGAGGAGATGCGCGCGCGCCTGCAAGCCTCGGCGCAAATGCCGCCGCCTTTGATGGTTGCGCTGGCGACGCACTGGATCGAGAGCGGCATTGCCGAGCGCATCGTCGCTGCGATCCGCAATGAGGCGGCGGGCCGCCAGCAGATCGCCGGCCGTGCTTTGAAAGGTCTTTCCTTTTCCGCCGGCCGCGCCGGCCATCACCTCTGGCTCACGCTGCCTCCCGAATGGCGGCGCGACGATTTTGTCGCCCATGTCCTGCGCTCCGGCCTTGCCGTGGTCGGCAGCGACGCCTTCGCCGTGGATGCAAATGCGCCGCCGGCGTTACGCGTTTCGCTCGGCGCCGCGCGCAACCGCGCGGAACTCGCCGAAGGCCTGCGTTTGCTCGCCTCCGCGCTCAGGGTTCCGGCCGCACGGCGGCAGATTGTTTGAGGTGCGAGATTGCCCATCAGGCGAGATCGTAGTAAAAGCCAAATACAATAAGAAATCCTGATCCATGATCTCGCTGAAACAACTGCGCTATTTCGACGCCGTGGTGCGCACCGGCCATTTCGGCAAGGCGGCCGAGCAATGCGCTGTCACGCAGCCGGCGCTGTCGATGCAAATCCAGGAGATGGAGAAGGATCTCGGCGTGCCGGTGCTCGAACGCGGCCGCAACGGCGTGATTCCGACGGAAGCCGGACGCGAGATCGCCGGCCGCGCCGCGCGCATCCTCTCGGAGGTGCGCGACATCGTCGATTTCGCGCGGCGCCAGGGCGAGACACTGGCGGGACCGCTGCATTTCGGCGTCATCCCCTCTGTCGCGCCGTATCTGTTGCCGGCGCTGTTGCCGCTGATCCGCAGCAAATTTCCCGACCTCGATCTGTCGCTGCGCGAAACTCAGACCCAGCATCTCGTCGACGAGCTGATCGATGGCGGCCTCGACTTGTTGCTGCTGGCGCTGCCGATCGAACATGCGGAAGTCGAGACCATGAAGCTGTTCACCGACCGCTTCCTGCTCGCGATGCCGAAATCGCGGCGGATCGCTAGCCGCATCCGCGCGACGTCCGATCTGTTGAAGCAGGATCGGCTGCTGCTCCTGGAGGAAGGGCACTGCCTGCGCGATCAGGCGCTGGCGTTTTGCAGCCTGCGCCGTGTCGACAACATCGACACGTTCGGGGCGTCGAATCTCTCGACGCTGGTGCAGATGGTGGCGAATGGGCTCGGGCTCACGCTGCTGCCGCAGCTTGCGGTCGATCTCGAGGGACGCCGCGGCGACATAAAATTGATGCGCTTCGCCGATCCCGAGCCGCGCCGCGTGATCGGACTTGCCTGGCGCAAGTCTTCGCCGCGCAAGCGTCACTTTGCCGAGCTCGGCAAGCTGATCGCCCAGGCCGCGGCGGCGCAGATGAAGGAGTCGGAGGTGGCGTGAGCCATGCACCTCGCCACGGGTAGCGGAGCCAATCATGCAAAGCTGTGAGATCGGCATCATCGGCCTCGGCTTGATGGGCAGCGCCGCGCTTCATGCGTTCAAGCGGCGCGGTTGCGATGTGCTGGGGTTCGATCCCTTGACGATAGGGGAAGCGCGCGGCTCGTCGCACGGTTCGTGCCGGATCTTCCGGCGCTTCAATTTCGAGAGCGAAGCCTATACCGCGCTTAGCGACCGCGCCTATGCCGGCTGGCAGGAGCTCGAGGCCGCGAGCGGGCGGAGCATCTTGAAACCTTGCCCGGTGCTGGAAGCAGGGCCTCCGGGTTGTGAACTCGTTGCAAGGTCGCGTGCGGCGGCATTGGCGGCGAACAACGCCGCGACAGGCCCGCGCAATGGCCGCGAAGCCAATGCGGCGTTTCCTGCATTCGATCTGTCTGACGACTGGGATGTCGTCGTGCAGGAAAGCGGCGGCATCCTGATGGCCGAAGAGGCGGTGCGGGCATTTCGAAAAGGCGCGGAGGACAACATCATCCGCGCGGCGGCACATATGCGCGCTGAGCCAACGGGCATCCGCATCGTCACCGCAAGCGGAGAGGTCATGGCACGCCAGGTGATCGTCGCTGCAGGTCCATGGATCGCCGACCTCATCCCGGGGCTCAGGCGCCATCTGACGATTACGCGACAGGCAGTTGGCTGGTTCAAGCCTGTGCAGCCGGAGGCTGCGCGTTACGGCGCGTCTCCAATTTTCATCCTCGATGCCCCTCGTGGCGTGGTCTACGGCTTTCCCGATTTCGAAGGGCGCGGCGTGAAGGCCGCGCAACACGACCACGGCAGGATCGTAGGCGCTGATGAATGGGATCCTCCGGCGACCGATGCCGAGTTGGAGCAGGTCGCGACCACGCTCGCCGAGTTGATTCCCGGCGCCGCGGGCGCAATCATCGATCGCGATATCTGTCTCTATACGAACACTGCAAAAGCCGACGCCGGCATCGATGACGGCAATGAGTTCATCATCGATCGGCTGCCGCAGGATCCACGCATCATTGTGGCGTCACCCTGTTCCGGGCACGGCGCGAAATTCGCAACCGCAATCGGCGCCATGCTCGCGGACATGGCGCTCGATCCAGGGCTGAAAGCGCCGGAGCCGTTTCGGCTCGGGCGGTTCTCGAGTTTCGCGTGAAGGGATGACGATGCAATTGATATGAAATCAGCATCGATCGATACCTGAAGCGGATTGATGGCGCCATCGCACAAGAGCTGGCTTGCCTTGCCTGCCTTGTCCGTTGGCCCTAGAGTCCAAGACACAAGCTGCCGCGATGAGCAATTGCGAGCGCAAACAAACAAGTCAGGGAGGAAGCAGCATGCGTGCCGTGCCAATGAGCCGTCGTGGGTTCCTGAGAACATCGCGCGCGGCGGCCACAGGCCTCGTATTCGCACCCGCTTTGATCGGGCGCGCGGAAGCNGCGACGCTCAAGCTGAAATGCTCATCGTCGCTGCCGAACGATCCCAAATACGCCAANGGCCGGGTCTATTACGACAATCTGGTGANGAGCCTGAAGGCCAATGGACTTGGCGATCAGATCGACGTCNCCTTCTTCCCCGACAACCAATTGGGTCAGGAGATCGATGTCATCAATTCCGTCAAGCTCGGTGTCATCGACCTGATGGTGTCGGGCTCGTCAATTTCGGCCAATCTCGTGCCCTTGGTCGGCACCTTCGACCTCGGTTATCTCTTCTCGAGCTTCGAGCAGCAGACCAAGGCCTTCGACAATGGCGCCGCGAAGCCGATCGAGGACGCCCTGCTCAAGGGTGGCAACATCCGCATCATAGCCTGGGCTTATAATTTCGGCGCGCGCAGCGTGCTGGCAAAGAAGCCCGTGCAGACGCCGGAGGATCTTGCAGGGCTCAAGATCAGGACGTTGCCAAACCCCGTCATCACCGAATGCCTGCGCCTGATGGGAGCGGCTGCGACGCCACTTGCCTTCGGTGAAATCTACACCGCGCTGCAGGCCGGCGTGCTCGATGGGCTCGAGCATGATCCGCCGACGATTTTGGCCTCAAAGTTCTACGAGACCGCGAAGAATTACGCACTCACTCAGCATATCTTCTCGCCGCTTGCCATCTATTTCAGCGATTTGACCTTCACCCGCATGGATCCGAAGCTGCGTGATGGCTTTCTCGATGCGGCCAGGAAGGCGGCTGCGGATACCCGAGCCCATGGGCTCGCGGTCGAGAAGGAGGCACTCGCGAGCTTGAAAGATAAAGGCGTTACGATCATCGAATGCGACAAGGAGGCGTTTCGCAAGCGCGTGCTGCCGCAGACCGACAATTTCATCAAGGCCCATCCCGACGCCAAGCCGGTGGTGGACATGATCCGCGCTACGCAGGCCTGACGGTGTCGCAGATGGAAGCTGCCGCGACGATGCCCCTGCGGCGTATCCGGCTCACCGCCCTGCTGCTTGTCCTGAGCGACACGATCGCCGCGCTGATGCTGGCCGCCGATCTGCTTGTGGTCTGCGTCTCGGTCCTGGCGCGCTATCTCTTCAACGCACCGGTCGAATGGTCGGACGATGTCGCGCGCGGGCTGATGGTCGGCTCCAGCTTTTTCGGTGCGGCCAGCGCGCTCGCCCGCAGCGAAAATCTCGGTGTGGCGTTTTTCGTTTCGCTGCTGCCGGCGCGCCTGCGCCCGATCGTCGACGCCGTCAGCGCGCTGCTGGTAACCATCATCTCTTCCTATGTCGCCTTTAATGCGATCAAGCTCGGCGGATTGACGTCGGGACAGACCACCGGCTCCGGCCTGCCGCTGGAATTGACCTTCTATCCCATGGGCGTCGGCGCGGTCTTCATGACAATCTTCGCGCTCGACCTGTTTTGCGCGCGCCCCTGGCGCGAGGCCGTGGCCGGCATTGTCGTGGTCGGTGCGATCGCCGGGCTCTATCTCGTCTGGAATTATTTGAGCCCCGACACGGTGCCGTCATCCGGGACGCTGATGCTGGTGGGCTTCTTCATAACGCTGTTCGGGGGATTGCCGATCGGCTACGCGCTTGCGCTCGCGGCCCTCATCTTCATCTGGGTCGAGGGCACGCTGCCCGGCGTGATCTTCGCGCAGCAGATGGCGCGCGGCATCGACAATTTCGTGCTGCTTGCGATCCCCTTCTTCATCCTCGTCGGCTATCTCATGGAAGCCAACGGGATGTCGGTGCGCCTCATCGAGCTGCTGCAGCGCGCGGTCGGCCACATGCGCGGCGGGCTGAATGTCGTGATGGTCACCTCGATGGTACTGTTCTCAGGCATCTCCGGCTCCAAGATGGCCGACGTCGCGGCCGTCGGCTCGGTGCTGATCCCGGCGGCGCGCTCATCGCGGCAGAACCCGGGCAGCGCAGTGGCCTTGCTTGCGGCGTCGGCCGTGATGGCGGAGACCATTCCGCCCTGCATCAACCTGATCATCCTCGGCTTTGTCGCCAATCTCTCGATCGGTGGGCTATTCATGGCGGGCCTGTTGCCGGCGGGATTGATGGCGGCGGCGCTGATTGCGGTGTCGATTATTTTCGGAAAGCGGCCGGCGTCGGAAGCCGCGCAGCCGCGGAAGAGCGTTTCCGGCCTCTGGAGCGGGGCGATTGCGTCCTTCGGCCTGATCTTCATGATCTTCGCCGGATTCAAGAGCGGCTTTGCCACGGCCACCGAGATTTCAGCCTTCGCTGCGCTCTATGCGCTGATCGTGGGCAGCGTGCTGTTTCGCGAGCTCAGCCTGAAGACGACGGCGGCGACCTTCGTGCATGCCGCGACCCGCTCCGGACTTGTCCTCTTCATCGTCGCCGCCGCGCAATCGCTCGCCTTCATCCTGACGCTGCAGCAGGTGCCGCACATGATTGGCGAGATGATGTTGTCGCTGTCGGGTGCACACGGCGCCTGGCTGTTCATGCTGCTGTCGATCGCGGTCCTGATCGTGATGGGATCGGTGCTGGAAGGTGCGGCGGCGTTGATCATCTTCGGCCCGCTGCTGTTGCCGGTCGCGGTCAAGCTCGGCATCAATCCGTTGCACTTCGGCGTCGTGCTTGTCATCGCCATGGGCATCGGTCTGTTCGCGCCGCCGCTGGGCTTGGGCCTTTACGGCGCCTGCCTGATCGGCAAGGTGCCGATCGAACAGACGGTCAGGCCGATCCTCGGCTATCTCGGTCTGTTGTTCGTCTGCCTCGTGGTCATCGCGCTCGTGCCTGCGATCTCGACTGCGCTGCCGCACGCGCTCGGCTACTAAAGCGCGATGAAATTAGGTTGAATCGACATCGCGCTTTAGTCTTTTGATTGAGCATGATCTTTTCGGAAAACCGCTACACACTTTTCCGGATCATGCTCCAACGGGAGAGATCGGTGAAAGTTCTGCTCACTCATACGCCCGAGTTCCGGCGCCAATACTACGGCGAACGCGCGCTGCGTGGCCTGCAGGCGCTCGCAGAGGTCAAGCTGAACAAGGCCGATGGTGCGCTTGACGCGAACGAAATCGTCGAGGCTGCACGCGATGTGGACATCATCGTCGCCGACCGCCTGACCGAGGGGCGTGGCGAGATCTTTCCGAGGCTTTCGAACCTGCGCGCCTTTGTCCGCTGCGCCGTCGATATCCGCAATATCGATGTTGACGCCGCCTCCGAGGTCGGCGTGCTGGTGACGCGCGCAGGTCCCGGCTTCGTTCAGGCGGTGGCGGAGTTGGCGCTGGGCTTCATGGTCGACCTGTCGCGCGGCATTTCGCGCGCCACCGCNGATTATCATGCCGGCCGTCAGCCCGAGGTGAGGATGGGGCGGCAGCTTGCCGGCAGCCGCATCGGCATCATCGGCTATGGCCATATCGGCCGTTATCTGGCGCAGCTGGTGAAAGTCCTGGGCATGGAGGTGCTGGTCACTGATCCCTACGCGACAGCGGCTGAGACCGACATCAGGCCTGTCGGGCTCGACGAGCTGCTGGCGCTAGCCGACTATGTCGTGTGCCTTGCGGTTGCCAATGAAGAGACCGAAAACCTGATGGGGCAGGCGGCCTTCGCGCGGATGCAGCCGCATGCTTTCTTCATCAATCTGTCGCGCGGCAATCTTGTCGACGAAGCCGCGCTTGCAGCGGCTTTGCGCGAAAACCGCATTGCGGGCGCCGCGATGGATGTCGGCCGCGCCCGCGACCAGATGCCGACGGCAGAGCTCGCAAAGCAGCCGAATGTGATCGCAACGCCCCATATCGGCGGGCTGACGCCACAGGCGATCGAGTATCAGGCGCTTGAGACCGTCAAACAAGTGGAAGCCATCCTCAAGGGCGAGGTTCCCTTCGGCGCGGTCAATGCGGCGCATTGGACGCGACGCCCGGCAAAGGCCGTCTCGTGAAGCGGCTTGCCTGCTTCTATGGCTGGATCGTGGTCGCGGTCTAGCTGCACGCGCCGCCCGATACGATGCCGATCGCGCGCTGCAGATCGGTGATCGCGCGCAGGAAGCTGTCGGCCGGCGTGGTCTCGGGATCGATCAGGCGATGCAGCCGGAAGCCGTCCTCCATCGCGAGCAGGATGGCACCGGTCCAGGCCGCGTTCGGTGCCTCCCGGCCGCTGTTCTTCATTGTGGTCTCGACGATATCGGCAACGAGTTTGCGCCGTGCGCGCAGCCGTTTTGCAAGCTCCGGCCTCCGCTTTTCGGCGCGCGCCACGTAAAGGATCATCTCCATGTGCAAGAGCGGCGCGCGGCCGAGCGGATCATGGCGCGTGCGGTCCATGCTCTTCAGCGCCTCGATGAAATCAGCGGGGTCCTTGTGCTTTTCCAAAAGCTCGAGGCAGAGCCGGATCGACTGGGCAACGTGCTCCTCGAGCATGGCGATGATCAGCTCGTCCTTGCTCTCGAAATTCGAGTAGAAGGCGCCCCGCGTGAAGCCGGCTGCGGCCGCAATCGCCTCGATAGAGGCCCCGCCGATGCCTTGTTCCTCGAAGACGCGCGCGGCCGCCTCGAACAGCTTTTCGCAGGTATCGTCCCGGGTCGGCCTGGTGCGAACTCTTGACATCGGCTGATCTTAGGCCATAATGCAACTCAATACAAGAGTGTATCGAGTTGCAGATTGTCCGGATGACCAGAGGTCCGGCCGTCGGCGCCGACGATACGTGCCGTTAGGAAACGCAGACGACCGCGCGATCCGAACCTTTTTCGTTCGGTGCGGCAAACCAGATTTGAGGTCACCATGAACGAACATGTGCAGACCGTGACGACCGATCCGCTGTTTAATCCGCTGTCGCCGGATTTCATCAAAAATCCCTATCCCGCCTATGAGCGGCTGCGCTCCACCGATCCGATGCATGTCACCTCGTTCGGCGCATTCCTCGCCAGCCGCCATGCGGAGGCGAGCCTTGTCCTGCGCGACAAGCGCTTCGGCAAGGATTTCGTCGAGCGCAGCAAGCGCCGGTACGGCCCCGACATCATGGCCGAGCCGATCTTCCGCGCCATGAGCCACTGGATGCTGCAGCAGGATCCGCCCGACCACACGCGACTGCGCGGGCTGGTGGTGAAGGCGTTCACCGCGCGCCGCGTCGAGGACATGCGGCCGCGCATCCAGCAGGTGGTCGACCAGACCATCGACGCCATTTTCGATCGCGGACATATGGACCTGATCGAGGATTTTGCCTTCCGTCTGCCTGTCACCATCATCTGCGACATGCTCGGCATCCCAGAGGAGCATCGCGAGATGTTCTACAAGGGCTCGCGCGATGGTGGGCGTATCCTCGATCCGGTGCCGATGACGAAGGACGAGATCGCCCAGGCCAATTTGGGCAACGCGATGGCCAAGATGTATTTCGAGCAGCTGTTCGAACTGCGCCGCAAGAACCCGGGCGAGGACCTCACCACCCAGCTCGTGCATGCAGAGGAAGACGGCAGCAAGCTCTCCAATGAGGAGCTGACCGCCAACATCATCCTCCTGTTCGGCGCCGGCCATGAGACCACGGTCAACCTGATCGGCAATGGCCTGCTCGCGCTGCACCGGAATCCCGACCAGCTCGCGCTGCTCAAGGCAGATCCGTCGCTGATGCCGAACGCGATCGAGGAATTCCTGCGCTACGACTCCTCGGTGCAGCTCACCGGGCGGGTGGCGCTCGAGGACATCGATGATCTCGGCGGCAAGAAGATCCCGAAAGGCGAGGGCGTGCTGTGCCTCCTGGGCTCGGCCAACCGCGATCCCGCAGTCTATCCTGACAAACCTGAAAGCCTCGACATCAGGCGGCTCAATGTGCGGCCACTGTCCTTTGGCGGCGGGATCCACTTTTGTCTTGGCGCCCAGCTGGCGCGGATCGAGGCGGAGATTGCCATCGCGACTTTGTTACGCCGCATCCCCGACCTGCGGCTGGATGACGCGGACAACCCGCAGTGGCGCCCGACGTTCGTGCTGCGCGGCCTGAAACAGCTGCCGGCGAGCTGGTAGGGGTTAGCCAGATGGTCGCGGCCACCACGTCGTCATACCCCGCATGGGGTATCCAGCAGGCCGCGGCCTTTCCGTATTACAACTAAGGTCTCTGGAATACGGGGTTGCCCGCATTCGCGGACAATGACAGGCGGCTGTGACATCGCCATAGTTCTCTCTATATAGGGTATCGTTCCGGCGTTGAGGCGGTGGGCCGCCGCCGCCTGCGTGCATGCCAGGAGCTTTGCCAACAAGGGAGACCCCGTGCAGACGACGCTGCTCGGACTGGCGATTGCCTTGATCCTTGCGCTGATCGCTGCGCTGATCGGGCCGTATTTTATCGACTGGAACCAGTTTCGGCCGCAATTCGAGGCGGAAGCGACGCAAATCATCGGCGCGCCGGTCAGGGTTTCGGGCGACCTGCAGGCGCGGCTATTGCCGACGCCGACGCTCCGGCTTGGCTCGGTTACGGTCGGCGGTCCCAACGATCTGGGAAAGGTGCGCGCCGACAAGCTCGCGGTCGAGTTCAGCCTCGGTGAATTGATTCGGGGGCAGTGGCGCGCCAATGAGCTCACCATCGGCGGCCTGTCGCTCGACCTCGGGCTCGATCGCGACGGGCGCATCGACTGGCCGGCCTCGAACGGAACATTCAATTGGGCGTCGCTGTCGATCGACCGCCTGAACCTGACCGGCCGCGTCGCACTGCATGACGCCGCAAGCCGCTCCACCTTGGAATTGACCGACATCGCCTTCTCCGGCGACGTCCGCTCGGCGGCGGGCGCGGTGCGCGGCGACGGCAANGTCACAGTCGACGGGACGCGCTACCCGTTTCGCGTCTCCTCGGGGCAGAGCAATGACGGCGGCGGTGGTACGCGTCTTCATCTCAACATCGACCCGGGTCAGCGGCCGGTTACGGCCGAGCTCGATGGCCTCCTGAACCTGGAGGCGCGCGCGCCACGCTTTGAGGGGACGCTGACCCTCGCTGTTCCGCCGCCGCCAAAAGCTCAGCAGGTGCCCCAGCCGGCCGATGACCGGACGCCGTGGAAGGTGACCACCAAGCTCAAGGCCGATCATGCGAAAGCGCAGCTCGACCAGATCGAGGGGAGCTATGGCAGCGAGGAGCGCGCGCTGAAATTTGCCGGCAGCGGCGATGTGCGGTTCGGCGCCTCGCCGCTGCTCCATGCAGTTCTGTCGGCGCGCCAGCTTGACGCCGATCGCCTGATGACCGGCGACAATGCCGCTGCGGACAACAGTGCCGAGCCGGTGCGCCTGTGGCCCACGCTGCGCGCCCTGATGACGGAGATGCCGCGTCCGCCGCTTCCCATGCGCATCGAGGCGACCTGCGATCAGATCATGCTGGGCGGCCGGCCGATGCAGAACCTGTCGGCCGAATTGCGTGGCGATTCCGCTGCCTGGGCGATCGACCGGCTCGATCTCCGCGTGCCCGGTAACACCATCGTCTCCTTCGGCGCCCCGCCGGCGGGAGGGAATTTCTCCGGAGTGCTCGATATCGATTCCGCCGATCCTGATGCGCTGATGGTCTGGCTGCGTGGCCGCAGCGATGCTGCCTATCGCAGCCAGAAGCCGCTGCGGCTGCATGGCAATATCGCGGTCAAGCCTGATGGCGTGTCCGTCGATGGATTGAAGGCCGAGATCGAGGGCGGCACTGTCGGAGGCAGGATCGCGCTGTCGGTGCCGTCCCCGAGCAGCGGCGCGCATCTCGACGCGGCGCTACGGGCCGATCAACTCGATCTCGACGCCGTCGCGGCTTTTGTGCGGGCGGTGGCCGGTCCCACCGCCGATTGGCCGGCGCAAGCCGCAGTCTCGCTCGATGTCGCGCGCGCGCGGTCCTCTGGCCAGGAGCTGCGCCCATTCGCGGTCAAGTTCAGCTACAGCCCGAAGATCATTGCATTGGAGCAGCTCAATATCGGCCAAGGCAACGGGATCAATATCGAGGGATCGGGCAGCTTCGATCGCAGCGATGCCTCCGGTATCCTCACCCTTCGGGCGGGCGCGCCGGCGCTGTCGCAGGTGAGCGCACTCGTTGCGCCGTTCGCGCCTGATGTCGCGGAGCGCCTCAATGCGGTCGGCTCGCCTGCCGGGCTCGCCCGGATCAAGCTTGCGCTCGATATCGGAAAAGATCCGGAAGGGGCCGATCGCGCAGCCGCCCGCGCGGTGGTCGACCTCACCGCACCGCAGCTTCAGGGCAGCGCCACCATAACGGCCAAGCCGCAGCTTTCGGCGCTACGAGGCCTCGATCTCGATCGTCTGCGCTCAAGCGACGTCACCGTTGCGACAAAGCTTGCGGCCGCGCGCGGCGACACGCTGCTTGCCTTGCTCGGGCTCGAAAAGGTCGTCGCGGCGGGTGAGGGGCCGGCGCAGTTCGAGGGATCGCTGAGCGGCAAATGGCGCGCGCCGCTGCAGGTCGCGGCGAAGATCGTGGGCGCCGGCATCGATGCCGACGTGCAAGGCACCGTTGAGCCAAGGGGACAGCAGGGGACACAGGAGCTCAAGGGCAGCGTTGCGCTGCGCGTCCGCAAGGCCAATCTTGCGCCGCTGTTTGGCCTTAAGCCACAGGATAGCCTGGTGCAGAATGTCAGTCTGTCATCGCATGTGACGCTTGCCGGCAACAAGATGGCCTTCGACGATCTCGACAGCGCCAATGCCGGCTCGCGGCTTCGCGGTCATCTGGCGCTGACGCTTGGGGACCAAAAGGAGGTGCAGGGCGAGGTCGGCCTCGATGCGCTGGATCTTGCACCCGCCTTTGCACTCGCCGTCGGCGCGGCCGGCCATGATGCGACGGCGCCGCTGGCGGCGGGATTGGCGAAAGGGTGGCGCGGCCGCGTCGCCTTCCAGGCGCTGCGCGGCGCGCTCCCTGATAGTCTCGAGTTGCGCCCGGTAAGCGGGGCGATCCACAGCGACGGGCAATCGATCACATTCGACGGACTCAAGGGCAAGATCGGCGGCGGCGATGCCAGCGCCACCATCGACGCGCGCGACGGCGCAGGGGGTCTTGCCGTGAATGCCAGCGTCGAGCTCAAGAACGTCGACGCCGCCGCGCTGCATTACCGGAACCTGAAAATGCCTTCGAGCCGCGTATCGCTGCAGCTGAGCCTGGCGAGCCAGGGCCGGAGCGTCGCAGCGCTGACCGGGGCCCTGTCCGGCAACGGCACCGCGACGCTGCAGGAAGCGAGCATCATGGGGCTCGATCCGCGCGCCTTCGAGGTCGCGATCCGTGCCAGCGATGCCGGCCAGCCGACCGACGAGGCGAAGCTGAAGCAGCTGGTGGGGCCGGTGCTGGCGTCGGGCGCCTTGCTGGTGCCCGCGGCGCAGATCCCCTTCACCATCCGCGACGGGCGGCTGCGCGTCGGCGCCACGACGCTCGACGGCGAGGGCGTCCGCGCCATCGTCTCGGGCGGCTATGACATTCCTGCCGATCAGGCGGATGTGCGGGCGACGTTAAGCTCCACGACAATCGGCTCCGGCGGCAGCCAGCCGGAGATCCAGTTGTTCCTTGCTGGACCTCCAGGCGCACTGACGCGCAGCGTCGATGTCACGAGTCTCTCCTCCTGGCTTGCGGTACGCGTCATCGACCGCGAGACGCGGAGGCTGGACGCCATCGAGCGTGGCCAGCCGCCTGCGTCGGGCGCGCTCACCGTTCCGCCTTCGACCGCGGCGCTGCCGCTGCCCGCCCCACCGCCGACGATTGCTCCGCGACCGCCGGTCGCGCCGCCGGCGCAGGCTGCGCCGCTCACCCCATCCGTCGCAAATCCGCCGGCGACCATGAGCCAGCAGATCGCGCCCTTGCCGCCGCCGATCGAGGTCCGTCCGCCGCCAGGACCGCCGCCCATAGCTCCCAGGCCCAGGCCGCGCCCGCCGCTGGTGTTGACCCCGCCGGTGACGACGAATCAGTAGAAGGCGGTCAGAAGCAAGCGCTCAACTTGCGCCGTCACCCTGAGAGGTCGTGAAGAAATGTAGCGTGGGTAGAGCCAACGG
>JGI12627J18819_10000433_pt1 | contig 13778 bp, 15 predicted proteins | sample TexAe_OM1H0_M2_FD_18819 | JGI IMG/M metagenome (IMG submission 18819)
TCGCCAGTCGGCGATCTGAGTCCACGGATCGATGTCGTAGCGCGGCGTTCCGTCGCTGGCTCCGAAGCCGCGGTGGTCGTGCACCAGCACGACGAAGCCGGCGTCGGCGAAGAAGCGCGCGAAGCGCTCCAGCCCATGCTCCTTTACGCCGGCGAAGCCGTGCGCCATCGTTATGGCCGGAAACGGCCCTACCCCGTCGGGCACAAACAGCCAGCCCCGCAGCACCACGTCACGGTCGGCGACGAACTCGATGTCCTGTCGTTGTGTCATCTCGTTCTCCTGTCCATGCCGCACAACATCCACTGTCGTCGTTGCGCGTCCCAGCAGGGGAAACCTCCTTAACACTGGTGCCAGCAGGAACAGGCTTAGGCTCACTAGGTATGGCGGAGAGCAACGCGCTGGGGGAGTACCTGCGCGCCCGGCGCGCACAGGTCCAACCCGAAGATGTCGGACTGTTAGCTGGTCCGCGGCGGCGAGTTCAGGGCTTGCGGCGCGAGGAGTTGGCCACGCTGGCGGGCATCAGCCTCGAGTACTACCTGCGGCTGGAGCAAGGCCGTGACACGAATCCGTCCCCGCAGATCCTCGATGCACTGGCGCGGGCGCTGCAGCTGGATATCAAGGGCGCCGAGTATCTATATCAACTGGCCAGCGGCGGTCGCGTCGAGCAGCCGGATCTGGAGACGGCGGCCGATGGCCTCGATGAGCTGGTCGACCAGATGCCGATGCCCGCGATGGTCGCCAACAGATACCTGGATGTGCTGGCCGCCAATGCGATCGCCCGCGCACTGTGCCCCGCCTTCGTTCCCGGCCAGAACTCTCTGCGCTGGCGTCTGGTTGAGCCCGCCGCGCGAGAATTCTTCGTCGACTGGGACGAAGCGACCGAAATAGTGGTCAACGGATTGCGGGAAGTCGCCGGGAGCGCGTCTAATGATCCGCGCATGCGCGCCCTCATCGATGAATTCTCAGCCCTGAGTTCGCGATTTCGCGAGCTATGGGCCCGCGCTGATGTCGGGTACCGGACCGGAGTGACCCGCGTACGCCACCCCATCGTGGGTGAAATGCTTTTACATCGCAACAGGCTCAGCGTTCCGCATTCGGGTGGACAGCACCTAATCTTCTTTCGCGCCGAACCTGGAAGCCCATCGGCAAAAGCCTTGGAGGAACTGCGATCCTTATAGCACGTCTTAGATGCACGAATACGGATGCAGGACAACCCGTTTCACACTGGCAGTGTGCGAATTACAGCAGGCCGAGTTCTCGCGCCCGGCTGACCGCCGCGTTGCGGTGTTCAACGTTGAGCTTGCGGTATACGGCGCGCTGGTGGGTCTTCACGGTATTGAGCGAGACGTACAGCCGCTCACCGATCTCACGTCGCGATAAGCGGGTGGTGAGCAGGCGAAGAATCTCAATCTCCTTGGGGCTCAGCTCCTCAACGACCGCGCACCGTTCGTTGCGCGAACTCACCGCGACGCCCGCGCTGAGCTCGCCCGAAGCTGGCAGCGTCGGGGCGATGCCAGCGTCCGTGGCGATCAGATCAGGATTGCGCGCGATGTCACCGGCAGCGATCAGATGATGCAGCGCCTCATCGATGAGGCCCTCGGTCTCGAACCAGGTCGCGGCTCGTCGATGCAAATCGGCGACCAGATCGGGCTCGCTGCGACGCAGCTCGGTGCGCAGCAGCTCTCCGAATAATTGGTGATAGCGATACCAGTGACGCGACATGTCCAGTGGCACCACAAACAGGTTTTCGCGTTCGATCTTTTCCAAGACCGAGGCCGAGCCAGACGTTTGCAGCATCGCGTCGCACAGCGCACCGCTGAGTCGCTCCAAGACCGAGGTACGTAGCAAAAAGCTGCGCAGGTCCGGTGGCTGACCGTCGAGCACCTCGGCCATCAAGTAGTCGACGATATGACGGTTATCGCCGGCGAAGCTTCTGATGAACGTCGGGGCATCAGCACGCCCGGCAAGCGAGAGGGCGGCAAGGTAGAGGCCGGCAGCCCACCCCTCGGTGCGGCGAAACAGCAGTTGGACTTGCGCGTCGGTCAACGTCAAACCGAGCACGCCGTCAAGCAGGTCTGCGGCTTCGCCGGCCTGAAAGCGCAGCTCCTCGGCCCGCAGCTCCAGCAGCTCGCCGCGGGCGCGCAACCGCGCCAACGGCAGCGTGGGATCCGAGCGGGTGGCGATGACCAGCTGGAAAGTCGGCGGCATCCGTTCCACGACGAAACCCACTTGCTCGTGCACGGTCCGATTTTCAACAAGGTGATAGTCGTCGAGGATCAGCGCGATCTGGTGGTCGATGGCGGCCAACTCGTCGAGCAGGGTGGGCAAGACCACCTGTCGTGGGTCGGCACCCATCTTGATGAGCTCGAATGCACGCGGCGCCACCCCCGGGCTGGCCTTGTCCAGCGACGCGATCGCGCAGGCCCAAAATCGCGCCGGATCATTGTCGGACGCATCGAGGGACAGCCAGCCCCGCCGACGGCGGTCATCGGCGCCGCTCACCCACTGGGCCAAAAGCGTCGTCTTGCCCCAGCCCGCCGGCGCACTGAGCAACGTGAGCTTGCGCGAGGGTTCCGCTGAAAGGATCTCGATCAGGGCCGCCCTTTCGATCAGCTGAGAGCGGATGGCCGGAGGCGCCGACTTGGCGGCAAGCAGAACCGCCGGCTCGCCGGCTTCGGCCGGCCCTTCGCCCTCGAACCCGAAGAGGGTCGGCGTGACGCACAGCAGATCGGCGACCGTGGAGCTGCCTGTGACGATCATGCTTTGAACGCTAATCGCGGTATCGCGCTGATCGTGGGCCACTTGGGCGCGGCGAGATGGGGCCAGTTGAGCCGGATGTTTCAGGGCAGCAGTCGGATCAGGGCATCCAACGCCGCTGACCATGCGCTCGGCGCGGGCGATGCAAACCCGATCACTAAGCCGTTCCGCTTGCTGTCGGCTTGGGGATGGCGAAAAAGNTCAAGACCATCCACGCCGAGCCGTCGCCACGCGCGTTGACGAGACAGCGCGCTCTCGTCTGCCCCGNCAAGCTCAAGCATCACGTGCAGACCCGCGGGCATTCCTGCGACGGTGGTCTGCGGTGACGACCGGGCGACAGCGGCGACGAGTTGCTCGCGGCGGCGCGAATACTGGGCGCGCATGGTGCGGATGTGTCTGTCATAGGAACCGGACACGATGAATTCGGCCATCGCCAACTGGTCAACGAAGCTGGAGGTCTCCTCGCGCTCACCCCTCTGCCCGCCCACCGCGTGGACGAGTCGGTTGGGCAGCACCAGCCACCCGAGCCGAAGCCCCGGTGCCAGCGACTTACTCGCCGTGCCCATATAGATGACATGTTCGGGATCGATACCTTGCAGCGCGCCGACAGGGCTTCGGTCGTAACGGAATTCGCCGTCGTAATCATCTTCGATGATCAGTCCGCCGGTACGTCGCGCCCAATCGACGACCGCTGCGCGGCGGTCGGACCGCAGAGGCACGCCCAGCGGGAACTGGTGCGACGGAGTGAGCAGCACACCGCCCGCATCTGCAATGCCGTCGAGGGCCCTAACATCAGCGCCATGAGAGTCCACTGTCAGTGGGGGGCAACGTAACTGCGCTCGAGCGAGCGACGCCCGCTGTGCCCGCAGGCCAAATAATTCAACGGCGACAGCGGCGACGCCGGCTTCTGCCAGCGCGGCGGCCACGAGGTTCAATCCTTCAGCGGCGCCGCTGCAGATGACGATGTTGTCCGGCCGGGCCCGAACTCCCCGAGCACGAGCGAGATACTCGGCAAGGGCGCTGCGAAGCTCCGGGCGCCCCTGGGGGTTGGCGTAGCCGAACGCCTCGAACGGGGCATCGTTCAACGCGCGCTTGACAGCACGAATCCATTCCATCCGTGGAAACGACGACAGGTCCGGATGCCCCGGTCGGAAATCGTGGTCCAACTCGCGCTTTGTCTGTCGCTTCGGGGGTGAAGCGACGGACCTGACGACTTCGGCACGTTGGGCAACCAATGTGCCGGAGCCATGATGCGATGTCAGCCAGCCCTCGGCGATGAGTTCGGCGTAGGCACGGGCAACGGTGTTTCTCGCGACACCGAGGTCGGCGGCCAGCGCGCGACTCGACGGCAACTGGATGCCCGGAACCAGTCGCCCCGAGCGGATCGCGTCGCGAATAGCTTCCATCACACCGTCGCGTACCCTGCCGCCGGGGCGATCCAAGTAGAGATCCAATCCGGCGACCGAGCTGTGTGATCCGGTCGTTGCACGCATGTCAGTGCTCGTGGTCGGCGATCCCGTCCATCGCGTCATCTCTCCTAGAAGCGATGTTAAGGATACGCCGGACCGTGTTCGCCAAGTGCTTCCTCTGCACTCACCCGGGTGAATTCGCGCGCGGGTGATGCCGACTCACCCGGCGTCGGTGAACAGTGATGAGCAGCTGGCGAGCGGAGGGCTAAGTGCAGCCGACGATGTACCAAATCTGCGTTCGAGGGCGCGTGACCGAGCGGCTCGGGTCCGCATTAGAAGGGATGCGCCTCGAGGCCGGCACGACCGAATCCGTGTTCACTGGTGAGATCCGCGACCAGTCACAGCTTTACGGACTTCTCGACCGGGTACGTGACCTCGGCCTTGAGCTGGTCAGCGTACGACCGCAGTCCGCGGCCGGCCCGACGACAACAACCCACATCAGAAAGGACCTGTAATGCAAGCCATCACTGTTTCAGATCGTGACGCAGGTGTCGCTGGCATGACGCTGACGGAGCTGCCCTACCCCGAGGCGACCGACAACGACGTCGTCGTGCGGGTACACGCGGCGGGTTTCACACCCGGGGAGCTTGACTGGCCGCACACCTGGACCGACCGCGGGGGCCGTGACCGCACACCGAGCGTGCCCGGCCACGAGCTGTCCGGAGTCGTAGCTGAATTGGGTTACGGTACAACCGGTTTTACCGTTGGTCAGCGGGTGTTCGGGCTTGCCGACTGGGCTCGTGACGGCTCGCTCGCGGAGTACGTCGCGGTGGAAACCCGTAATCTCGCACCGTTGCCAATCGACATCGACCACACCGTCGCCGCGGCACTGCCGATCTCCGGATTATCCGCCTGGCAGGGCCTGTTCGACCACGGCCACCTCACCGCCGGACAGACAGTTCTGATCAATGGTGCCGCGGGTGGGGTCGGGTCGATCGCGGTGCAGCTCGCCCGTGAGGTTGGTGCGCGCGTCATCGGCACCGGCCGAGCCGGCGATCGAGACCGGGCGTTGGAGCTCGGCGCCCACACCTTCCTCGACCTGGATACCGAAAAGCTGGAGGATGCAGGCGAAGTCGACGTGGTGTTCGACGTGATCGGCGGAGAGATCCTCACCCGCTCGGCCGCTTTGGTGCGGGCTGGCGGAACGCTTGTCACCATCGCCGAGCCGCCAAAGACCCAGCCGCACGACGGGCGGGCGCTCTTCTTCCTTGTCGAACCCGATCGCGCCCGGCTCGCCGACCTCGCCGCGCGAGTCCGGGACGGACGCCTCAAGCCGGTGGTGGGCGCCATGTTGCCGCTCGCCGAAGCCGCCACCGCATTCGCTCCCGGCAAGCGGATCCCCGGCAAGACGATCCTGCAGGTAGCCGAAGAATGAACAGAGAAGGCAGCCAAAAGTGGCTCTAAAAACGCTATTCGCGGCAATGGTCGCTGTGGCGATACTCGCGCCAGCGGCCCGCGCCGAGCCGGCGCCACATGCTTCTGGTCAAACCCCGCGGGTCCGAACAGTTTTCGATCANACCACNAACGTCCCGGGCAAATCACTTGAAGGAGTGGCTGTCAGCTATCCGCCGGGAGCCAAAAGCGGGGCTCACCACCACGCCAAATCGGCGTTCATCGTTGCTTACGTGATCTCCGGNGCGGTCCGCAGCCAAGTCGAGGGTGAGCCCGCACGTGTCTATCACGCTGGTGAGACGTGGACTGAAGCACCCGGTGCGCATCACACGATCAGTGAGAATGCCAGCGCCACCGAACCTGCTGAATTGCTCGCAGTCTTCCTGCTCGATACCGGAGACGGCCCGCTCACTACAGACGACAACGAAGAATGACTCACAGCAGGAAGGTTTACGTGCACCAGGAGGGCTCTGTGCACGCGCCTGATCCGATCCGGCTTGTGAGCGATTACCCCACTGTCGACTTGTCGATCGACGCACTGCTGACCACGACCCGCTCGGTGCGTAAACGTCTCGATTTGACCAAACCTGTTCCCGTCGGCCTGATTCGGGAATGCCTGGAGATCGCGGTGCAGGCACCCACGTCGGGCAACGTGCAGAACTGGAGCTTCATCATCGTCACCGATGCCGAACAGCGTCGCGCGATCGGCGATGTGTACCGCCGCACATGGGACTGGATCGTCGCGTCCCCTTTCGCGGTTGCCGATCGGTTCAAGGACGACCCCGCGCGTAATTGCGAGCAGCGCAAAGTGTCCGACAGCGCCGCGTATCTCGCTGAGCATTTCGGCGAGGTCCCCGTCTTGATGATCCCGTGCGTCGAGGTAATCGACGGTGACGGCACCATGACGGGCGAAAACGCCAACCAGTATTGGAGTTCGGTCATGCCCGCCGTGTGGAGCTACATGCTCGCCGCGCGTTCTCGGGGCTTGGGAACCACGTGGACCGGCGTGACCATAATGGCCGACGAGGAGATGCGGGCCATCCTCGGCCTGCCCGACAACGTCTATCACGCCACGACCATCCCCACCGCCTACTACACCGGCACGATCTTCCACCGTGCGCGACGGATCCCGCTCGACGACGTGCTGCATTTCGATCGGTGGTGAGCGGCCCACCGAATCACACCTGCGGCGCGTAACTCACCCGGGTGACTAGGTGGTCGGGGTGATGACAGCTCGCCGGCCTGGCTGCAGTCTCGTAGAAACGGCAACCCACCTCCAGGGAACGCCGAACCGCACACAGAAGGAACAAGAAAATGAACGACACCAAGCAGTCCACCGAAGATCTGGCAATCCTCGAGCAGCTCAACAACGACTTCATCCATTCCGACCAGTTCAACGATGTCAAGCGCTTCAGCGAGTTCCTCGCTGAAGACTTCGTCGTGCAGACCCCGGGCGTCACCCGGAACCGTGAAGAGTTCCTCGATTACATCGCGAAGCCGCGTCCCTTCAAGGATCTCGCTACGCACGACGTCAACGTCCGCATCCTCAGCGACGTTGCTCTGATCCACGCCCGCGCTACATACACCACGCTCGCCGATGGAGTGGAGCAACAAGCTCTGTACACGGACACTTATCAGAAGCGTGACGGCACCTGGGTCTGTGTCGCAGCCTGTGCGATCGCGCCGGGGGCCTAACCCGATCGACAGCATGTCCAAGCGCGAATTCTTCGAAGGGACAACCAATATGCATTTTGCGGCCAAGAAAGTCATTGTTGTGGGCGGCAGTGCCGGCATGGGTCGGCAGGTCGCGATCGACATCGTCGACCACGGCGGAAGCGCGGTGATCGTCGGACGCTCGAAAGCGCGTGTCGACGACACCGTCGCCGAGCTGAAGGGCCGGCGTGGCGAAGCCTGGGGTATCGCCGCCGACCTGGCGGATCGCGCCGCGGTCGCCGATGTGCAGCGCGTGCTTTTCGAGCATCACAGCGACGCGACACTGCTGGTAAACGCGGCCGGATTCTTCATCCCCAAGCCGTTTCTCGAGTACGAGGCGCAGGACTACGACTCGTACATGGAACTCAACTATGCCCTGTTCTTCCTGACGCAGACCGTCGCTGCGGGCATGATCGCCCGCGGGGAGGGCGGCTCCATCGTCAACATCGGCAGCATGTGGGCACATCAGGCGCTCGGTCTGACCCCGTCCACTGGGCACTCGATGCAAAAAGCCGGCCTGCATGCACTCACCCATAACCTCGCCATCGAGCTTGCCGGGCAGAACATCCGCGTCAACGCGGTGGCACCGGCCGCTGTGAAAACTCCCGCTCTCGAGCGGTGGGTCCCGAAGGACGAGATCGACACCACACTCGATGCTTTTGCGCCGCTTCATCCCTTGGGGCGAGTCGGCACCCCTGCCGATGTCGCCAACGCCGTCACGTATCTGCTCTCTGATGCTGCCAGTTGGGTCACCGGCGCGATTTTCAACGTCGACGGTGGCATCATGGCCGGCCGCAACTAAATCGCCCGGAACATGGTGGCGCGCTGGACAATTAACCGCACAGTTAAGGAGCATCCGTGTCACACGAATACAACAAGAACCCGGCCGAGGTCGGCGCGAAAAGCGACATCTTGAGGCCGGGCGGCCCGCCGGCCAAGTCTGTCGGCCGCACCGAAGGCAAGGCCGTGTTCCTTGGGACGATCGGTGTCCGCCACATCGTCGATTGGGTTCACGCGCAAGGACGTTTCTCCGTCCTCGAGCATCCGATGTCACCCCGAGCATTAGCCGCACCGCTTCATCGCCACCACAACGAAGATGAGTACAGCTGGATCATCGAGGGACGTGTCGGCGCTTTGCTCGGCGATGAAGTGCTTTACGGCGGGCCTGGCGACTTCATTTTCAAGCCACGAGGCCAATGGCACACATTCTGGAACGCCGGCGACGAGCCCGCCCGCATCCTCGAGATCATCTCGCCCGCAGGGTTCGAGCAGTTCTTCGACGAGCTTTCTGACTTCGGCGGTGTAGACAAGATCTCGACAGAGAACCTAGATGCGCTCTGTATGCGGTACGAACTGGAGATGGATGTCGACAGTGTCCCCGAACTATGCAAACGCTTCGACTTGAAATTCCCCGGTGAACCTATTCGGTAATGCACCGTAAGATTCGAAATCCTCTTAGGCTAAGGCAATGTCGACCGGGCTGGGTGAAGCGGACGCCGCGGTAACCAGCCAAACGCAACTCGGAAAGGTTCATGATGAAGGTCGTAGTCATCGGCGGTCGTGGGCTGATCGGCTCGAAAGTAGCGAGCAAGCTCAGCGCGCAGGGACACGACGTGATCATCGCCTCACGGCGATCAGGTGTCGATTCACTCACTGGTGAAGGTCTCGCCGACGCCGTCGATGGCGCGGATGTCCTGGTCGACGTCGCCGATTCACCCTTGTTCGACGACGAACCTGTGATGCACTTCTTCACAACGACGACCACGAATCTTCTTGCCGCTGAACAGGAAGCGGGAGTCAAACACCATGTCGCGTTGTCCGTAGTGGGCGCCGAGGTCATGCCAGACAGTGGCTACAACACCGCGAAAGCAGCTCAGGAAAAGCTGATCAAGGATTCGGGCCGGCCCTATTCGATCGTGCGAGCAACTCCGTTCTACGAATTCGCTATTGGCTTGGCTGATTCCGCGACAGACGGAGACATCGTCAGATTGCCACACGCGTTGTTCCGTCCCATCGCGGCCGACGATGTCGCCACCGCCGTGGCCCACGCGGCTGACGGGCGGCCCATCAACGGAGTAACGGAGATCGCCGGACCCGAAGCAATGGGGATGGACGACTTTGTCCGCACGGGCCTTACTGCCAACGGTGATCAACGTCGCGTCGTGACTGACGCGCAGGCGCCGTATTTCGGTGCGGTGATCAACGACCACAGCCTGGCTCCCGACGAGAACGCCACCATCTTCACAACTCGATACTCCGACTGGATCGCAGCCGGCCGCAGCTAGGGAAATCGAATGGGAAACAAATCTTGCACCATACGACTGACTCCGAATCGACAATAACCGTGTTGCAGGAAGTACGGGCAGCGTCGATTCCTGACGATGCCTATGTGATGACTGTTCTCATCAACCACCCACCGGGCTCGCCGGGTTACCCGCCACATCGCGTTCCTGGCGGTCCGGGATTCGGCTACATGATTGACGGCGAGATGTTGTTCGAGCTGGAGGGTGAAGCGCCACGCGTCCTCCGCGCTGGAGACGCGTTCTGGGGACCCGGTGGCGACGTGATCCACTATCAGGACGCCAACTACCGCACTGACATTCCTTGCAGCTTCGTCCTCACAATGTTGTGCGTGCCCGGGCAACCGATGCGCGAATGGGTCACCGACGAGGAGCTCAAGGAGCGAAAGCGACTGCGCGTCAACGAGCGGGACCGAGGCGGCGAGGTGTGACGAGGACAACAGACTCCTGCCGGCGAATTCGCGCCGAAGCCGGCGCGGCGGCGGTACGGTGCGCGGGTGTCGATGGTGGTTGGGAGAACCATCGCGGGATATACGGTCCGGCGGCGACGAGCGTTGCAGATTTCCAGGATTTGCGGCGCCCTGCTGTTGTGCGGGTTCGTCACCGCCCCGTGGACCGGTCTACCGCGAGCGTCTTTTGACGTCGCGTTGCGTGCGTTCTTGTCGGGTGCCACCGACGCGCTGGTGATGGGTCCGACGCAAATCTCGACACCCGACGGCAGTTACCTCGACACGGTCGCGCAGCTGTATCTGGAGCCACTTGGGTTCACCGGGCAGACGATCGCGCTCACCACTCCGGAGACCTTCGACTACGGTCCGAGCGTCGCCCAAGGGGTTACTGACCTGGTCAACGCTGTGACATCCCGGTTCGACGCGGGCGATTTCGGGCCTACGGACCCGCTGGTCGTGTTCGGCTATTCCCAAAGCGCCGTGGTGGCATCACTGGCCATGCAGCAACTCAGTGACAAAGGCATACCCTCCGACGATCTGCGGTTCGTCCTCATCGGTGACACAACATCCGCGCACGGTGGCATCCTCAACACGTTCATCGATTCGTTGCCGGTCCAGGACCAAGACAGCACCATCCAGTTCTTGGACTCAATTGGGTTGTCCGACTTAATCGGCGTCAGCACGCCGAACGATCTCTACCCGGCCGATATCTACACGATCCACGGCGACGCCTGGGCAGATTGGCCGAGCACCATAGGCACCAGCCTGTGGGCCGATGAGGCTAATGTCCTATACGGCCTGCTCCTCCATGAGGTTTATTTGGGGCTAACGCCCGAGGAAATCGCTTCGGCAACCTCTTCCATTGACGGATTGACGGACTACTTTACGATCGCGCAACCGCAAGATGCGCTGGAGGCATTGCTCAGCGCGGTGCAAAACGCGTTGGGGTAGTCCCGGCGGCGGGGAAGGCGGCGTCTTCGACGTAGGCGGCCCAACGCGGCATGCCCCCACTCAGAGCGAGGCCGCAACCTCCCAGAGGCGTTGCGGATCTCCATCCACGCCGCGCAATGGGCTCAGCACAAGATCTGTCGCGCCCGCATCCCGGTAACGCTGCAACTGCGCACGCGCGACGTCAGCTGGTCCCACCGCGGCCAGATCCGCGAGGGATTCCACGCCTTCTCGCGTGATGACCTTCTGATACGACGGGATCGTCGCGTAGAAGCCGAGAGTTTCCGCGGCGGCGGCGCGGCCCGCATCTACGTCATCGGTCACCAGCACCGGCACTGCGGCGATAACGCGCGGCGCCGGCCTGCCTGCGTCGGCGGCTGCCTTCGTGATGGTCGGTGCGATGAACTCGGCGACGGTGCGCGGCCCGGCGAGGTAAGGCAACGTGCCGTCGGCCAGCTCGCCGGTCACCTGTAAGGCCTTGGGCCCCATCGCCGCTACGTACACCGGCAGCGGCGTGCCGCCGGGCAGCGCGACGGGCCACTCAGGGGCCGCTGTGAATTCAGCGCCATGGAAGTCGACCTCGCCGGTATCGATGATCGACCGGAGCACTTGAAGATGTTCTCGAAGCCGTTCGATGGTGTTGGGCCACGCCGCACCGAAGGCCTGCCGCTCGGGGCCGTGAGCTCCGAGGCCGAGTCCGAGGCTGAAGTTTCCGTGGGACGCAGCCTGGGCCGTCTGCGCCAACGATGCGACGACCAAGGGATGGCGCGGATTGATCGGCACGACGAACGTTCCCACGCCCAGGCCGGGCACGGCCGCGCCGATCAATCCGGCCAGGGAAATGGCGTCATGGTCGAACTGCTGGGCCAGCCAGACCTGGCGGACACCGGCGGCGAACGCGCTGCGAGCCTGATTGATGACGTCGTCGACGGCGTTGACGGCCGTCGCGCTCCGATTAAGCACTACTCCGGCGGACATGTACGAGACAAGCCGACGCGGCGGCGCAGATATTCCTCGCGGGGTACCCGTGGTGGGGATCTGAGCGGAGTGTTCGAATTGCTCTGATGGTGGACTCGATGGTTGTTAATCGGCGGGCTGTGTTGAGCGGGACACTCGCGGTGGGTGGGCTAGTTGTGTCGGGATGTCGCAGCAAGTCTGCAGGCCCGGCCGAGGATGACGCAGCGGTGCCATGGCCGGCTGGCGACACACTTGGAATCGGCCTGGAGGGCTATCCCTATCCACACCCCGTGCAGTATTTAGACGTCACACACCTCGCCGAGGCAGATTGGATCGAGCATCGCGCCCCAGACTGGGAGCGGCGTGCACGTATGGCATACATGGACGTTCTGCCCAACAGCGCGAAGCCAAAGGGCGTGGTCCTGCTCGTGCACGGCAAAAACTTTTTCGGCGCGTATTGGTCGGGCGTTATCGAGGTGTTGCGCCACAGTGGGTTTCGGGTAATCATCCCGGATCTGATCGGCTGGGGTAAATCCACGAAGGCCTCGACGTTAACCGCGGCCTCCTTGGTGGCGCATCTGCGCTCGCTGCTTGATCAGCTAAAGGTGCATTCATGTGCGTTCGTTGGGCATTCGACCGGCGGGCTGATCGGTATGCAGATGGCGCGAGCGCTGCCTGAGCGGGTTCACGCGCTGGTGCTGGAGAACCCGATGGGGCTTGAGGACTATCGACGCGGGCTGATGCGCCCGGTAGGACATCAGGATTGGGCAGATGACGAGCGCTCTATGACCGCCGATCAGATCCGCCAATACATGGCTCACTATTTCGTGAACAAAGCGCCGCGACTCATCGACCCCTTTGTCGCGGTGCGCACAGCCATCGGTCGAGGGCCCGAGTTCGCGCGCTGGGTGCAAAGCTCCGCTGCGGCCACGGACATGCTTCTGAACGAGCCTGCCGTGGACTTCGTTGGTTCGCTGCCGCTCCCGACGCTTTTCGTTTGCGGGCTGTCCGACCGCACTTACGTGGGCGCGAAGTACACCGCCCCTAAAGATCAAGCGGCCAAGGGCAATATCGCGGCAATGGCCAAGGGGTTCGCGGCCAGAATGCCCAAGGGCCGTTTCGTCGGGGTACCCGAAACGGGGCACGTGCCGCATCTGGAGTCACCGGCCGCGTTCAATCCGGCTGTGCTCGAGTTTCTCGCGGCCAACGCGCTGTAGCCGATAGCCGCGTTTGTACGCGCACCACGGGCGAGTCGAGCCCATCTGGACTATGCGTTTGCCGTCGAATTGCTGCGCAATGGTGGTCTGATCAGCAATTGTGTGCCTGATTGAGACGTCAAGGATTTATTAAGGCGTCGGTTGCAGCATTCGTGTGTGCGGAAAGGAAGTGACGTGACCGGAATGACCGACGGGGCGCGCGCCGATCTGGTTCAGGCCAGAGTCGTGCTGATGGCATTGGCCATCGCCGCATCGTTGGTCGCGTTCTCCCCAAACGTCTCAGCTCAGCCCGCGAATCCGGCCGCGCCGCAGGCGTTCCGGCCCTGCGACTGGGTGACTGGACAGGAAGCGACCGACATCTTCGGTAAGCCGGTGACTACCGAGCCGACCGGCGGCGCAGCGGGGTCGGGCGCCCCGCGGTGTTTCTATGCCGCATCGGGAGCCGGCATCGGTGTCGGGATCAGTTCCGAGCTGTTGCTTCCTGGTGCGTTCGCCGTTGATGGGGACAAACGGCTCGCCAACGCCGCGGCCGAGCCCGGCGCACAGGCCATCGGCGGGCTCGGCGTCAACGCGGTA
>JGI12627J18819_10000435_pt1 | contig 13759 bp, 9 predicted proteins | sample TexAe_OM1H0_M2_FD_18819 | JGI IMG/M metagenome (IMG submission 18819)
GCTTGTTCGCCATCCGCCACACCTTCTGCCGAATGATGAAACTCGAAAGGGAGGAGATTGTTGTCGCAATGTCCCCCGGAAATACCCAGCGGTGGCCCCGACACCTGCATGCGCGGTCCGACCACGTCGCCGGCATCGATGGCGTCGCGAAGCGCTACGTCGGAGTAGCCCTCCGCACCGACGTTGCGCACCGTCGTAAACCCTGCCATCAGGGTGAGACGTGCGTTCTTTGCCCCTATCAACGCGGCCCGAGGGATAGAGACACCCAAACCTTCATAGCCACCTCCGCCCGCGTTCATCGTCAGGTGCGTATGCACATCGATGAAACCGGGCAAGATTGTGGCATTCCCTAGATCGATGATGGGCGTTGGACTGACCGCGGCTTTGTCTTCCGAAACGGACTGTATCTTGTCTGCCGAGATAACGACCACGGGATGGTCGATCATGCGGCCGGATGTGGGATCGAAAAGGCGCCGGGCGCGGATTACGACAACCTGTGCCGCGGTCTGTGCTGTTGAAGAAAAGCTGGCCGAGTAAAGGAAGGTGGCTGCGAAAAAAATCAAACTGCGTTGCAGGACGCTTCTGGCTGTATATGCCGGTGCTCTACAGAGCGTACTCTGTCTGATGCGAGGAAGTGCCGTAGCAGGCATCGTGATCGGAATCAGTGCACGGATTTAAAGGCAACCCAACAAAACGGAGTCCACGAGTTCGGGAAAAATAACTCCGCGCTTGGAGCACTGTCAAGACATTTTGCATGCGATTTGTATACAATTTCGTTGTTTCGAGCACCGGCATTACGGGAGCTCAACTAAAGGCTGGGCCTAGTCGCGGCGGACTTTTCGTGCGCGTGTCGAGCTGATCTCCAATACACCAGAGACATTGCCAGAAGGAGTGGCAGAAACGCGGGCACCGCGTACTGTAACCCATCGACGAAGAATGTGGAAGCGCTAACCCCTGCCAGGGCAGAAATGCCCAGCCAGTTCGAGTACGGAGAGAAGGCCAATTTCAGGGGAAGGCGCGACCGCCCCTCAGGGCCTAGAGACTTTCGGAAACGGATGTGGCAAAGAAGAATCACGGACCAGACAAAAAACATCCCTGCGACGGCTACTCCGTAAAGCATCAGAAACGCGCGCGAAGGAGCGTAAATCGCGAGGAGGATCGCGACGATCATTCCTGCGGTGGAGAGGCCGAGTGCCCGATGGGGAACGCCATTGCTGCTCAGTCGCGAAATCCATCCAGGAGCATAACCGCTGCGGGAAAGGGAAAACAGCATCCGGGTCGTGAGGTAAAGATCGGCATTGCAGCTCGAGAGAGCAGCGGTGATAACGACGAGATTCATAATGCTCGCGGCATATGGGATGCCCACTTCGGAGAACGCCGCCACGAATGGGCTTCCGGTAATCCCCCGCTCACTTCCGATCCGGTTCCAAGGTGTCATCGCCAGCATGGCNATCATGGCGAGCACATAGAAACANATCAGGCGATACACGATCGTGCGGATGGCCCGGGGAATGGACTTGTAGGGATCGTTGGCCTCACCCGCGGTTACGGCAATAACTTCGACTCCCATATAACTGGTTAGGACGAGGCCAAGCGCCAGCCATACGCCTTTCAACCCAAATGGGAAAAATCCGCCGTGAACAACCAGATTGGTAAGCCCCAGTGCTGGTTTATGACCAACACCCGCTATCAGCATCCCGCCAATTGCGATGAACAGAACAATCGCTGACACTTTGACGACCGCAAACCAATACTCAAACTCTCCAAAGCTTCCCACCTGCAGGGCGTTAATCGCGACGAGAATAGCAGATGCGGTCGCCACCCAAACCCACTGCGGCGTCTGAGGAAACCAGAAGCCGCAATAAATGGCCACTGCTGTGACTTCCGCCCCAATCGCGATGATCTGCACAAGTCCATAGGTGGCGCGAACAGCGAAGCCGGACCACGCATTGAGATAGGTCTCGGCATAGATGCCGAAGGCTCCCGCTACCGGATGGACGACGGCCATCTCAGCAATGGCGTAAGCGACAATCATGGCAACGACAGCGCCGATCAAATAGGAGAGGATCACGCCCGGTCCGGCGAGTCTAATGGTGATGCTGCTGCCAAGGAATAGACCAACGCCTATCGCACCACCAAGCGCGAGCATGGTGACTTGGCGCTGAGTTAGTCGCCGCTGGAGATGTTGTTCTGAAGGCGAAGGGTCCTGAAAGGTTGCGTCTTGGGTCGCGGCAGTCGTCGGAGACGCAGGTTGCGAATCCTTAAGCATGGCGGCTCAAACTTAGCAGCACATCTTGGAAGCGATGGATTTCCTGGACAGTGTTGTAATGCACCAACGAGATACGGACCACCCCGGAGTCCGGATCCACCCCCAAGCGCCTCATCAAGCGAGGTGCATACATGTGTCCATCGCGAACGCCGATCCCGGCATCCGCCATCCCCTCGGTTACACGAGCGGGCTGAAGATTGGGAAGGTTGAAACAAACAGTAGGGACGCGCTCGTGCAAGCGGTTTTCGTCGTGAATGCCATAGATAGTTGCCCCAATCTCGCGGAGAACGCGAAGGAGTTCCATCGACAGCGCACCTTCGTAGGCGCGCACCGCCTGCATGGCATGCGTGATGTTGTCACGTCTGGAATTGTGGCGTTCCTCCTGGAGCATCGCCCCGAGTCCTTCCAGATATCGAACGGCCGCATCCAAACCAGCCACATTCTCATAGATAAATGTCCCAGCTTCGATCTTGCCAGGTGGTTCGTCCGGGATGAAATCCTCTCGAAATGTCGGGAGGCTCTGCAGGATCTCGCGTCGACCCCACAAAAAGCCCATGTGCGGAGAGAAGATTTTATAGCCTGAGCAAACGAGATAATCACAATCCATGACCTGAACGTCAATGAGTCCGTGCGGACCATAGTGAACGCAATCCAGAAAGATCTCGGCTCCTGCGTGATGGGCAGCTTTTGCCGCCGCTGCGACATCCACGATGGACCCCAACGCATTTGAGGTAACCGTGCAGGCGACCAGGCGAGTTCTTGACGACAAGATCTCCTGCAGGTCCTCGACGTGCAGGTTTCCGTCTTCCCGCATTTTCCACCAGACGATCTTCGCATTTGGAATGGCAAGCCAGGTGGCGATGTTCGCCTCGTGATCCATGTCAGTCACAATAATTTCATCTCGCTCAGCCAGTGTCTGACCTATCGCAAGGCTGATGAGCCGGATAAATGAAGTGGCGTTCATGCCGAACGCGACCTCGCTCGGATGACGGGCATTCAACAATATCGCGACACTCTCCCTTGCACGCGCAATCGCGGCATCGACCGCAGCGCTTTTCGAATAACGCCCCCCTCTTTGAACGTTGTTAACCACCAGATGGTGGTTCACTGCGTCCAGAACCACTTGTGGGACTTGGGCGCCGGCTGCGTTGTCGAAGAAAACAAAGCTATCATCAAGGTTGAGGGCGGGAAAGTTTCCGCGAATCGACTGTACAGCAAACCGTTCCAGAGCGTTATCTGTCGAAAGACTGGCTTTCATCACAACTCTTCAACCTTAAGATATCTTGGCGCGACGCAAAGCATATCACAGGAATACAGAATGTATACGAATACGGGCAAGAGCCTATATATGCTTGATCTTTACAAATAGTACCCGGCTCTCGTACTCATTGACACGGTCGGCGGCTCTCGGGAACAATCTGGATACTCGTCCCCTCACCAGTGGAGGAATCTTGGCAAAAAGAGTCACACAAGGCAAAGCACATAGCACTCTGTCTCATACGCTTTCTTCGCTGTCTCAGCCCCGCTTGATCGCTACGGCTCCCGTCACTCTGAGTGAGAGAGTTTATTCCGCTTTCAAGCGCGATATTATCCACGGCCTTTTCCAACCGGGTGAGGCATTGAACGAAAAAGAACTTGCCCATCGTTACAAAGCCAGTCGAACGCCTGTCCGCGAAGCCGCGGTCCGGCTGCAGAATGACAGGTTACTGCGCATCGTCCCGAATCGCGGTTATTTCGTCGCGCAAATCACCTTGTCGGTTCTGAACGATATCTACGAATTCAGGGTCGCAGTGGAATGCGCAGCTGCCGAGCTGGCTGCCGCGAAGGGAGCGACCACCGAGGCCTTGAAAGAGTTGACGGATTTAGCCAAGACCCGCTGTAACCCCGATAACCGAGGAAGTTGCGCGCGTTTCATTGAGGCGGACACTTCATTTCACGTCGGAATTGCGCTCTTGGCACGTAATCAGATGCTGGTGAGGGCAGTCAGCGAAGCCCGTAGTCAGATGGAGCGCATCATGTTGGCTGCAGTCGACATAAACTACTTTGGCGAGCTCCCAGGCCGCGAACATCTCGCGATCTTGGCGGCAATTCGCGAAAGAGATACTGAGCGCGCACGCCAATTGATGCACGACCACATCATGCAATCCAAGGACAAAGTTTTGGGCGTGGCTTCAATTCTGCCGGTCCGGCCCTCAACCCGCTAAAAGGATCTCGCGACCGCAGAGTAACTTCATCTGCGATCGTACCAACGGCAACTTGAGATTCCAGCGCGAACAGCTGATGAACGAGAACATCGAAGACGTCTACCGCGAAATTCGCGCCGATCTTAAGGGAGCCCTCCTTCGCCCCGGCGATCTCGACTACGGTAGAGCGGCGCCGGTGTGGAACGGAATGTTGGATCGCAGGCCGGCCCTAATGGCTCGCTGCAAGGACGTCACCGATGTTCAAACTTGTCTGCGAGCTGTCCGAGGATCCCACGTCGTAACCGCAGTGCGCTGCGGTGGACACAGTCTGGCCGGCTTCAGCACTTGTGATGATGGGCTGGTCATCGATCTCTCCGGGCTGTGTGGGGTCCGAGTTGATGCGAGTGCGCGAAAAGCGCGCTTCGGCGGCGGATGCCTGTTGGGCACGATTGACTCGGCAACCCAAACCGCAGGCTTAGCATTTCCGGCTGGCGTTGTTTCTCATACCGGCGCTGGCGGGTTAGTTCTGGGGGGAGGAACCGGCTGGCTGAGCAGGCTGTATGGATTATCCTGCGACAATGTCGAGGGGTTTACCCTGATTACCGCCGACGGCTCGATTCTGCGTGCTGATTCGAAGGAAAATCCCGACCTCTTCTGGGCACTTCGTGGTGGCGGAGGAAATTTCGGCGTCGTGACCGAGTTTGAAGTGCGGCTCCACCCAGTCAGTAGCGTAATTCTTGGGCGTGGATTGTGTGTTGGTGACTCGATCGTGCGTCTTCTGCAGTACTGGCGAGCGTTCATGCCCGATGCCCCCGATAATCTCAGGTGGGGCTTTTCCTTGCGCAACGCCGATGGTGTGAAGGGCTTGCAGGATGCGAAGGGATTGCCGGTAGCCAGCGCTTCAGCACTGTGGGTTGGAGATCGCACGCAAGGCATGAAGTACGTCGAGCATGCTCTTGCCAACACAGACCATAGGGACATTAGCCTGCAAGAGATGTCCTTCATGACGCTGCAGACGCTGGCAGATTCCGATTTTCCGCACGGCCGCCGCTATTACACCAAGTCTGGTTATTTTCAGACTCTGAGGGACGATGTTATTCACAAGATGATCGACTCTCTGGCCAGCGTGCCTTCGTGGTTCAGTGAAATCGAACTGACGTATCTCGGTGCAGCCCCAGGCCGAGTGGCAGCAGATGAGACTGCTTTTGGCGAACGAAGTGCGCCGTTCATCGTCAACATCTTGAGCAACTGGGATGCACCAAATGACGATGCGGCCAACATAGCCTGGACGAGGGACCTCTTCAACCAGTTGCAACCCGCTATGGTCCCCGGTGTCTATGTGAACTTCATGAGTGGCGACGAAGGCGACCGTGTCCCAGAGGCATATCGAAACCGATGGGAGCGCTTGCGAGCCATAAAAGCAAAGTACGACCCTCAAAACTTCTTCTGCCTGAATCAAAACATTCCCCCTCGAGAAACTGCGTAGTAGCCCTGGTTGCTTGAGACCCCAACCAAAGGCTGCGCGTGGCGCTCTGAGCGGACTCGGCGCAGACGAAGTGTCCGGATGCGCACGTACCATCTGACATGCTATTTGAATACCATTGACATACCATTTGCCCACGGAGTAGCATGCGCCCAAATTGGGGGAACCTCGCTGTGAAGAATCTTGCCGCGATTCGCATTGCTTCCGTTCTGTTCCTGTTGCTCTTCAGCGGTTCCTTCGCATTGGCTCAGCTGTTTCCGGGCCGGATCACTGGAGTTGTGCGTGACGCACAGGGTGCAGCCGTTGCTGGCGCAACGGTCAAGCTTGCCAATCCAGCAACCGGACAGGAAAGAACGATCGCCAGTGACGCAAATGGCGAATTCAACTTTCCCCAGTTGCCACTCGGGTCCTTCCAATTGACGGTCACAAAAGAAGGCTTTCGCACCACCATCATCAATGACATCGTGACCGCACAGGGTCAGGTGAACAATGTCGATCCGGTCTTGTCTATCGGAACCGTCACTTCACAGATCGAGGTGAGTTCCTCGTCGGCGCTGATCCAGACCGAGACCAACGAGGTCGGCGGACAACTCAATCAGGTGCAGGTTCAAGCCCTTCCCGTCGGGAACAGCGACTACACGCGGCTGGCTCTTGTTTTGCCTGGAGTGACCCAGAACAGCAACTTCGCATTCGCGCAGTACACGATCAATGGATCCAGGGCCCGTTCCAACGGCTTCAACATCGACGGCGTGTCCGATACGGACCCTTCAACGTATCTCCCCTCCATTAACGAAGGGGGAAATTCGGCGACAGCGGCTACACGTCTTCCTCTGGACGCGATTCAGGAGGTCACGGTCAGCGCAAACGCGGGTGCGGACAGTGGGCAGAACTCCGGAAGCGTAATGAATGTCATTGTGCGCAGCGGGACTAACCAGATTCACGGATCCCTGTACGAATTGCATCGTGATTCCTCGCTGGATGCGGCCAATTTCTTCGAGAACCTTCACGGTGTGCCCAAGGCCCCCTTTGTCTGGAATGAGTTCGGTGGAACCATCGGCGGCCCGATCGTGATACCTCATATTTACAACGGCCGAGACCGGACATTCTTTTTTGCCGGCTACGATGGCAGCCGTCTCAGGCTCGGGACGACACTGAACGGAGTCGCCCCGACACCGTCCCAGATCGCGACTGCGACGAGCCTGGTGCAGAGTCAGAACATAACCCCCAACCAACTTGGACTAAATATCCTGCAACAGTACGCGAGCCTTGGACTATCGGGTCCCTTCGCTGTCGACAATCGTGGCCGGCAGACGCCGAACAGCGGTGTGCTGAAAATCGACCAGAGTTTTTCCACTGTGGACTCTCTTTCAGCCCGCTACCTTCACGGCAACGGCGAGGACGAGTTTCCTGGTGGAGGACCCGGGCCCGGCGGAGGTTCGCAGCTAGGCCCCTGGTTTGGTGTAACTCCAACCGTTGCAGACAATTTCGCGATAAGCGAGATTCACATCTTTAACCCAAGGTTGATCCATACGTTGCGGCTAGGCTGGAATCGCTTCAGCCAGTTTCAAAAAGGACGCGATGCGGATGTAAATCCGGCCAAGATCGGCTTTAACACGGGCGTTACCCCGGTGAGCTACGGGATGCCCGAAGTCGACATCTATGGTTTCGCGAACTTGGGGCTGCAATATGGTGCGGGCGGCCGCGTTGCGACCAGTTATCAGATTGCCGATGAGGTGAATTGGACGCGCGGGCGGCATGCATGGAGATACGGGTTCAACTTCCTTCACAACTACTCGAACTATACCCTGGCTGGCGGGCGCGGAATCTTTTCATTCACCGGATCACAACTCGGACAACCGCTGGGCCAAACTGGCCGCCTCGCATCTCTCGTTGATTTGATCGCAGGCCTTCCAACGCCGGGTTCTGGTCTCACACAGATCACTCGCGTCGGCAGTCCCCGCGCGAACATAGACCAGGACGTCATCAGCGGCTACGCAGTGGATACCTTGAAACTGACGTCCCGGCTCACGCTGGTCGCAGGACTTCGCTACGACTTCTTCACCACGGTCAATGAATCACGCCACCGGTTCTCTGCCTTCGATCCTGCACTGGGCTTGGTTGAAGCTTCTCAATTGCCCGGCGGCCACATCTATGACGCTCCCAAAGGCAATTTTGCCCCGCGGTTTTCCCTCGCATGGGAGCCTCCCTTCCGAGTTCTTTCGGGCAAACAGACGGTGGTTCGGGCCGGCTTTGGAATCTATTACGACACGATTCCGCTCAATAATTTTCAGGAAGGCCTCGCCCAGAATCCAATTGGCCCAACTGCTGGCTTCACGATTGTGCCCAGCGCTCCCATTCCGTTCGGCGTTGGCGTGCCCATCTTCGGGACGGGCGCTCCGCAACCACCGTTCAACATCGCGAGTATTCAGCACAATCTGAAAACGCCCAATGTGCAGGAATGGAATTTCAACATTCAGCAGGAACTCACGGACAAAGTTGTCTTTCAGATTGGCTATGTCGGAAATCACAGCATCCACCAATTACAGTTGCTCGACATTAATCAACCGCCCCTCGGCGCCGGCTTCGGACCGGGCTGCAATTTCTCACCCGGCTTCGGAGATCCGGCTTGTGAGCAGGCGGCACGGCCCTACAACTCGAAGTTCCCCACGCTTGCTCAAATAAACACCATCTCATCCCCGGGATTCGCTACTTACCACGCGCTCCAAGCTTTGTTGAAGACGAATAACTTCCACGGCCTTACGACCCAGTTTTCGTTCACTTGGTCTCACAACATGGATACCGCCTCGGAGGTAGAAGATTTCTTCGGTACCAGCGGGTATGTCCCCCAGGACTCTAGAAACTTGAAGGGAAGTTACGGAAACTCAGAGTTCGATCAGCGCCGAGCTTTCATATTCACCTATGTCTATGCGATTCCATTTCCCAGGACTGGCAACGCGCTGTCGTATCTGGCGCGGGATTGGCAACTCTCCGGAACCACCACGTTTCGAGATGGCTTTGCTGCTCCTCTCCTGACTTTTGGCGACGAGAGCGGAGTCGGCAATTTCCACACGCGCCCCGATTGTGTTGGTCCGATTCACTACCAACTAAAGGATTTCACGCAGCCCTACGCTTCCCCGAGCTCGTTTGCAGAGCCAGTGAACGGGACTTTCGGGAACTGTCCGCGCGATCCTCTGGTTGCACCGGGGCTGAAAGCCTGGGACATCTCCCTGCAAAGAGCATTTAGGCTCGGCGAGCGATTCGGCTTTGAATTCCGAGCCAGCTTCTTCAATGCCTTCAATCACCCTAACTTTGCCGAGCCGGCGCCCGGACCCGCAAACAATACGTTCATTACAGCCTCCGCTGACGACGGCAGCTTCGATTCGCATTTCGGCGTGGGAGGGCCGCGCAACATACAGTTCCAGGGAAAGGTCACCTGGTAAAGATCACAGATGCAAAACTCTGATTCAGCAAGCAGGACCAGTGCCGGCGTGCTTGTTCTGTTGATCGTTGTCGTGGTCATGCTAAATGGCGTGGCCACACCCTCTGCCGCTCCGCCGCCACCGATCAGCATTTCGGTCGACGCTACCCAGGTGTCGCGGCGAATCTTGCACGCCAAGCTGATATTTCCAGTCCATCCTGGACCTCTTACTCTTTATTACCCGAAGTGGATGCCGGCAGACCACTCCCCCGACGGACCTGTGTGGAACCTTACCGGACTCAAGTTCTTTTCCGGTGAGCGCCAACTCCCGTGGCAACAAGACGACGTGGATATGTACGCATTTCATCTCGTCGTTCCAGAAGGGATCTCTTCGGTGGAAGGTTCGTTGGACTTCTTGATCTCGGCGCCCGGCCCGACCATCGATTTCAGTGCTTCGGGGGCGGCAACCTTGTTCATCCTGATGTGGAACCAGGTCCTTCTTTATCCGAAGGGATGGCCCGCCAGCGAACTCACCTTCNTGCCAACCCTGACCCTGCCCAGCGATTGGAAATTCAGCACTTCCCTCCCGATCAGTAAGCGCTCCGGTAACACCGTGTCGTTCTCGCCGGTAGCTCTTGACCTGCTAGTCGATTCTCCCGTGCAGTCGGGCCAGTTCATGCGAGTGTTCCCGCTGAGTCCGAGGCCGCCACAGGAACTCGACGTGCTTTCGGATGATGCTTGGGCGCTCGATGTTCCCCCGGATCTGATCGATGGCTACAAACGGCTGGTCGCGGAAGCGGACGCGCTTTATAAGTCTCACCACTTTCGGGAATATCATTTTCTGCTGACACTAAGCGACAACGTGATGGAACTCGGACAAGAGCATCACGAGAGCAGCGATGATCGAGTCAAGCAACACACGTTAGTCGATCCGAATGCCCGGTTGCACATGGCCGGACTTTTTCCCCATGAGTTCTCGCATTCGTGGAATGGGCAGTATCGTCGACCCGAAGGTTTGGGCACACCCGACTTCCAGGAGCCAATGAAGGGCGAACTTTTGTGGGTATACGAGGGCTTGACCGAATATCTGGGAACGGTCTTAAGCGCTCGCAGCGGGTTGCTCACTCTGGCCCAGTCACACGATCGAATTGCGACCGTCGCTTCGGAAATGGAGCGTAGGGCCGGGCGGCAGTGGCGCTCCCTTCAGAACACAGCCACAGCAGCACAGATCCTGTATTTCAGCGCTCCAGAGTGGGCCTCCTATCGTCGAGGAACTGACTTCTATCCGGAAGCGGTTCTTATCTGGCTGGAGGTGGATGCCACCATTCGCAAGCTCACGGGCGACCGTAAATCGATGGACGATTTCTGCCATGTGTTTTATGCCGGACACGAGGGCGAGCCGGTGATCAAGACTTATACCTTCGCAGACCTGGTTTCGACCTTGAATGGAATCACTCCCAATGACTGGGAGGCCTTCTTTCGCTCGCGCTTGGACGCCACGGCCAAAGCTCCCTTGGGGGGTCTTTTGGGAAGCGGCTGGCGGCTTGTCTATAACAACGAACCCAATGAAATGATCTCGGCATCCGATGCGGTCTCAGGCACGCGAGATTTTACTTCATCGCTCGGACTGCGCGTCAAGCACGACGGCTCTGTGGTTGACTCGATTCCCGGTCTGCCTGCATTCGAAGCTGGCATCAGTCCCTACTTCAAAATTGTTGGCGTCAACGGCCGCGAGTTTTCCCTAGATGAACTGAAGCGCGCGATTCACGATTCAGAAACGAATTCTACTCCGATTGAAATTACTACGAGCAATTCAGGAAGGCTGGCGCTTCACAAGCTCCAATATCACAAAGGTAGCCAGTTCCCGCACCTGGAGAGGGTAGACGGGTCCCCTGACTACCTTGATGAAATACTCAAGCCGTTGACAACACGTTGAAGGAAAGATGTTGCTAGGTCAGAAATTCTTTATTCGGAGCGCCGGAGGCGCTACCAGGTTTGCGAAATCCGTGGAGCATGGATTGGCGTTTCCTGATTTAAAACGGCAACCCACCGGCGACCGCGTTTGATCCAGGTTGTGCTTTCGATGACGGTGTCTTCCGGAAAGATTTTCCCGGCCTCTTGGCCAAGCCGCAGAGCTTCGTAATGCAGGATTACGGTTTTTGCATTCGGCATATAGCCGCGAATATTGCGAATTTCGTAACGTGAAATCGTGCGTTGGTCCATGGTGGCCAGATACTCCGGCTGGGACACGATTCCAGACTGGAAGATCATCACCGCGTCGGAGGGGACAAGTTCAGCGAACGCGTCCGCGTCTCGGAGCTGCGCGACTTTCCAGACCCGCTTCTCGAGACGGATCACTGAATTGATGATAGTTCGCGCGGTGTTCGTTTTAGGTTTTCGTTTATTCTTGGACCGGCGGTCGAGATGGGTCATCGCTATATTTATACTTTAACCGAAACCTGAGTTCTGGAAAGCTTCTGTGAGGTTGACCAATTTGTCCACTCCGATCGAAACCATTCGCGCGCAATTTCCTATCTTCAAGAGCAAGATCTTTCTCAACTCCTGTTCGCAAGGAGCGCTCAGCGAAGCCGTCGAAGCTTCGTTGCTGGCCCACATTCGTTCCTGGCATGAACAGGGATCGCCCTGGGATCGGTGGGTGGAAGAGTACGAAAACGCACGCACCGCATTTGCACGTTTCATCGGCGCAGAGCAGGACGAAGTTGCTGTCGTGCCGAGCGCTTCGGCCGGGATCAATTCCGTCGCAAGCGCCCTCCACTTCGGGAAGCGTCGAAAGATAGTGATGGGGGAATTCGAGTTCCCTACCATGGGGCAAATCTGGCTTGCGCAGCGGCCGCGGGGCGCCGAAGTCGAGTTTCTTGAAGCAAAAAACGGCAGGATCTGTGCAGAGTGCTATGCACGCGCGATCGACGAGCAAACACTTATCGTCCCCGTCACGCAAGTTTGTTTCATGAACGGATTTCGCTCCGACGTAGCTTCCATCGTGAAGGAAGCTCACGAACGGGGTGCGCTGGTCATGCTCGATGGCTACCAGGATTGCGGAACCCGCCCGATGGATGTCAAGGCTCTTGGCGTAGACTTCTACGTCACGGGTGCGCTCAAATACCTGCTCTGTCCTTCCGGGATCGCGTTCCTGTATGTTCGTCGCGATCTGATTCGGTCGCTCACGCCGACGGTCACCGGCTGGTTTGCCCAGCAGAATCCTTTTGCGTTTGACGTCAAGCATTTTGAGCCCGCATCGACAGCGCGCCGCTTTGAAGCCGGCTCACCACCATTGCCGAACGTGTACTGCATTCCGGCCGCGCTGAGTTTGCTAGAGGGCGTTGGTTACGCCGCGGTCGCGGAACACATACAAACCTTGTCACGCGCTCTCATTGAGGGTGCTCGTAACCTTGAAATTAAGATCAAGACTCCGCTCGATAGCGTTGGGCCCCTAGTCGTGCTGCGAATGAAGGATGCTGAAGCTATGGTGCAGAAAATGGCTGCGAATAATATTGTCGTTTCCAATCGGATGGACGGTTTACGCGTGTCATTTCACTTGTACAACACCTTTAATGACGTTGGGACCGTCTTGGATCTTCTTAAACAGAACGTGGATCTCGTTGTGCACGAGTGAAGCTGCCATCGCAGTGGATGCCTCAACCTTGCCACACTCGTAGGAAGCCTTCCACATCTCTTCAGGTTGCTGCGAACTAGTAGCCGCATCACGGGTACTGCAAATGGCGGTTCGCGTGATGCGGCCAGCACCGCCACGCCGCAATTAATGACCCGACTGGACCAGAAGAGAAAGCTCCTCGCCGGAAGTTTGTTTTCGCATGAGCTTCTTCTCCCTGCTGCTAACAATTGGCGGTAGTCATTGCCACCAGATAGGAACACCTTGTTCAGGACTGTCTCATCTCCGTATCGCCTAAATATGAGCTTAGGCTGATTATCTTGGTTAGAGGCTTCTTCACCGACGGTCAAGGCAAACTGGTGGTCCTGCCCGTCGTTGCCGTTGAAAACAAGAATTCCGGACTGCAGTTCCTCAACCTTGTAGTTGCCCGCTCTCAGTTGAGTATTTCCCACCGAAAAATCGAAGGGTATGTCTACCACGACGCGGTTACTGCTTTGACCCTCCACGGATATATGGCCTCCTCCGACTTCTCCCACGGCGTCGCCTCGCATTTCGCCTTGCGGCTTATAGCTGGGCTCACGGTAGTTGTGGTCTACCGACCATCGGAGATCTCTCTTGTTTCTGTATCCGCTGTGATGGCATTCCGCTCCCCATACGCCGTGGAGTTCATCGAGGTTGCGCTCCAGAGTCTTCTCCTCTTCCATGGCCTTCGCCAGTAAGTGAGTGGCTCAGCTCTCCCTGTTCCGTATGTCGGCGCTGCAGGATTCCCTTTATG
>JGI12627J18819_10000437_pt1 | contig 13698 bp, 11 predicted proteins | sample TexAe_OM1H0_M2_FD_18819 | JGI IMG/M metagenome (IMG submission 18819)
CAGGAAAGGACAAGCCGGTCGAGATGAGGACGCAAGCTGCAGATGTCGGTAGAAAGCTCAAGCGGCAGCATCGGTACGGCGCGATCGGGAAAGTAGACGCTGGTGCCTCGCAACCGTGCTTCCTGATCAAGTCCGCTTCCCTCCGTGACGTACTGGGCGACGTCGGCAATATGCACCTGCAATTCGTAGTTGCCGTTGGCCAATTGACGGACGGTGACTGCATCGTCGAAATCGCGGGCAGTTTCGCCATCGATTGTCACGATGGGCAGGCCACGATAGTCGCGCCTCTTCTTCAGTTCTTGCGCCGGGATTACGTTTTCAACTGCCTGCGCTTCGTGCAATACCTCGGGCGGGAAGCGATGAGGCAGATGATGCTTGCGAATAGTGATTTCGACGTCCACGCCGAAGTCGTCTTCGCGCCCGAGGACTTCGACCAACTTCCCGCGTGGGTTCTGCGTGGGCGACGCCCAGTCAGTGATCTCGACATCCACTACGACGCCTTCGAGGTCGTCCCAACCGGTGCGGCGGGCCGCCTCATCGCCGAGTACCCGGTGAACACTCTTTCGCGGCGAGCGGGATTTTAGGCCATCCCGGGTAATCGTTCTGGGAGCAGCGTCCCGATCGGCGTCATTTTCTGCCGTTTCCATTCCAGGCGGAATCACGATTTCCTGGCGAATCTTCTCATCGATCGGGGTGACGAAGTTGTGGCGCGAGCCGTAGTGGAACGTTCCGACTACCGTGGGATGAGCGCGATTCACGGGACGGAGAATGCGGCCTTCGGCGCGGCCGTCGGGGCGAATCGTCCCCACCTCGACCAGAACCTGATCGCCGTGCATGGCATTTCCAATAAATGGCGGCGGGATAAAGATGTCCCCAGAGAGGCCCTTGAAACGATTGCCGAGAGACTTCGGGTCGGGCAATACGAAGCCATATCCATCCCGATGCATGCTCAGACGCCCGACGATCGTATTCTTGCCAGCCGATGGCGAGGGTACAGCGTATCGATCGGAATCCATCCTTAATAACTGGCCGGATGCCACCATGCGTTCGAGCCGTTCATCCAGTTCGCGGCGCTGCTCGCCGCGCACTCCAAGTTCGCGCACGAGTTGCTTAAAGCCGGCACTGCGCTTGGGCTGGCGCTCGATTTTCTTCAGGATGACCGAATCGGAGAGCATGGGAGCATAACTGCTTCAAAAACTATCTCACAAACGGGTCGAGGGTGCCGCGGAGAGGTTCGGGCACCAGTGCGCCAGGGCCAACCAGTCGCGGTCATTACCTGAGTAACCTCGGCCACGAAGCCTCGGGGCAGGTAACATATTGGTTATCCACGCGACCGGAACGGTCGCAAACAAAGATACAATGCACGTTATAGGGCAGAGCATGAATTCTGGCGCAGGTGCGGGTGCGGGCAGGCGGGAGCGCAAGTATCCGCGCGTGAAAGTGACGCTGCCTGCCGAGGCGCGCCACATTATGGAGAATTTCCCGCGCCGCGGTCAGACCTCGAATATCAGCGAGGGCGGCTGCTATATCGAGATGGTCCAGACGCTCGAGCCACCAACCTGTGTTGATGTAGTGCTCTGGCTGAACGATGAAAAGATCCAGGCCCGGGCCGAAGTTGTCTGCCGGCACGCGCATCTCGGGAACGGCATCCGTTTTATTCGCATGTCCGAGGAGGACAAAAAGAAACTTCGCGCGTTCGTGGAAAACGCGCAAAAGAGCGGCGGACTCCCTCTTCGGAAACTTGGCCCGCAAGCTTCTGGATCAGAATAGGTGGAGTCACGGGCGGGGACGCCGACTCTCCACTGAGCGACCGCTCATGCGATCTCAGCTCGCGGACGAAGGCTGCCAAAATATTTCTCCTCGAGGATATGGCGGTGATGGAGTTCGTGACCTCCGATAACATAAGCGAGGGCGCGTACGCTGATTTCGTTCTTGTTTGCGATGCCCCGGCGGGTCCAGTCAGCAGGACGCAGGTTACGAAAGAAAGTCAGGGTCGCGGCGCGGATGCTTTGAAATTCCTCCACCAGATCTGCCAGCCGGAGGTCTGAGTAGGGACCGCCACGAATGTAATCGTCCTGCTCAAAGCCTTCGATGGGAGTGCGGTCGTTGCGCGCGATGCGCAGAGCACGGTAGGTCATGATGCGCTCGGTGTCGTTCATGTGCCCGACCACTTCCTTCACGCTCCATTTTTCAGGAGCATAACGAAGTTCGCCGTCCATTTCATCATGCGCGGAAAGCAGCGCCACCGTCTTGGGCAATTGATTGGCAAGCGTGCCGACAATGTCGCTACCCGGGATCAGCGAAATATAGCGATCATAGTAAGCGTTGTATTCTCCCGGCTTGGGACGTTCGTTGGGCATCGTCATCGTTCTCCTTAATCGCTCCCTATGAGATGTGGCAAAACAGAATGTAGCGGCAACGGTTCGGCTAAGCGGTACCTGTGGTTAGACGCGTACAGCGCGCTTAGGTCGCAGATTTCACGCGTGAAACTGGGCGGGGACTCTCCGGGGCAGCAACCGCAAGTCAAGGTATAAGAACTGCCTGGAGCGCTGCCGAAATTACACCGGCAGACGTATCGTGTGGGAGGCGATCACGGCTAAGCCGAGAAGTTTATGAGGGATGGCACGAAAGGGCATCCCCTTTAGCATCAGTGAAATTATGAATTTCCACAGCTGAGCCGCTGGTTTGCGGAGTAGAATGCAATTTGGTCACCGAAATGCGGCAGGTGACTCTTAATCCCACACAGGAAAGGATTTTTTTGAACATGTGGAAGCCCACGAATCAGCCTACGACTCCAGGACGGCCCGGCGGCCCTGAGCCGGAGCAGCGTCCGGCCACGTCTACACCGCCCGCGCCGGCCATGGGAGAACCCTCGGCTCCGCGTCCGGTCAGTGCGAGCACGACCACGGCGGATCAGGCCACCATCGGAAAGTCGCTGGTCATTAAGGGCGAGGTGACAGGTTCGGAGTCCCTCTATATCGATGGGCGGGTCGAGGGCTCCATCAATCTGGCCGGCAATCGCGTTACCGTGGGTCGCAACGGGGTTGTCGCCGCCAACATCAATGCCCGCGAGATCGTTGTGCTGGGCAAAGTTCGAGGAAACCTGACTGCGAGCGATCGAGTCGACATCCGCAGCGATGGTTCGCTCACCGGTGATGTTGTGGCCGCGCGCATTTCGATTGAAGACGGCGCGTTTTTCAAAGGCGGCATCGACATCCGCAAGGGTGCGCAACCGGGCCAGAAGGAAGAAGCGAAGGCCGCGTCCGCAACCGCGGAACCCGCAGTCGCAGCCAGGGCATAAGCGCAACCGACGGGTTCAGGGCTTTGACTCTCGGCCGGACCGCCGGAGCCGAGAAGTCGATCATGTTCGAAGAGGCATTCTCGTCTTTGCGAGGATGCCTGTTTTCATTTGTGCAGGCTTTCAGGATAGCAGCGCGGAGTTCAGCGACTGCCCAATCAATCTGTTCGATTGTGAGGATGGCCAGGGCGAGGAGCGGATGGTCCCCGGAGACGCCCCCTACGCCACCCGTCATGCGATACACCAACAAGTTGAAAAATTGCAGGACCTGCCTCGCTTTGCGTTAATCTGCGGCTGACATGCTTCGTGGCTATCGAACCCTGATCTGTGGGGCAGTCGCGGCCCTTTCCCTGGTGCTGGCTTCGGCGCAATCGAATCCGATCCAGTTTACCGACGTTGCTGCGGCAGCGGGTATCAAGTTCGTCCATTTCAAAGGGAACGAAGGCACTTCGATCAATCGCGAGGAATTTGGTCCAGGTGTGTGCGTGGCGGACTTTGACGGGGATGGCTGGCAGGACATTTACTTCGTAAACGGACGCGATCTCTACAATCGCGGAATCGTGGTTCGCAATGCGCTCTACCGAAATAACCGGGACGGCACGTTTACGGACGTGACCGACAAGAGTGGCGTGCCCGGCACCGGCTACGGGCTTGGCTGCGTCTGGGGCGATTACGACAACGACGGCTTCCCCGATCTTTTTGTCACGCAGTATGGCCGCAACGTTCTGTACCACAACAATGGCGACGGCACGTTCACGGATGTCACCGACAAGGCTGGCGTCGCTGGACTGGAATTCGGAACCTTGTTCCATTCGGGCGCGACGTTCTTCGACTACGATCGCGATGGAAAGCTCGATTTGTATGTCGGAGGTTACGTCGCCCTGGGACCGAACGGCAAGCGCTACTGCGATCTCGGCGGAGTGAAAAGCAGTTGTCCGCCGCAGGCGTACGGGGGGAGTCCGGACACTCTCTACCATAACAACGGCGATGGCACGTTCACGAACGTCACCAAGGCGGCAAAAATCTATCAGCCGGATGGCAAGAANCTTTCCGTCGGTGCTGCCGATTACGACAATGACGGCTGGCCGGATCTTTTCGTCGCGAACGACGGCTTGTACGCGTATCTCTACCATAACGAACACAATGGGACCTTCACGGAGGTTGGGCTGCCAGCCGGCATGGCCGTGGCAGGACAGGGGCAGATCATGGCGGCGATGTGTATTTCCCTGGGCGATTACGATAATGATGGCTGGCTCGATCTCTATATTTCCGATTTTCAGAAATCCTCGGATCATCTCTGGCACAACAGCGGTAAAGGCTATTTTGACGAGGTGAGTGGACCGGCGGGGATCAGTATGCCCACGCGGGAAGTGCTCAGCTTCGGCGGAGGATTCTTCGACTACGACAATGACGGGTGGCTCGACCTGTTTATCGCGAATGGTCATGTATACCCCGAAGTCGAGCAGGTCACACCGGAAGTTCGTTACAAGCAAATCAATACTCTGTTCCACAATGAAGAGAACGGAAGATTTATCGAAACCACCAGGCAAGCAGGCATCGCCGCGCTGAAGCCGCATGTGGGACGGGGCGTCGCGTTTGCAGATTTCGACAACGACGGCTTTATCGACCTGGTGGTCAGCAATAACGGCGATCCGCCGCTGCTGTTGCATAACAGCGGAAAGAACGGGAATCATTTTCTTAATCTCAAGCTGGTGGGAACGAAAAGCAATCGCGACGCCATGGGCGCGAGAGTGCGCGTGGTTGCGGGCGGGATCTCGCAGATCCGCGAAATCGCGGGCGGGGGCAGCTATCTTTCGCAAAGTGATCTGCGCGCCAATTTTGGATTAGGCAAAGCCACGCGGGCCGAAACGGTCGATGTGCAATGGCCGAGCGGTCAACACCAGGTCTTTCGCCAGCTCGAAGCAGACAAGTTCTATGTCATCGAGGAAGGCCGGCAGGAAGTCAGGCAACAACTACTGCAGGCGCCGGCACAGAGCGTGAAGCATTAACGGGTGACCTCCACAGAATCTGGACGAGTGCCGCGACACTCGGCGCACGATAGAGGTATCGGAGTTCGTCAGGGTTACCGGGTTATAAAAATTGCGTAAAACCAATTTGCAAGGAGTGCTTTGCCAACCGCCCGAAAGGTAATCATCCGGGCACATTGCTTGATACCACGTCACGAGAGTTGCGTTGCAAATTTGATACGCTGAAACCACAAACCCATATCATGCTCTCCCGCATTCTCCGGATTCTCCGCCCGTCTCATCAGCACAGCGCGTTTTCTGCAACTGTTCTGCTGATGACGACAATCATGTTGTCGCGCGTGATTGGTTACGTGCGCGAAGCTTATATCGCCTATGCTTTCGGCGCGGGCGGCCAAACCGACGCTTACGTTGCTGCGTTTACGCTGCCGGACTGGCTGAATTACATCCTGGCGGGCGGCACAGCCTCGATTACCTTTATTTCGATCTACACGCGCTTCCTCGCGGAGAAGCGGGAAGCGGATGCGGAGAAGACTTTCTCGGTGATCATTACGGTGATGACCACTGTGTTCCTCGTGGGAATCGCTATTGCCGAGATCTTCACTCCACAATTCGTGGCATGGATGTTCCACGGCTTCTCGGCGGAGCAAATGAAGCTTTGCGTCTCGCTGACCCGCATTCTCCTGCCGGCGCAGATTTTCTTCTATGTGGGTGGCGTAGTGGGAGCAGTGCTGCTTTCGCACCGCCTGTTCCTGTTTCCTAGCTTCGGACCGCTGATCTACAACGTCTTCATCATTGTGGGCGGAGTCGTGGCCGGAAAACAGCTCGGCATCGCCTCCCTTGCTTATGGAGCGCTGGTTGGCTCGGTGATCGGGCCTTTCCTGGTGAATGCCATCGGAGCCGGGCGGATCGGCACCGGTTATCGCCCGTCGTTTGATCTCAAAAATGCTGCGTTCCGGGAATGGGTGCGGCTCTCCATTCCGCTGATGCTGGGGGTCTCACTGGTAACGGCGGATGACTGGATCTTGCGCTATTTTGCCTCGAGCGGTGTCGGCGATATCGCCAAGCTGAACTATGCGAAGCGGCTTTTCGCCGTCCCCATTGCGGTGCTGGGACAGGCAACGGGACAAGCCTCATTGCCGTTCTTCGCGCGACTGTTTGGAGAAAAGCGCATGCAGGAATTCGCTGAGACCGTAAATGGCGCAGTCTATCGAATCTCGGCACTATCGTTTCTGGCTTCGGCACTCATGATGGTGGCGGCCCTGCCCCTGATCGATCTGGTGTACCGTCGCGGACGATTCTTGTTCGGCGACTCCCAGGAGACAGCCATCTATTTCTTCTGGTTCTCGCTATCGCTTGCGTTCTGGGCTGCGCAAGGACTCTACGCCCGCGCTTTCTACGCTGCCGGCGACACCTTGACTCCCATGGTGGCCTGCTCACTTGTCACGATCGCATCCCTGGCCGTGTACCGGATGCTGTTCCACGAGTTTTCCATCATTGGACTGGCAATCGCGTCCGACATTGGCATCGTCGCGAACACGGTGGTCGCAGCGGTTCTTCTGCACCGGCGCAAACTGGTATCGCTCGCCGAATTGCCTTGGCGCGAGTTAGGGAAAACAACCCTGGTGGCGGTGATCGCCGGAGCGCTGTCATGGCAAGTCTCGCATCTCATCCCGCTTCGTGGCAGTCGGACGGCGGATTTGCAGTCCCTGGCTCTGAGTTCGATGACCTGGGCCGGAGCAGTGGCAGCGGGCCTATGGCTGCTCCGATCGGACCTGCCCCAATCCCTCCGTAGAAAACGTGCGTCAGTATCTGTCCCCGAAAAGGCCGTTGCGGAAACCGCTGGAATGGAACCATAAGGCTCAATGACCGCCTGGGACGGAAAGGTCTCGACCGGTGTATGACTCGCCGGATGTCCTTCTCATTCAATTACTTACCCGATGATCCGCGTTTGTAGATGACTTTATCTCCTGTGCATTGTGCCGTTCCTCGTTCCGATGGAAAGTGGCGCCGAAGGCAGGAGGACTCTGATGGCGACTCCCATGGTTGACTATTGCGAGCAGGCAAATCCGAAAGTATTGGCAGATATTCGCAGCATCGGCAGCACCACCGGGAACACGCGGCGTATCCAGGAAAGCTTTCTGGCGAGCATAGAGAAGAGGGTGCTCGTCTGGCTGGCAGAACGGACGCCCGCCTGCATCAACTCCGACCACCTGACCGCCCTCGGCTTCGCCGGGCAACTCGCCGCCGGACTCTGCTACGCCCTCGCCCGATCGAACCGCTACTACCTGCTCGTTGTGATTGCCTGTCTGGCGGTGAACTGGTTTGGCGACAGCCTCGATGGGACTCTGGCACGCGTGCGGCAGCAGCAACGGCCAAGATATGGCTTTTACCTTGATCACATGATCGACACTTTTGGGGCCATCGCGATGATGGGCGGCCTGGCGTTCTCCGGCTATATGCATCCCTGGATCGCAATCGGGTTGCTAGTCGCGTTCCTCGTGCTCTCGATTCAGTCCTATCTCGCGACTCACGCCCTCGGCGAATTTCAACTTTCATTCTGGAGCTTTGGCCCCACGGAGTTGCGCCTGCTTCTCGCCGTCGGGAACTTGGCCTTGCTGCGTTGGCCGATAGTGCTTCATCACCGATACCGGATCTTCGATGTCGGGGGCACCATCGGCCTCCTCGGGATGTGCTTGATGATCATCTTTTTCACGATGAGGAACAGCTACCGCCTGTATCGTGAGGAGCATCTTCGATGAGCGCATCGAGGCCTCAATCGGAAACCTCAACGCCAACCGGAGTCCGCTGGCTGAAGTTCAATGCCGTGGGTGCCGGCGGAATCGTTGTTCAACTGGGTATGCTGGCAGTGCTGAAGTCTGGCGTGGGGCTGGACTACCTGTTGGCAACGGGCCTGGCGGTCGAAGCCGCGGTGATCCACAATTATCTGTGGCATGAGCGTTTCACCTGGGCCGACCGCTCCCGCACGAATTCGTGGATCCGTTTCGCGAAGTTCAATGTCACCACCGGAATGTTCTCGATTCTCGGAAATGTCATCCTCATGCGGGCCCTGGTCGGCGGTGCGCATATGAACTATTTCGTTGCCAATATTCTGACGATCGCTCTATGTTCGTTCGTTAACTTCGTGGTGAGCGATCGATTCGTATTTGGGGAACTCTGAGGACATAAACATAAAATTCGACACTCCGCGATGGCGACCCTACTGTGAAAGTTTGTGTGGCGGCAAGGCGCTGCAGGTCGGACTCGTCGACATAACGGCAGACTGATGTACGAGACTGCGGCGTTACAGAAATTCAATCTCCGTGATTGTGATCGTGCCCGCGATTGACATCCCAGATCTCTGCTTCGGTTTTCTCCAGTGGATACAGGTGAACCATCCAGTTAAAGATTAGCGGACGAAAGGTCCCGCCATTCGCGTCGCATTCTTCCTTCGTCGCAATGGAGCCGTGTAGACCGAACTTCGGGCCGAGCGCTTCATTTTTTCGATCCGCGGGAGGCATGCACAAGTTGACGTGCTCATGCCACTGCGCCTTCGAGAGGGGGATACGCTCGTCCAGATCACTTTCGTTGTAGCGCTTGGGCGCTGTATACATGACGCCCACGAGTTTGTAGTCGTCTCCATGCTTCTCGTAGAGAAGCGATGTTGGATGCTCGGGATTGAAGCTAAAGGCCGCTTCAAATGCGTACTTGTAGTTGGTGAAGTGGTACGTCTTCTGGGGAACATTGGGAAGGAAAATCTTGTAACCGTTGGCCAAGGCGGTGCGGTAATCCTGGTACTTCTCGGCAACTCCACGCGCTGTCTCGACCACCTTCTGCGCCCGCTCTTCGTCGCCCGGTTTGGGTTCGCGCAGCGTTGTCATCTTCATGTGCGGCCCCATGTCCATGTGATGGCCTTGCATGGCATGCATGGCTGGCGCGCTGGTCTCGGAGTCCATGCCGGGCATGTCCTTCATGCCGGACGAGTCCGAGGACGGGTGCGACATTGCATGCCCAGACATATCGTGACCGGACATATCCGTACCGGGCATCGACTGTGAACTCTGCGCCCATGTCAAACAGGCCCCAAGCAGCACAACCATGAACACCGCGGAGCTTTCCTTATACATGGATTCCTCACCTTGCCTGATCTTACAAACACAGTGGGGAGGAGATTGTTGCGTATTGGGGAAAGCTGGTTACGCAGGTAACGAACGAGGACTAGACGACGGTGGCCTCAGGCGCGAGACCCAGCGCGTGGAGAGTTGTGTGCACTGCGGCGGTGCCCGACCGTACACAATCGGGCACGCCAATGCCGTTGTAGCCATTCCCCGCCAGCGCGAGGCCGGGAAGCTTTCCGCGCAGCACTTCGATGCGCTCCAGGCGCTCGAGGTGCCCCACACCATACTGCGCCATCGCGCCGTTCCATTTGAAAACGCGCGCAAACAATGGCTCAGCCTTCAGATGAAGAATCGCATTGAGTTCCTCGCGGACAGTTCCCAGGATATCGTTTTCGGAAAGCGCCAGCATCTGCTCTCCCCGAGCGCCACCCAGAAAACAACGGAGGATGGCACGGTCATCTGGAGCGCGATGGGGAAACTTGTTGTGGACGAACGTCGCAGCCAGCATGCGCTTGCCTTCACTGCGCGGTACGAGAAAGCCGAACCCGGGCGGCAGCGAATCGCGCACCTGCTTGTCATAGCCCAGCGCAACCGTCACCGACGAGGTGTACTCGATTCCGCCAAGTTCCTCGGCGAGTTGCGGACCGCAGCGCAGCAGCAGGCTTGCGGCTGCTTTCGTCGGCAGCGCGAGAATGACCGCATCAAACTCATCAGACTGCAAGCCCGCAGACACGATCCAGCCACCCGCCTCAGGAGCGACAGCCTGCACGGCGGCGCCAAGCTTGAGCGCATTCGGATCGAGAGCGGCCACCAGGACATCCACCATCTGCTGCATCCCGTTTTCGAGCGAAGTGAAAAGCGATTTTGCCGACTCCTTTGCATTGCGAGCCATGGCAGAGCGCGCCGCCAACATGGCCCGGCCCAGACTGCCGTGCTTGGCTTCCATCTCCGCGAAACGTGGCAGCACGGCCCGTACGCTGAGCTGCGAAGCTTCTCCCCCATACACACCCGACAACAGCGGATCGGCAAGACGATCCACCATCTCTCGCCCGTAATGACGTTCCACGAATGCAGCCACGGTTTCGTCGCCATTGGCTTTGTGGGGCGGATGAAACCATTCTCGCGCCATGCGTAGCTTGGTTTGTGCAGAGAACAAAGGCGAGAAGATTGTGGGTGCAAGCTTGGTGGGCACCATAAACATGAGCCCGTCGGGCATTTCGATCAACTTGCCCCGAACCAGGATGTAGGTCTTGCGGTCCGCATCATTCGAACCGATCAACTGACCCGCGAGTCCGAGTTTGGCGCACAAATCGGTGGCCCAAGGTTTCTCGGTGAGGAACGAATCCGGACCCGCCTCGAGGATGCAGCCGTCCACGCGTTCAGTAACCAGCACACCGCCGAAACGGTTGCCCACCTCGTACAACGTGTACTCCACATGAAGGCCCGCTCTGCGCTTTTCCTCGAGCGCGTAGGCCGCCGACAATCCGGAGATGCCGCCGCCGATGATTGCGATCCGTTTCATAAACGCAGCTTCGGACTTGGCGCGCAGCCCTTTACGGCTCACCTACTCTTTGCTAGTCGCAACCGCACGATATCTGCCAGGGCTGCGATCAGTGTGGGGGAATCGTTGAGCGACTCGGCGCGCCACAATCGCATCCCCTGTTTCTCCGCAAACTCCTGGAAGCCGATATCAATATCGTAAAGCACTTCCACGTGATCGCATAAAAATCCGATCGGCTGAACGAAGAGGCCTTTGTGACCCCGGGTCTTTAGGGCGGTGATCGTCTCTTCGACCGTGGGACCAAGCCAGACTCCCCCGGACATGCCCTGGCTCTGGAAGGCAAAGCTCCAGTTTTCCTTCTGCAGGCCGGCAGACTTCGCGACTAAGGCGGCGGTTTCGCGGGTCTGCGCCTCGTAGGGATCCCCTTCTGCGATGGTGCGTTCGGGAACACTGTGCGCCGTAAACACAATTGGAAGCGCGCAATTCGCCTCGCCACAGGCTCGGACCCACCCAGTCTGCAATTTTTCGACGAATGCCTGAATCAGCAAGGGGTGATCATGCCATTCCTGCACAAAATCCAGCGCAAACGGCGCACCGTTCTCGCCTTCCACCGCTTTGCGGTAAAGACCCACGCTGGTGCGTGAGTTCTGTGGGGCGAGGCAGATCGCGATTGCGCTCCTCACACCGTCGCTTTCCATCTTCTTGACGACGTCCGCAATCAGCGGATTCCAGTTGCGCATACCGACGTAGACAGGAATGCCCAGCTCGCGCGCAAGTAATTCGCCTTGACGCGCCGTGATCTCGTTCATGGGTGAATGTCCAATGAGCGAGTAACGATGCTTTACTTCCTGCATGACCTGCGGCGGAACCGGGCGGCCTCCAGTCACGTTGCGGAGGAATTCCGGAATGTCTTCGACCGAATCCGCCGTGCCGTGGGCGAGGAGCAGGATGACGTCTGCTTCCGATTTTTTTGCTTCGATCACTGCAATCCTTGTTTTTGATTATCTCGAGGAGTGTTGCTGCACAAACTCGCACAGACGTTTGACATTTTCGACAGGCGTTTCTGGCAGAATGCCATGACCCAGATTGAAAATGTGCCCAGGCCGGCCGGCAGCACGCTGGAGGATATTTTCGGCGCGCGCTTGAATCTCACTCCAGTCGGCAAACAGGAGAACGGGGTCCAGATTTCCCTGCACTGCGCCGGCGAACTTCATCATCTCCCAGCCCTGGTCCAACGGAATACGCCAATCGAGGCCGATCACCTCGGCACCGGTCTCCTTCATTGACGGTAGCAGGGTGGAACTGTCGGTTCCAAAGTAAATGACGGGTACGCCCGTCTTCTGCAATCTTCTCACCAGGTCGGTGACGTGCGCCAGAACGTAGCTGCGATAATCTTCCACACTCAGGCAGCCTACCCAACTATCGAAAATCTGAATCGTGTCGGCGCCGGCCCGGACTTGTTCCGTTGCGTATTCGCCGGTGACCGCGACCAACTTGCGCATGAGTTCATCCCATGCCTTGGGCGAGGAGTACATCATCTTCTTGGTATGGATGTAATTCCTGGATCCGCCTCCCTCAATCATGTAGCTTGCGAGCGTAAAGGGAGCGCCGCAGAAGCCGATCATGGGCAGCCGGTCTCCAAAATGCTTGCACACCTGCGCAATCGCTTCCGACACGTATCCGAGTTCGGCGGCCCGGTCCGTGCGCAACTGCGCCACATCCTGCGGATTGCGGACCGGCTTCTCAATAACCGGTCCCTCGCCAGCCTCAAAGCGGAACGGGAGGCCCATCACTTCCAAGGGGAGAAGCAAGTCCGCGAAAATAATGGCAGCATCCACGCCAAGCGCCTCCGCGGCAGTGATGGTGACTTCGGCGGCGAGTGCAGGATTTTTGCAGATTTCGATCAGCGAATGTTTTTTGCGGACGGCGCGGTACTCCGCCATGTAGCGGCCGGCTTGGCGCATGAACCACACCGGTGTGCGATCGACGGGTTGCGCTTTGCACGCCCTCACAAAGCGGGAGTTGGGAGCAGACATGAATCTTTCAATGTAGCATTTCTGATGGGAATGAGCACCCGCGCGGATTCAGACAAATTACGTACCGATCCGCGGACCTTCAGTGATTACAAGCTCGCAAGCTTCTCAAGATTGATCCGGCTGCCGTGCTTGTGGATGTCGTCGACGATCTGAAGGGCCAGAGCAAGAGCGCGACGGCCATCCTCCAGGGTGACAACCGGCATCGACCTGCGCCGTACCGCATCCAGGAACGAACGCAGTTCGGCGCGCAGGGGCTCCTCCGACGTAATGGGTGGCTTCATCACCCCGATATCCGGATTCACCGAGGGCGTGGCGATTTTGCTATCCTCTGCGCCCACGGTAAACACCAGGACGTCCTGGCGGCTGTAGTCGACCGAAATGTATTGCTTCGGCTGAAAGAAGCGCAACTTGCGGATGCGTTCGGTCGACACACGGCTGGCGGTGAAATTCGCCACGCACCCGGACGCAAATTCGAGGCGCACATTGGCAATGTCGGTCTTGCCTGAAAGGATGGGAAGTCCAACGGCCCTTACTTCCTGCACCGGCGAATTCACAAACGACAGCACGATATCGAGATCGTGGACCATAAGATCCAGCACCACGTCCACATCGAGGGCACGGGGACTGAAGACACTGAGCCGGTGTACCTCGAAGAACATCGGCTGGGTGATCAGAGGGATGGTGGCCCGCACCGCAGGATTGAAGCGTTCCAGGTGCCCAACTTGCGCAACCCGCTGATGCTGCCTCGCCAAATCGATGA
>JGI12627J18819_10000438_pt1 | contig 13692 bp, 18 predicted proteins | sample TexAe_OM1H0_M2_FD_18819 | JGI IMG/M metagenome (IMG submission 18819)
CCAGCTGCCGTGAGATAGCTGATCAGTTTCGGCTCGCGCGCCATCCACTGGAAGGCTTCTTGAATCAAGCGCAGCATTCCGGCGCTGTTAAGTGCTTCCACCAGCACAAAAAGTCCGGCTACGAGCGGCAGAATGCTCCAGGCAATGTCGAGCGCGGCGCGCTTGAAGATGCCGCGATCTTTGATGCTGACCAGAATGAGCGATGCAACCGCTGCGGCGCATGTAGGAATGCCGAGTCCGATGCCGAGCCCTGACGCAGTGAGCAGCACGACGGATGCGAAGATGAGTCCGCCGAGCGCCAAGCGGCCCGCTGGGCTGAGAGCAACTGCATCCTCATGCGACTGGATTTGCGACGCGAGCGGTTTGCGACACAGGAACCGCAAACAGGCGTAGGTCGCAGCGATAGACACAATGGATGGGAGGAGAAAGATTCTGAGCCAAGAGCCGAGCGGCGGAAGGCGATCCGCGTAGACGACCAGATTTGCCGGATTTGAAACAGGCAAAAGAAAGCTGGCGGCGTTGGCGATGAGCGCACAGGCGAGCAGATGCGGCCTGGGTTCGACGCGCGCGCGGCGGACGGCAGCAAGAATCGCAGGGGTGAGCACCACGGCCGTCGCGTCGTTCGAGAGCAGCGCGGTGACAACTGTTCCCGTGATGTAGATGAGCAGGAACAGCCGTGAGGCAGAGCGGCGGGCATGGCGGACGGCGATGTCTGCGATCCAGTCGAAGACGCCCTCATGCCGNGCGAGCTCGGCGAGGAGCATCATTCCCGTGAGAAAGAAATAGACGTCGGTACCTTTGCCGATGGCCTGTAGCGCTGATCGAAGCGGAATCAGTTGGAAGGCGACGAGGAAAACAGCTCCGGCGCAGATCCAGACTGCTTCGCGAACGCCTCGCGGGCGCAGCAGCATACAGAGAATGCTGCCGAACGAGATGATCCAAATCCAAAAGAAGTGAGAGGTCAGGACGTGCATGCTCCGGGAAGGCTACGACTCTAGGATGCCAAAGATGCGGGCGCGATGACGATCGTTATTTCTGGTGGAAGATTGCGGAGTTGATGTCGGGCCAGAATTCTTTAGCGATGAAGGTCCCGCCGTCCAGCAGCACGTTCGTGAGCCAGCGCTGACCGGTCTTTGTCCAGTCGCGGTATTGCGATGGGTAGTAGAGGCCGGAGATGCCGGCCGCAGCGCCTGCACCGACGATTTCCGATGCATTAAATGTCTCGTTGCTGTCGTCGGTGCGCGTGATCAAGACTCGAGAGAATGAGTATGCAGTGCGCTTGATGATGCCTCCGTGACCGAGCGTGTAATAGCGCGGGTCCTGATGGAGAGCGGCGGGAAGTATGAACTCAACCCAGTAGTTTTCCTGTGCCTGATCGACAAAGGTGTGCCAATAGTATTGACCGTACCCCTCTGCGCCCTGACCAAACTCTGGATAAGAGTCTTCCGCCTGCGCTACGCCCGCCAACATTCCTGCCCAAATGAAGGCGGAGTAATCGAAGCTGTCCTGAGTGGCGCCCAGGAATTTTTCCTTCACGCTTTCCGGAGGCAGCTTCTCATTGACAGAGACTGCACGGAAATTGGGTACGATAAAGAGAATGCGCTTCGTCTGTTTGCCCTTGAGCGCGGTGTCGCTGGTCGACTTATTCGCGTCGGTGGACGAGACAGTAGGCTGCTGCTGGGGAGCCGGGGCATCGGGCAGAGCCGCAGAGACCAGCTTGTCCTGCGCATCCGCAATTGCAGGCGCGAACGCTCCAATGCACAGAAGAGAGGCAAGGGCCCAGCGTTTAAGAGAGCAAATGGCTATAGGCATAGTCTTAGTATCATAAGACGTAAGCCGCCCTCACAGGTTTCAGATAAATTACAGGCTTTGACGTCTGGAAGTAGCGCGAACGTAACTATTTCAATTTGTGTTGGCCGTGTTTCATGAATTCCGTAAGTGCCTTCAGGCCGGCAACGATCGCTTCTTTCGGTATGGCGTAACCGAAGCGAACATGTCCTTCGCCCTGTGCACCGAATACGACTCCCGGAATGGTAGCGACATGCGCTTTTTCAAGCAGCATGGATGAGACTTTGCGGCTGTCCTTGTTCAATCTGCGGACATCAGGAAAGGCGTAGAAGGCGCCTTCGGGAGTTTCGCATTGGAAGCCGGCTTCGCACAGGCCGTTGATCAGCAGATCGCGACGCTCGCGGTACTCCTCACGGCGCGCATCGATTGCGCTCTGAGGGATTGAAAGAGCCTCAAGCGCGGCCCACTGTGAAGGCGTTGAAACTCCGTTGGTGGAGTACAAAACGAGCTTCTTGAGCGCGGTCATGAAGGGTTCCTGCGCAACGGCGTAGCCAACGCGCCATCCGGTCATGGCGTACGACTTTGAGAACGTGTAACAGGTGATGGTGCGCTCGGCCATTCCTGGCAGCGATGCTATGGAAAAATGACTACCGTCGTAGACGAGGTCTTCGTAGGCCTCGTCGGCAATGACCATCAGCTCGTGCTTCTTCGCGAAGGCGGCGACCTCTTCAGCTTCTGCGCGAGAAAAGACGACGCCCGACGGGTTCTGCGGCGTGTTGTAGTAGATGGCCCGGGTGTGCGGAGTAGAAAACTGCTCGAGCGTTTTGGTGATTCCGTTGCGGCGAGCGGTTGCGGTGGGAACCAGCAGGGCGCGGGCCTCGGAACCGGTGACCATGTCCTTAATCGGCGTCCAGTAGGGCGAGAAGAGCAGCATGTCATCGCCGGGATTGAGTACGGCCTGGAATGCGACATAGAGCGCGTGGGCTCCGCCAGCGGTGATGATGACGTTTTCGGTCTCAGAGTGGATGTGATTCTTTTCGCGGAGCTTTTTCGCGAGGGCTGTGCGGAGTGGTTCGATGCCGGAAGACGGGGCGTAGCGCGTTTTGTTCTCGACGAGGGCTTTGGTCAGCGCGTACTTGATGTTCTCGGGCGTGTCGAAGAACGGCTCGCCGCCATGGAAGGCGTGTACGATCTGGCCGGAGGCGCGGAGATCAAGAACCTTGTTGCGGATGTGGACAATGTCGGAAAAGCCGACTTCATCGAGCCGCTTCGCCACCCGCAATCCATTTTGTTTGGTTGTCATGATCCTGATCTGCTCCGGGGCTGGACTCAATAGCTTAAGGCATTTTGGCGATTTCGTGTGAAATGGCGCGAGTTTCGCTTTCGCTGGAAAGACAGATGCGGGGAAGCGAGCGTGGTATGCTCCGGATGAAATGCATCGCCGATCGACCCTGTGGTTTGTGCTGGCGGCCGCCTGGGCTGTGCTGCTGGTTCTGAATGTGCTGCGCCATCGCGATCTGAACACCTTGGTGATGGGCATCGCCGTGGCTGCGTTCGTGGCGATCGGCATTGTGTACCGGATCCGGGAGTCGAAAGCGGCGCGGAACCGGAAGCTCAGGTAGCCAGCAGGCCAGAGTAGACGGCCATTCCAGCGACGGCGTCCACGTTGATCGCGTGGAGCGCGTCGATTTCGGACTGATCGCGGATGCCTCCGGCCACGATGAGCTGGCAGCAGGTGAGCTTGCGAAGGGTCCGGGCGCGGTCAATCGGAAAGCCTTGCATAGTGCCCTCGGTGTCGACGTGGGTATAGAGGAAAGCGGCGCAGAATGGCTCGAGCGCGCGGATCGCGTCCTCGGGCGTGACGTCGACGTTGTCTTTCCAGCCACGGACGGCGATCTTACCGCCCTTTGTGTCAATGCTGGCGACGAGATGGTCGCGACCGATTGCGTCTGATAAAGAAGCTGCGGTATCAGTTGCGACGCCGGTGCTGTTGAATAGGACGGACCCGAGGATTACCCGGCGCGCTCGACTTTCGAGAAGGGATTGGGCCTGCTCGGCGGTGCGGATGCCCCCGCCGACCTGGCATGGCAGGCGCTTGGCGATTTGTGCGATCAGCGCGGCGTTGTTGCCCTGGCGCATGGCGGCATCGAGGTCGATGAGCTGGACGAGCGGGTAGGCGGAGAAACGGTCGACCCAGTACTCGAAGTCGTCGAAGGCGAGCTTGAGTTTTTCGCCACGGACGAGCTGGACGATGCGTCCGCCCATGAGGTCGATGGAAGGGATCAGCATGGGATCCTCATGGGGACGCCGCTGCGGGCAATTTCTTCTTTCAGGGCGCGGGCGTCGGCGATTCCGAAGTGGAAGATGCTGGCGGCGAGTGCCGCGTCAGCTTTGCCGTGGAGAAAGACATTGGAGAAATGCGCTGCATTGCCGGCCCCCCCGGAGGCGATCACGGGAATCTGCACGGCTTCGCTGACCTGGGCGGTCAAATTGCAGTCGAAGCCTGCGCGGGTTCCGTCGGCGTCCATCGAGGTGAGGAGAATTTCGCCAGCGCCGCGTTGTTCGGCCTCGCGCGCCCACTCGACTACGCCGTGCCCGGTGGGCTTGCGTCCGCCTTCGATGAAGACCTCAGCGCCAGAGGCGGTACGGCGTCCATCAATGGCGACGATTACGGCCTGCGCGCCGAAGCGGGCGCCGATTTCGTCGATCAGCTCGGGGCGGCGCAGCGCTGCGGAGTTGATGCTGACCTTGTCTGCGCCAGCGTCGAAGACTGCGGTCGCGTCATCGAGGGTGCGGACGCCTCCGCCCACGGTGAACGGGATGAAGAGACGCTTTGCTGTACGCTGAACGGTGTCGATCAGGATGCCGCGCGCCTCGTGCGTAGCTGTAATGTCGAGGAGAACGATTTCGTCGGCTCCCGACTCGGCGTGGCGGGCGGCAAGTTCTGCCGGGTCGCCGGCATCGATGAGGTCGACGAATTGTACGCCTTTGACGACGCGGCCACCTTTGACGTCGAGGCAGGCTATGATGCGGCGCGTCAGCATGGGTTCTCCAAAAAATTGCGCAGGATTCGCAGGCCGGCGCCAGCCGATTTTTCGGGGTGAAACTGCACACCCATGATGTTGCCGTGTTCTGCGGCGGCGGTAAACGGCTCGCCGTAATGTGTAACTGCAACGGTTGCAGATACGACGGGAGCGCGATAGGAGTGGGTGAAATACACAAAGCTGCCGCTGGGAACTCCGGCCATGAGGAGTGAATCTTCGCTGACGTCGAGGGAGTTCCAACCCACGTGCGGGATCTTTTTCCCTTCAGCGAAGCGCTCGCAGACCGCATCAAAGGCGCCGAGCCCCTTGCACTCCGGGGCTTCAGTGCTTCCGGTGAAGAGCCATTGCAGGCCGACACAGATTCCGAGAAAGGGAACGCCTGAGCGGGTGCGTTCCACGATGGCAACAGTGAGGCCGCGGCTGTTGAGAAATTCGGTTGCGGAGAAATGGCCCACGCCGGGGAGGACAATTTTGTCGGCGCGGCGGATCGTGTCGGGATCGTCGGTGGAGACGGCCTCGGCTCCGACCGCCCGAAGCGCTTTCATCACTGACGCGAGGTTTCCTGCTTTGTAGTCGACGACAGCAATCACAGAAGCCCCTTGGTCGACGGAAGCATTTTGCCGAGCTGTTTATCGCGCGAGCAGGCGACGCGCAGGGCACGGGCGAAGGCTTTGAAGAGCGCTTCAACCTTGTGGTGGTTGGAGCGGCCGTACATGATCTTGAGGTGCACATTGGCGCGGGCTCCACGAGCGAAGCCCTCGAAGAAGTCTTCGACGAGCTCGGATTGAAGGTCGCCGACGAGGCGCGTTTTGACTTTTGTGTCCACGACGGACGACGTGCGCCCGCTGAGGTCGATGGCGGCGAGGCCGAGGGTCTCGTCCATGGTCATGAGGAAGTATCCAGCGCGCAGGATGCCGCGTTTGTCGCCGAGGGCACGGTCGACGGCTTCGCCGAGAGCGATTCCCACGTCTTCGACGGTGTGGTGCTGGTCGACGTCGAGGTCGCCCTTGCAGGCGAGTTCGAGATCGAATGCGCCATGGCGAGTGAACAGCTCGAGCATGTGATCGAAGAAGCGAATCCCGGTTGAGACTTTGTAGCGGCCCGCGCCTTCGAGGATGAGCTTGAGGTGAATTTCCGTCTCGGCTGTCTTGCGGTCGATTGTTGCGGTGCGTTTTTTCGTCACTTCATGTCTCCGGTCCAGCCGATTTCCTTGAGTGTTTGTTCCATCGCTTGTATGCCCTGCGCCGTGTGTTCGCGGGTGCCGATGGTGATACGCACACAGCCGTCGCATCCGGGATCTGTCGAGCGGTCGCGGACGAGGACTCCGCGGCTGCGCATGGCACGTGAGAACTCGGCATGCTTTGGGCCGATGGAAACCAGTACAAAGTTTGACTGGGAGGGCCAGTATCGGATACCGAGGCGGTCAAGCGCGGCGGTGAATTCGTTGCGTGCGGCGAGAACTTCGCTGACGTACCAGTCAATGTAGGGCTGATCGTCAAGGGCCGCGGGCAAGCAGGCGAGCGCGAGCGAGTTGACGCTGTAAGGCGAGATAACGCGGCGCAGCCACTGCATCTGTTCCGACGCGGCAGCGAGCAGGCCGAGACGCAGACCGGCCAGTCCGTATGCTTTGGAGAACGTGCGGGCGACAATGAGGTTCGGCACGCGGCCGATCAGATCCATTACGGTTTCGCCGTGGAAGTGGAAGTAGGCTTCGTCGACGAGAACGGCGGCGTGCGGAGCGGTTTCGAGGATGCGAAGGATGTCTTCGCGGCGAATGGCCTGTCCGGTTGGGCTGTTGGGATTGGCGATGGCGATGAGCTTTGTGGCCGGAGTGATTTTCGCGAGCAGGGTTTCGAGCGGAATGCGGAAGTTTGAATCGGCCTGAACCTCTACGAGCGTTGCCTCGGTGCCCGAGGCNTAGACGGCATACATCGAATAGGTGGGGACGGGCAGGAGCATCTGGTCGCCGCTGCCGAGGTACGTCTCGCAGAGGACGTGGATGGCCTCGTCGACTCCGTTGGTGAGCAGGACATGTTCGGGCTGCAGATTGAGGTGCTCGGCGGCGAAGCGCTCGACGTGCTCACGCTCGGGATACACAGTAAGTTCGGCGCGCGAGACGCGGCCCAGCGTTTCGAGAACCCGGGGCGAGCAGGCGAAGGTGTTTTCGTTGAAGTCAAGGCGTATGCCGCTGCGGTCTCCGAGCGGAGGGTGATAGTCCTTCATGCGGCTAATGAGATCGCGCGGCTGAAGGGCGGCGGAGCTTAGGTTGTTGGTTGCGGCTTTCATGGGCGCTCTCCTGTCAGCCGGGTGCGGATAGCATCTGCATGTCCGCGGAGACCTTCGGCCTCAGCCAACGCGATGGCTGAGGGGCCGAGGCGGCGCACGCCTTCGATGCTGTATTCCTGCACAGTGATGACCTTCAGAAAATCCATGACGCTGAGGCCGCCGCGTACGCGCGCGAGGCCGGATGTAGGAAGCGTGTGATTGGGGCCGGAGACGTAGTCTCCGAGCGGCTGTGCGGAGAATCGACCGACGAAGACNGAGCCGGCGTTTTTGACCCAGGTGAGGTCTTCCATGGTGTCGACGGTGAGGTGTTCGGGCGCGATGGCGTTGGTGATGGAGCGGGCTTCGTCGAGGGAGGAAGCGACAATGGCCAGGCCGTTGCGGGCGACGGACTCGGCCGCGGTATGGTTGGAGCGCGTGCGCTGCTTCACGCTGGCGACAACGGCGTTTGCCAGGGCGGTGTTGGTGGTGATGAAGATGGCTTCGGCATCGGGGTCGTGCTCGGCCTGCGCCACGAGGTCGGAGGCGATGTCGTCGGGGTTGCCGTTCTCACTGGTAACGACGATTTCCGTCGGGCCGGCGAGCATGTCTATAGCACAAGCAAAGGGGGCGCAGTCGAAGGCGACGAGCCGCTTGGCTGCGGTGACGAAGGCATTGCCGGGACCGACGATTTTGTCGACGCGGGGAATGCTTTTTGTGCCATAGGCGAGCGCGGCGATGGCGTGTGCTCCGCCGATTCGGTAGAACTCGGCGATGCCGAGCATGGCCGCGGCTGCGAGTGTTTCCGGCGCAGGCCGTGGCGAGACGACTAGGATGCGTTCGACGCCTGCAACCTGTGCAGGGATCGCGGTCATGAGGAGTGTGGAAGGCAACGGATAGCGCCCGCTGGGAACGTAGCAGCCGACGCTACCGATGGGACGGATGCGCTGGCCGACGGTGACTCCGCTTGCCGGGGCGAAGTTCCAGTCCTTCGGTTTTTGGTGTTCGGCGAAGGCGCGGATGTTCTTTACTGCGGTGCGCAACGCGCGCTCGAAGGTGGGTGAGATGTTATCGAGTGCGGTGTGCATCTCTTCCGGAGATATTTGTAACTTCGTAGGTTGCGTATTGCCGTCGAATTTTGCGGCGTATCGGCGGAGAGCAGCGTCTCCGCCTTTGCGAACGCCTTCGACGATGCGTCGCGCTGCGGGAAGCACTCGTTCATATGCGGCATTGCGCCGGGAAAGCAGCGCGTCGATGTGCCTGCGGCCTGCCGTCGCGTTTCGACCAGATGTAGTGATGAGCTTCATCGCTACAGGACCACCTTGTTCAGAGGGTATTCGACGATTCCGGTGGCGCCGGCGGCCTTGAGCTTGGGAACCACTTCGCGGACCACGCCTTCTTCGAGAATGGTATTCAGAGCAACCCATTCGGGATCGCTTAGCGCGGAGACAGTGGGTGAATTGAGGGCAGGAAGTACGTCGAGAATTCCGGGTAGGCTGCGCTTCATCGCGTTCATCATGAGCCCGACCTGACCCTGTGCGGAGATGGCGGCGTTTAGCATGAGCGCGATGCTATCGATTTTGTGCTTTTTCCATGCGTCCTGGTAGGAGGCGCAGTTGGCGATGAGGTGCGTCTCGCTTTCCATAATGGTGTCGATGATGCGAAGGCGATTAGCACGGAGGGAGCTTCCGGTCTCGGTGACTTCGACAATGGCGTCGGCGAGCGTGGGTGGTTTGACTTCCGTGGCGCCCCAGCTGAACTCAACTTTGACAGGAACTTTTTTCTCGGCAAAATAACGCTTGGAGACTTCGACGAGTTCAGTGGCGATGGTCTTGCCGGCGAGGTCCTCGGCTTTTTGAAAGTGAGAATCTTCAGGGACGGCGAGCACCCAGCGAACTTTCTGGCGGCTCTGCTTTGAGTAGGTGAGGCTGGTGACGCTCTTCACGTCCAGCGCGCTTTCGACCACCCAGTCAATGCCGGTGAGCCCGGCGTCGAGCACGCCCTTTTCGACGTAGCGCGCCATCTCCTGCGCGCGGATGAGCATGCACTCGATTTCAGGGTCGTCGATGGAGGGAAAATAGGAGCGGCCGTTGGCGTAGATGCGCCAGCCGGCGCGCTCGAAGAGAGCGATGGTCGCGTCCTGCAGGCTGCCTTTGGGGATTCCGAGACGAAGTTTGTTGGGCATTAGCGTGACTCCTGGGGCGCGGGCAGCGCGATAGGGCGGGTGAAGCAGCTTACGGTGCCTTCGTGGCAGACGAGGCCGTCGCCTTCGACTTCGACGCGGAAGAGCAGCGTGTCATTGTCACAGTCGGTGGAGGCATCGATTACGCGCAGGCGGTTTCCGCTGGTTTCGCCCTTCATCCAGAGCTTCTGGCGGGTGCGGCTCCAGAAGGTGACGAAGCCGGTTTCGAGGGTCTTCTGGTAGCTGGTCTCATTCAGAAAGCCGACCATGAGGACTTGTCCGGATTTGGCGTCCTGCACGACCCCGGGGATCAGGCCGTCCATTTTGGCAAAGTCAATCTTTGTTTCGCTCATCTTCCCTTTTCCTGTAAATGCAAAAAGCCCGCCGATGCTTGGCGCCGGCGGGCTTCTGAGAATTCTGATTCAGGCTGCTAATTCAAGCCATACAGATTCGCCGGCACACTCGTCGCGTGGTGATGATGGTGCTGACGATGATGGACGCGAATCTGCATCTGCAATCAGATTAGATGCGGGGTTGGAGGATGTCAACGGGATGTTTTGTTCGAGTTGCGGGTGGAGGAGATCCTGACATGCGATACTTGTATTACAGAGGTTGAGATTATGTCTTCTGTGTCCCTTCGGTTGCCTGAGAACCTTTCGAAGCGGCTGGCGCGGCTGGCCAAGCGAACCGGCCGCACCAAAACCTACTATATGATCGAGGCGATCCGGGAGCACCTGGACGATCTTGAGGACTTGTACTTGGCAGAACAGCGGCTGGTCGCGATCCGCGAGGGCCGCGGCAAAACAGTTCCCCTTGAGGTTGTCATGAGGAAGCATGGCCTGGAAGGTTGAACTGGATGAGACGGCAATCCGCGAACTGGATAAACTCGACACTCAGGTTACAAAACGCATTCTAAGATTTCTTCACGAACGCGTGGCCAAGCTCGATGATCCGCGCAGCATCGGTCAAGCTCTTAAAGGATCACGGCTTGGAGAGTTCTGGAAATATCGGGTCGGCGATTATCGAATTATCAGCGATATTCAAGATAGGAAATTGCTTGTGCTGGTATTGCGCGTGGGGAACCGGCGAGAGATTTATCGATAAGATATTCGAGCCGCTGGCCTAAGATCTGCTGGGTTTTGCGCGCTTCGTTGGGACCTTTTTTGCGGCTGTTTTCCTAGCCAGGACTCTCGCGGATTTTTTCGCGGGCGTAGCCTTTTTCGCAGTTTTGGCAGCAGCTTTCTTGGCGGCTGGCTTTTTTCTTGCCTCCAAGGTTTTCTTTGTGAGGATGGCTTTTAACTCGTCCAAATCCAGCTTGCGAGCGGATTTGCGGAGCCGCTCGATGTCGTAAAAGGCGCGCTTTTCTTCGAGGAAGACGTGGACGACGAAGTCGACGTAGTCGAGGAGGATCCATTCGGCTACGCGGCGGCCTTCGACGGAGTTCGGATACGCGCCGTATTGGCGTTTGAGGCGCAACTCGATCTCGTCGGCGATGGCCTCGGTCTGGCGGGTGTTGGCTCCGCTGGTGATGAGGAAGAAGTCGGTGAATCCGGAGTCGAGCGGATCGAGTTCCAGCACCCGCGTGTCGGTTCCCTTCTTTTCTTCGCAGACCGCGGCTGCGGTAAGCACCATCGCGCGAACTTCGTTCGATACCATCCTTGGGGGGTTCCTCGCTTTGCGCAGCTTTTCTGAGTGGATTCCGCTGCAACGCTTTATTTTATAGATGCTCGTACAAATGATGGTTACGGATAAATTTCTCGACTGCCGGATCGAGAAATCTGCCGGCGTCTGTTTCGCCTCGGAGCGCGGAGCGCAGCTGAGTAGCGGAGATGTCGATGGCAAGATCTGCGAGCAGGTAGAGCAAAGAGTCTCGTCCGTTTGGCCCGTCTAATTCGAAGACCTGCGTGTGCTTGAGTTCAGATGGGAGCGACGTTGCTGCGATGCCGGTGGGGAGCGCCGCTTTCAGATCGGTGAGCTCAAAGCCGGGTCGTGCGCCAACAATGAAATCGCAGGAAGCCAACAATTCGGCGGAGCGATGCCATTTGCCGATGGTAAGAAACGAGTCGGCGCCGATGATGCAATAAAGGCTGTCATTGGGATCGAGCTGCTGGCGCAGGATGGCGAGAGTGTCGATGGTGTAATTCAATTTGCCGTCAGCGCGCGGGGCGTCCAGGAGGGAGATTTCGGTTGCCGGCTCGTGTGCAAAGGCTAGACGTGTCATGGCAACGCGATCGGCGAAGCCAGCGGAAGGCATGTCCTGCTTGAGCGGCTGCGTGGCGACGGGAGCGACGAGGATCCGGTCGAGCGAAAGCCTTTCCCGCGCGAGGTACGCAAGCGCAACGTGTCCGCGATGGGGAGGGTCGAAGGTTCCGCCGAAGAGCGCAACACGCATAGGTGCTTCCATCCTATCTCGCAGGAATGACGGCTATGCTGAATGAAGCGCATGAGATACAGAGCATTTATCGGACTGGGCTCCAATCTGGCATCGTCGGCGGGCGATCCGGAGCAAACGGTCCGCGCGGCGGTCGACGCGCTGTCGAATCTGGGCAAGCTTAAGGCGCAGTCGTCGTTGCATCGAACGTCGCCGGTGGGGTATTTGTATCAGCCGGATTTCATCAATGCGGCGCTATCTTTCGATACCGACATCGAACCGGAAGCACTGATGCAGGAGTTGCTGGGAATTGAGCGTAGATTCGGCCGCGACCGGAAGGCGGGCATTCCCAAAGGGCCACGAACGCTGGATCTTGATCTGTTGCTGGTTTTTGAAAATGCGACGGGGCGCGCGATCATCTGCAAGTCGGCGGGGCTGACGTTGCCGCATCCGGAGATGGCGACGCGGCAATTCGTTCTGGAGCCGCTGGCTGAGATCGCTCCAGAGCTGCAGCACCCGGTGCTGCACAAATCGGTACGGCAACTGCTGGAGGAGCTTCCGGGAGAAGAAGCCCGGCGTGAGGACCGGGCCCAAGGACAAAAACAATAGCTTGCGGAATTGCGAGCTGCGGAGGCGCCCCTATTTTGTTTTGATGTGCAGATCGATCGTGACCTGCATGCGCGAATCGTAGGAGCTTACGGGCTTGGTTGGGCTTTTCTCGTTTTTGTATTTCGCCCAGACGGTGTAATCAGTGTCGGGCGAGAGCTGGCCGAAGCGGTAGCTTCCGTCAGAGGTTGAGATGAAGCTGCGGATCCCGTTGGTTTTGCTGTCCTGCAGATAGACGATTGCTCCGGAAAGAGCAGTGTCGTCGGTGCCGAGCACCTTGCCCTGAAGCGTTTTTGTGGTGACGTGTTGCCCAATTGCAAGGCCGGTGACCAGGGCGGCGATCAGGACTGCAACAGAAACAACGGAGACCCTAAGCGAAACCGTTCGTCTCATCTAACTACTCTTCCTCCTCATCGGCGCCAGGTTCTTCCTCCTCGTCGTATTCTTCGTCCACTTTGACGATTTCGAGCGGATCGGTGGCGATCACTTCAAACTCGGTGCCACATTCGTCGCAAACGATGACGTCGCCTTCTTCGACTTCATCGGCTTCGAAATCAAGCAGGCTTTCACATTCGGGGCATATCGGCATGGTTCCTCCCGTGTCGTGGGTTTTAGAAATAGACCAAAATATTTTTTTTCAAATTGTAGCTTTCGTTAATGTTGAAGAGAATGGGCTGAATGTCAAGCCAACTCTCAGCAAAAGTTTTTGAGTTAGACGAAGGAGCGGCAGAATGGGTGATAGAACGTTGCGTTTGCAGAATACCCTTGTTTCGGCGGTTGTGCTTGCTTTCCTCCTCGGAGCTCCCACGGCTTTTTCTGCCGGGCTCTTTTCTTCCTCTGACGTTTCAAGACGCGATCTGGATGCCACGGGCTCACCGATTGAGCGCGAACGCGTCGATCCTGAGATCGAAAAAGCCTTGGGCCAGATTTCAGTGGCGCGGATCCAGCGGACGATTGAGACGCTGGTAAGCTTCCGCACGCGCCACACGCTTTCCAGCATGGAGTCCGACTTGCTGGAGGGGCAGGGCGTAACCGCCGCGGCTGACTGGATTGAGGGCGAGCTTAAGGGGTACTCGCAGGCGTGCGGAGGCTGCCTTGAGGTAAAGCGCGACACCTTCAACGAGCCTCCGCAGGAGGGAGCGCACCCGCGGATTGTGAGCCCCACGAAGATCATGAACGTGTATGCGGTGTTGCGTGGGACCGATTCGGCGCAGGCTAATCGCGTGCTGCTGGTGTCTGGACACTATGATTCGCGCATAACCAATGTGATGGACGACCACGGGTTTGCTCCGGGCGCGAATGATGATGCGAGCGGGGTGGCTGTGAGTCTGGAGTGCGCGCGTGTGCTTTCCAGGCTGAAGCTACCGGCAACTCTAGTTTTTGCGGCGGTTGCGGGTGAGGAGCAGGGATTAAACGGAAGCGCGCACCTGGCGAAGCTG
>JGI12627J18819_10000439_pt1 | contig 13670 bp, 13 predicted proteins | sample TexAe_OM1H0_M2_FD_18819 | JGI IMG/M metagenome (IMG submission 18819)
CAGGCCCTCCATCTCCAGGCCCAGCGCGACGTCGCGGATCTCGTCGACCCCAACGCACATCACGTCTTCCTTGGGGCCGATGTTCCAGCCGTAGGTCGCCTCAGGAGCGTAGAAATCTCCCAGCGGTCGCCAGTCGCCTGCTTTCTCGCAGTCCTTGTTGGCCTGCAGCCATCGGTCGACCCATGCCTCGAGTTTTTCGCGGGAGTGTGACGCCATTGTCAGTCTTCTTTCTCTTGGATCAATAGGGCTTGGGTGGGGCACATTTCGACGGCCCGCTCGACTTCATCGCGGGCCTCGTCAGGGGGTTCAGTGTCGAGGATCTCGACCTTTCCGCGTTTGGGCACCCGGAAGTAGTCCGGGGCCTCCAGTTCGCACATCGCATGGCCTTGGCATAAATCCAAGTCGACTCCGACCCGGTATCCCATGATCAGCTCCCGTTACGCCGGCGGTAGCGCGCCTTCGCCGGCCGGGCCAGTTGCACAACCATCTTGGAGTGGTCGTTGTGATAGCTGTCGGCGGCCTGCGCCATCTCGAACTCATACTCGCGCAACAGAACCGAGAAGATCGCCTTGATCTGCATCTGCGCGAACGCGGCTCCGACGCAACGGTGCCGTCCGGCGCCGAACGGGATCCAGGTCCATCGGTTGACGACGTCGGCCTGCTCGGGCTTGTTGTACCGGTCGGGGTTGAAGGCGTCGGGCTCGGGGAAGTCCTCGGGGATCCGGTTCGATATCGCGGGGGAGGCCGCGACGAAGTCACCCTTGTGAATCGGGAAGCCCTGCACCTCGAATTCGCCCTGGGCCACCCGCATCAAAATAATCAACGGTGGGTGCAGCCGCAGGGTCTCCTTGACCACGTTGTCCAGCTTGGGAATCTGGCGCAGCGCATGGAAACTCACCTCTTGGCCGTCGGAGTACAGCTCCTCGAGCTCGGTGAGTACCTCGGCGTAGGCCTCGGGATGACGAATCAACTCGATCAACGTCCACGCCGATGTACCGGAACTGGTGTGGTGCCCGGCGAACATCAGCGAGATGAACATCCCGGTGACCTCGTCGGCGGAGAACCGGGGATTACCGTCCTCGTCCTTGATCGACACCAGCACGTCGAGCATGTCGCGGTCAGCCTTGTCGGTGGGCGGGTTGGCGATCCGGTCGTTCATGATCTCCTGAACCACCGCAACCAGTTTCACGCGAGCCTCGTCGCGGCGCTGGAAGCTCTCGATCGGAAGATACGGATCGACGTAGCACAGCGGATCGGTGCCGCGCTCCAGCTCGTGGTAGTACTCGGCGAACCGGTGGTCGAGCTGTTCGCGGAATTTCAAGCCGATCAGGCAGGCCGTCGACGTGTAGATGGTCAACTCGGAAAAGAAGTCGAGCAGTTCGATCTCACCCTCGTCGCCCCAGCCGGCGATCATCTTCTTGACTTCGCCCTCGATGGTGGCGGCGTGGCCCTTCATCTGTTCGCCACGCAGCGCGGAGTTGTGCAGCATCTCCTTGCGCCGTTCGGGGCTGGCGTCGAACACCACGCCCTTGCCGAAGATCGGCGTCATGAACGGATAGGCCTCGGCCTGGTCGAGATCCTCGTCGGCGGAGCGGAAGAAGAACTCGTTGGCCTCGGCGCCCGACAGGAAGATGACGTGCTTGTCGACGAGCTGGAACCAGCCGACGTCGCCGCATTCGTCGCGGATCCGCTGCATCAAACCGATTGGGTCGGTGCGGAATTCCTCGAGATGGCCGTGTTCTTCGGCGCCGCCGGAAACCCGCGGCACGATAGCTGTGGTCACTGTCCTGGTATCCCCTCTTCGCCGAGTGCGAGCTTCTGGCGATCTCTGTTGTCGGCCAACGGGGCTTCGGGCTGAAGCTCCATGTTCGCGATGAACCCACCGCGCGGTGTCTCGGCGACGAACGTGATGGCTCGTCCCAGGTCCGCGGCGCGCAGGAAGTAGTCGTGGCGGGCCTGGCCCCACTTGGCCCAGTCCTCCAGCGCGGGACCGATCTTCTCGGCCGGCAGGCTCCAGCCCATCGCTGTTTTCGTGGGGCCGGGATGCACGATCGACGCCCGCACACCGGTACCTTCGAGTTCCATCTGCAGGTTGGTGACCATCGCGAGCAGCGCGGCCTTGGCCGCGCCGTAAGCACCCATGTGCGGCCGCTGACGCAGTGCCACATCGGAGCCGACGAAAATCAGGTCGCCGCGCTGACGGTCGAGCATGCCCGGCAGCACCGCGGCGGTCAGCCGGTTGGCGCCGATGAGGTGGATCTGCAGCTGTGAGTCGAACTCGTCGGTGGTGATCTCGGCGAGCTTGCCGAAGTAGGTGTCGCCCGCGCCGGCCACCAGCACCTCGATATCGCCGAGCGCGGCTACCGACTGTGCGACAAAGGATTTGACCGAGTTCGGGTCGGTGACGTCCAGATGGAAGCCGACTGCCTCGCCTCCGTCGGCGTTGATCTTGCCGACGATGTCGTCGAGCTTCTCGACCCGGCGGGCACCCAGGGCGACTGGGAAGCCGTGTGCGGCGAGTTCGATCGCCGTGGCTTCACCGATGCCGGAGGAGGCGCCGGCCACGATGGCCGGCCGGCGTTCGGGCAGTGGTTCAAAGCGGGGCATTCAGCGGACCTCCACGGTCATGGGTAGGTGAGCGAATCCGCGGACATTGCTGGAATGGACGCGGACGGCGTTGGCCTCGTCCACTTCGTAGCCGCGGATTCGCTTGAACAACTCGGTGAGGGCGACCCGGGCCTCCATCCGCGCCAAATGCGCGCCGAGGCAGAAGTGCGCACCACTGCCGAAACTTAATAGTTTGGAACCGATGTCGCGCCCGATCACATAGTCGTCGGCATTCTCGAATGCGCGTTCGTCGCGGTGCCCCGACCCGGGCAGCAGCAGCAGGATGTCGCCGTCGGGAATCGTGGTGTCGTAGAGCGTCAGTTCGCCGGCGACCGTGCGGGCCAGGATCTGGCTGGAGGTGTCGTAGCGCAATGTCTCCTCCACCCACGCCGGCACCAGCGAGAGGTCCGCGTAGACCGGGGTCAACTGGTCGGGGTTTTTGTGGCCCCAAAATGCGGCATTGGCAAGGAGTTTGGTGGTCGTCTCGTTTCCGGCGATCACCATCAAGAACATGAAGCCGAGGACTTCATCGTCGGTGAGGCGGTCGCCGTCGATCTCGGCCTCAAGCAGCGCGGTCGTCAGGTCGTCGGTCGGCTTCTTGCGGCGCTCCGCGACCATCTGCTGGTAGTAGACGATCAGGTTGATCGACGCCTCGACCGCGGCGGCCGGCACGTCGNTNACGCCATCGTCGCGGTGCATGACGCCGTCGGCCCAGGCGCGCACCTGGTCNCGATCNGGCTCGGGGACCCCCATCAGTTCNGAGATGACGTCCATCGGNAGCTTGCCGGCGAACTCGTTCACGTAGTCGACAACTCCGTCGGCTGCNTTCTCCACCATGATGTCNAGGTGCTGGTGNGCGATCTCGGTGACCCGCGNTTCGAGCTCACGAATACGCCTGGGCGTGAAGCCTTTTGACACCAGAGTGCGNAGCCGCAGGTGCGCCGGGTCGTCCATGGCCAGGAACGACATGGTCTTCGACGCGTGCGGACCCCTCGCTGCGGGGTCCAGCGAGACGCCGTACTTGTTGGACAGCGTGGTGCTGTTGCGAAAGCCTTGGTGTACGTCGGCGTGCCGGGACACGGCCCAGAAGCCCAGCTCCTCGTTGCGATACAGCGGGGCCTCATCCCGCAACCTCTTGTAGTACGGGTACGGATCCTCGTGGAAGTCGTAGTCATACGGGTCCAGAAGTGGCTTGTCGATCTGAAGGGTCATCAGTCTTCCGTCTTGACAATGAGGCCGACCGCGTAGGCGAGGTGGTCGGCAATCTGGTGGTAGGTGTAGGCGCCGCTGGCGGCGTTGACCAGTGCGCCGAAGAACGCCATCTCGAGCACCGACACGATCCGGGGCTCGGCGTGGGGTCCGATGGCCGAGGTGATGCGACGGTGGACCTCCGCGCCGATCCGGTCGCGGACCGCCCGCACGGCGGGATCCCCGCCGCCGCCAAGTAACGCCGTCGTGCACGCCGCGGCGACCTCGGGNTCGTCGGCGACCACCAGCGCGAGGTGCCGCAGCGCCTTATCCACTCGTGTCGGCATCGGCTCGTTGACGTCGGTGAAGTACGGCACCTGTCGCACCAGATCGAGGTAGACCTCGGCGATCAGATGGTTCTTCGACGAGAAGTAGGTGTAGGCGGTGGCTGGGGCCACCTTGGCGCGGGCCGCCACTGCGCGCACGGTCAGGTCGGCGTAGGAGGTCTCGCGCAGAACCTCGACACCTGCGGTCAAGACCTTGCGGAAGGTCTCTTCCTGTCGACGGTTGCGCGGCACGTCCCGGACCGGACCGCCGGCGTCGGGAGTGATCGTGACCACTGGGTCGCTGGACACTTGTCCAAGCTATCCGATGCATCCGGCACGAGGCAAGCCCGTTCTGGATAACAGCAGATGAAGCCACAGATCCAAGCTAAGAGCGGTGGCCACGGCGTGCCCGCCCTTGCATTTTCGGCGACGCGAAGACTATGTTCAACTGGATTATTCCGGACATGTGTCCATCCTGACGAACGGTGGAGGCGAAGATGGCATTGCTGGCCGACGGCGTGAGCCCGCTGCTCATCGACGGCAAGCTGACGAGCGGCCGCCACGGCACTTTTCCCACGATCAACCCGGCCACTGAAGAAGTGCTGGGTGTGGCCGCTGATGCCGACGCCGAGGACATGGGTCATGCGATTGAGGCGGCTCGCCGCGCCTTCGACGACACGGACTGGTCGCGCAACACCGAGCTGCGGGTGCGGTGTATTCGGCAGCTGCGCGACGCGATGCGCGAGCACGTCGAGGAACTGCGCGAGATCACCATTGCCGAGGTCGGCGCGCCACGAATGCTGACAGCCGCCGCCCAATTGGAGGGGCCGGTCGGGGATCTGAGCTTCGCGGCCGACACCGCCGAGAACTACCGGTGGAACTCCGATCTCGGTGAGGCATCGCCGATGGGGATCCCCACCCGCCGAACCGTTGCGCGTGAGGCCGTCGGTGTGGTTGGCGCGATCACCCCGTGGAACTTCCCGCATCAGATCAATCTGGCCAAGCTGGGTCCCGCGCTCGCCGCCGGCAACACGGTCGTGCTGAAGCCCGCGCCGGACACGCCGTGGTGTGCGGGTGTGCTCGGTGAGATCATCACCGAGCACACCGATTTTCCGCCGGGCGTCGTCAACATCGTCACTTCCAGCGACCACAGCGTGGGGGCGCTGTTGGCCAAAGACCCTCGGGTGGAGATGGTTTCGTTCACCGGCTCGACGGCCACCGGCCGCAGCGTGATGAGCGACGCGGCCGTGACGCTCAAGAAGGTGTTCCTGGAACTGGGGGGCAAGTCCGCGTTCGTCGTGCTCGACGACGCGGATCTGAACGGCGCGTGCTCGGTATCGGCGTTCACCGCCTCCATGCACGCCGGGCAGGGTTGCGCGATCACCACCCGGCTCGTCGTGCCGCGGGCCAAATACGACGAGGCCGTGGCGATCGCGGCAGGCACCATGGGCTCGATCAAGCCGGGCGACCCCAACAAGCCCGGAACCGTGTGCGGGCCAGTCATTTCGGCGCGGCAGCGCGACCGGGTGCAGAGCTACCTCGACCTGGCGATCGCGGAGGGCGGAACGTTCGCCTGCGGCGGCGGCCGACCGGCCGACCGGGACACCGGGTTCTTCATCGAGCCCACCGTGATCGCCGGACTGGACAACGACGCCAGACCCGCCCGCGAGGAGATCTTCGGGCCGGTGCTCACCGTGATCGCCCACGACGGGGACGCCGACGCCCTTCGTATCGCCAACGATTCGCCATATGGGTTGTCGGGCACCGTGTTCAGTGCTGATCCGGAGCGAGCCGCCAAGTTCGCGGCGGGAATGCGAGTGGGCACCGTCAACGTCAACGGTGGCGTCTGGTATTCCGCGGACGCGCCCTTCGGCGGGTACAAGCAGTCCGGCAACGGGCGCGAGATGGGTCTGGCCGGTTTCGAGGAATACCTGGAAATCAAAACCATCGCGACCGCGGTCTAGTCACGTCCTCGAGAGGAAAACATGCGGTTTGACAACAAGGTCGCCATCGTCACGGGGTCCGGCGGCGGCATCGGCCAGGCCTACGCCGAGGCGCTGGCGCGGGAGGGTGCGGCGGTCGTCGTCGCCGACATCAATGCCGAAGCGGCGCAGGGGGTGGCCAAGCAAATCGTCGCCGACGGCGGAACCGCGATCAGCATTCCGGTCGACGTCTCCGACCCCGCGTCGGCCAAGGAAATGGCCGACCGCACGCTGTCCGAGTTCGGCGGCATCGACTACCTGGTGAACAACGCCGCGATCTTCGGTGGCATGAAGCTCGACTTCCTGCTCACCGTCGACCCCGCGTACTACAAGAAGTTCATGAGCGTCAATCTTGACGGCGCACTGTGGTGTACCCGCGCGGTGTACAAGAAGATGGCCAAGCGCGGCGGTGGTGCGATCGTCAACCAGTCATCCACTGCGGCGTGGCTGTACTCGAACTTCTACGGCCTGGCCAAAGTCGGCGTCAACGGCCTCACCCAGCAGCTGGCCACCGAGTTGGGCGGTCAGAACATCCGGATCAATGCGATAGCACCCGGGCCCATCGACACCGAGGCCAACCGGACCACCACGCCGCAGGAGATCGTTCAGGACATCGTCAAGGGGCTCCCACTCTCCCGGATGGGTACACCAGAGGATCTGGTTGGCATGTGTTTGTTCCTGTTGTCCGATGAGGCGTCCTGGATCACCGGACAGATCTTCAATGTCGACGGCGGGCAGGTTATTCGGTCATGAGCGACAGTCCGACGCTCGGCTACATCGGCCTGGGCAACATGGGTGCCCCGATGGCCACCAAGATGACCGAATGGCCGGGTGGTGTAACCGTTTACGACATCCGCGCCGAGGCTATGACGCCGCTGGCCGAGAAGGGCGCCAGCCTGGCCGACAGCATCGCCGANGTGGCCGCCGCGGACATCATCCACATCACCGTGCTCGACGACGTGCAGGTGCGTGAGGTGGTCGGTGAGCTGGCGCCACACGTCAAGCCCTCAACGGTCATCGCGATCCACTCGACCATCAGCGACACGACGGCAGCCGAACTTGCCGGCGAACTCAAACAGCAGGGCATTCACATCGTCGACGCGCCCGTCAGTGGCGGCGCGGCCGCTGCCGCGAAAGGCGAGCTCGCGACCATGGTGGGCGCCGACCGCGAGGTCTACGAGCGGATCAAGCCGGCGTTCAAACACTGGGCGGCGGTCGTCATCCACGCTGGCGAGCCGGGCGCGGGCACCCGAATGAAGTTGGCCCGCAACATGTTGACGTTCACCTCCTACGCTGCGGCATGCGAGGCCATGAAACTCGCCGAGGCGGCCGGGCTGGATCTGCAGGCGCTCGGACGGGTGGTGCGTCACACTGACGCCCTCACGAGCGGCCCGGGGGCGATCATGGTGCGCGACAACATGAATGACCTGGACCCGGACAACTTCCTGTACCAGCCGTTCCTGCATACCCGCGAGCTGGGCGAGAAGGATCTGAGCCTGGCGTTGGCGTTGGGTGAGTCCGTCTCGGTCGATCTGCCGCTCGCCCAGCTGGCCTACCAGCGGTTGGCAGCGGGACTCGGGTTGCCGCACACAGAGAAAGAGGCGTGATGGACGAGTTGCGGAGCAAGGGCCTCGCGAAGATGAACGAGGTATACGGCTGGGAGATGCCCAACATCGAGGGCGACCCGTATTTCGATCTGACGGTCGATCACCTGTTCGGCACGATCTGGAGCCGACCGGGATTGTCTATGCGCGACAAGCGCATCATGACGCTGACCGCGGTGACCGCAGTCGGCAAACGCGACTTGGCCGAGATCCAGATCAACGCGGCGCTACTCAACGAGGAACTCACCGAGACCGAACTCAAGGAGATGGCGGTCTTCCTCACCCACTATCTTGGCTTTCCCCTGGGTTCAGCGCTCAACGGCGCGGTCGACAGCGTCGTGGCGAAGCGGAAGAAGGCCGCGGCGAAGGGTGCCGGCGAGGACAAGAAGGCCAACGTCGAGGGCGCGCTCAAGATGCACTCGGGCGAATAGGGCCGTCAATCTCAGTACGGCTGAAAGCCTTCAGGCATCATCGAACGGCTTTTTGCAACGACTTCAACCACGCCACCTGGTCCGCGGCGATCTGTGCGTGGTGGTCGCCGCAGAACGGCTGAAAGTGGTCGATATCGTAGCGCTTGAGCACTGCATGCGGCGCCCGTTGCGCGAGCTGGTTGATTGCCTTGGCGGATACCGATAGGTCGCGCTGACCAGACTGAAGCAGGATCGGACAGTTGAGCTTTCGTGCCTGAGTAACGGGTCGCCAGAAGGCCAAGGTTAGGGCCATGCCGGCGTGCACTTCATTGCGCCAACCGGGGCCGACGGCTTTGGTGAATCCGGCGTACTCACCGGGAAAAGTCAGCCCACCCCGGCTGCCGGGCTCCGCGGACACTGGGATCGTCGCGTCCCTGATCGCCTGCCCCATCGTCCACAATGTGTTGCGTGGTTGCGTTCTCGCGCTGCGATTACACCGCCAACGGCCGTCGGCGAACGGGCAGAGCAGGATCGCACCCGCTATTCGCTTGTCCGCAGCAACGGCCTCGATGGCGGTCCCGCCGCTGAGTGAGTAGCCCCAGACGATCACGTTGTCGGGGTCGATTCCGTCGAGACCGCGGACAAAAGCGATCGCTGACAAGCGGTCCTCGAGCTGCTCAGATATGCGAACCCGCTGGCGCGGTTCACCTTCCGACGCACCGAGGTAGCGGTGGTCATAGGCGAGCACGGCGACGCCGGCAGTTGCCAGTGCCTCGGCGTAGCGGCACAGGCCGTCGGCGTAAGTAAGCCCAAAGCCGTGGGCCATCACCACACAGGGAACAGCGGCTTCGGTACCGCTTGGGCGATATAGCCAGCCCACGCAACGCGTGCCGGCGGAGAGGAACTCGACTTCAGTCGGACCCGACAACTCGTCCGCTATCTGTTTGCTGGCAGCCGCCATGCACTCGACTGTAAGTCAGCGCCGGTGGCCGCACCGGCAAATCGCGTAACCAGCTGCCGGTACCCGACGATGAGGAACGATCGCCATCGAAGGGTTGCAGGACGCCTCGGCTGACCGTCAATCTCAGTACGGCTGAGCACCTTTCGGCATCACATACTCCGAAGTCGGGGCCGGCACTCCGTTGACGGTCGTCCCGCCGTTGAGAATGCCCGGTGCCATTTCCAGCATGTTGTTCGGGAATCCGAGCCTGGGTTTGGTGAGCGCATCGAGCCGGTCCAGTTCGTCGGCGGTGAGATTCACATCGACGGCCCGGATGTTGTCGTCGAGCTGCGAAAGCCGGCGCGCGCCGATGATGACCGATGAGACCCCGGATTGTGCGTGAACCCAGGCCAGCGCCACGCTGGCGACGTTGGTCTGATGCGCTCCGGCGATGGCCTCCAATTCGTCGATCAGCGCGTAAGTCTTGTCGTTGAGGAAGGCATCGACCATCGCTCCGCGATCGGCATTGTGCGTACCGCTGTTGGCGCGGGTGTACTTGCCGCTGAGCACGCCGCTCTTCAGCGGCGACCAGGGCGTGATGCCGAGGCCGAATTCACTCGCCATCGGCACCAGTTCTTGCTCGATCGCGCGTTCGAGCAACGAGTACTCGACCTGCAGGCCGATGAAACTGGACCAACCGTGGAAACGGGCAATCAGGTTGGCCTCCACGATCTTCCACGCAGGTGTGTCCGAGACACCGATGTAGCGAACCTTGCCGGCCGCAACGAGATCGTCGAGTGCGGCCATCGTTTCCTCGATCGGGGTGTTGGCGTCCCAGATGTGCAGCCAGTACAGGTCGATGTAGTCGGTCTGCAACCGCCGCAGCGAGTTTTCGCAGGCGTTGATCAATGATTTGCGGCCCGAGCCGCCACCGTTGGGATCGCCCGGATACAAGTTGCCGCTGAACTTGGTCGCGATCACCAGCCGGTCGCGTCGAGCGGCGTGGCGGCCGATGTGGTCGCCGAGGATCTTCTCGGAGTGGCTCCGGGTGTAGAAGTTGGCGGTGTCGATGAAGTTTCCGCCGAGTTCGGTGTACCGATCGATGATCTGTTGAGACTCTTCGACACTGGTACCCCAGCCGAGGTCTTCGCCGAATGTCATGGCGCCCAGGCACAGGGGGCTGACGCGCAGGCCGGACCGTCCGAGTGTCACGTATTGATCCAGAGGCATAATGGCGGCTTTCTGGTAGATTGTTCGATCATGCGTTTGTTCACATCTAAACTAGTTCATAGTTGAACGATCTGGCAAGTCGATGACTGCGGTTGATGCGGCCAAGATCTGGTCCCTGAATTACCGGGTGCTGTTGTCGGTCATCTCCTGCGCCGAGGACGAGATCTGCTCACTGGGCCTGGAGTCGAAGGAGTTGTTCCTGCTCGCCGAGATCGATGAGCACCCCTACCCAGCAGAGCTGGCGACGACACTGAACATGCCCAAGGCAACGGTCACCGTGTACCTCAAACGGCTGGAGGCGGCGGGCTTTGTGCGTCGCGAGATCGATCCTGCCGATCTGCGGCGCCATCGCCTGCTACTCACCGCGAACGGGCGCAAAGCCGCCGCGGGCGGCATGTCGGCGCTGTCCGAAGAGTTCACCAAGCGTCTCGGGCGTCTCACCGCCGCGCAGCAGAAGGAACTGAAAAACCTGCTCGAAAAAATCATCTGACTGTCGTGTAACGGCGCGCATCGTCACCCCGCTAGAGTGACATTTCGTGCGCGTTCTGGTGGTCGGCTCCGGTGCCCGCGAACATGCCCTCGTGCTGGCGTTACGTGCCGATCCACAGGTCGAGGCGGTGGCCATCGCGCCCGGCAATGCCGGCACGGCGGCAATAGCCGACCAGCACGACGTCGATATCACCTCGGGCGACGACGTCGTTGCCCTGGCCCGCGAGATCCGGGCCGACCTGGTGGTCATCGGCCCCGAGGTTCCGTTGGTACTCGGTGTGGCCGACGCCGTGCGCGAGGCCGGCATTGCCTGCTTCGGGCCCAGCAAGGCGGCGGCCGAAATCGAAGGATCCAAGGCCTTCGCCAAAGACGTGATGGCGGCCGCCGGTGTGCGTACCGCTTCCAGCGAGATCGTCGACAGCCCAGCAGTTTTGGACGCCGCGCTGGACAGGTTCGGGCCGCCGGCCGGAGACCGCGCCTGGGTGGTGAAAGACGATCGGTTGGCCGCCGGCAAAGGTGTGGTGGTCACGCCGGACCGTGACGTGGCACGCGCTCATGCCGCGGCACTGCTCGAATCGGGGCATCCGGTGCTGCTGGAGTCTTTCCTCGACGGCCCCGAGGTGTCCTTGTTCTGCGTCGTCGACGGCGAGACCGTGGTGCCGCTGCTGGCGGCGCAGGATTTCAAACGCGTCGGCGTTGGCAACACCGGACCTAACACCGGAGGGATGGGCGCTTACGCGCCGCTGCCGTGGCTACCGGCCGACGTCTACCGCGCCATGGTCAGCACGATCGTGGAACCCGTTGCCGCCGAGATGGTCCGGCGCGGCAGCAGTTTCTCCGGACTGCTGTATGCCGGGCTGGCCATCACCGCCAATGGGCCTGCCGTCATCGAATTCAACTGCCGATTCGGCGATCCGGAGACACAGTCGGTGCTCGCGCTGCTCGAGTCGCCACTTGGCCAGCTGCTCAACGCCGCTGCGACCGGCACGCTGGCAAGCCTAGGTGAGTTGAAGTGGCGCGACGGCGCCGCCGTGACGGTGGTGCTTGCCGCGGAGAACTATCCGGGCAAGCCACGGGTTGGTGACGCGATCGTCGGCTCGGAGAGTAACGGCGTTCTGCATGCCGGAACCGCTCGACGCGACGACGGCGCGATCGTGTCCTCGGGCGGCCGCGTCCTGTCGGTGGTGGGTACCGGACCCGATTTGGCCGCGGCCCGCTCAGCCGCCTACGAGATCCTCGGATCAATTCGGTTGCCCGGAAGCCACTTTCGCACCGACATCGGCCTGGCGGCTGCCGAGGGCGAGATCCGTATCTAGAAGCCGGCTGCCTGGCCGTCGCGGCGAGGGTCGCTGACCGCCAGGTACCCGTCGTCGAGCCGCCAGATCGCCTGGCAACTGCCGAACTGGTTGTAGTCGTCGGTGGTGACCAATTGATGGCCCCGTCGCTGAAGTTCGTCCAGCGTCGACGGCTGAAAGCCTGGCTCGCAACACACCTGAAGGCCATGCGCCCAGCGGAACCGCGGGCCGTCACAGGCCGCCTGCGGATTCTGGCCGTGGTCGACGATGCGCCCCACCACCTGCACGTGACCCTGGGGTTGCATGGGGCCGCCCATCACCCCGAAGCTCATCACCGGAGTGCCGTCCTTGGTCAGAAAACCGGGGATGATGGTGTGGTACGGCCGCTTACCCGGTCCTACCTGGTTTGGATGCCCTTGTTGCACAGCAAAATCCGCGCCTCGGTTTTGTAGTGCGATCCCGGTGCCGGGCACCACGACGCCTGAGCCGAAACCCATGTAGTTCGACTGGATCATCGACACCATGATTCCCGAGGCGTCCGCGGCGGTGAGATACACCGTGCCCCCGCGTGGTGTGCCGGCAGAGGCAGGCCTGGCCCGGTCCCGATCGATCAGCGTCGCGCGCTCGCGCAGGTAATCCGCATCGAGGAGACTCTGCGGGCTCACCGTCATGTGGTCGATGTCGGACACGTAGGCCTGCGCGTCAGCGAACGCGAGCTTCACCGCCTCGATCTGCAGATGTACGGCGTCGGCGGAATCCACTGGAAGCGCAGCCATGTCGAAGTGTTCGAGAATGCCGAGCGCGATCAGGGCGACGATGCCCTGCCCGTTGGGCGGTATCTCGTGCACCGTGTACCCGCGGTAATCCCCAGAGATCGTGCCGACCCAGTCAGCGTGATGCGCCGCCAGATCGCTGGCCTGCATGGCGCCGCCGTGGGCTGACGAGTGGGCTTCGAGTTTGGCCGCCAGTTCTCCGCGGTAGAACGTCTCGCCTTGGGTCGCGGCGATCGCCTCGAGCGTGACGGCGTGGTCAGCCAACCTGACCAGCTCGCCCGGAGTCGGCGCTCGGCCGTCAGGCATGAAGGCTTCGGCGAATCCCGGCTGCGACTCGAAAAGCCGCACTTGGGCCGCCCACTGGTCCGCGATGGTCGGTGACAGCAGAAAGCCGTTGCGGGCGTAGAAGATTGCCGGCTCGAAGAGCCGCTCGAAGGGGAGCCGCCCGAATTTGGCGTGCAACTCGACCCACGCCGATACCGCACCGGGAACCGTGACGGAATTCCAGCCGAGCGGAGGAACGCCCTTGCCGCCGAAATACTCCGGCGTCCACGCTGCGGGTGAGCGGCCCGAGGCGTTCAGCCCGTGCAGTTCCCGTCCGTCCCAAACGATGGCGAAAGCGTCGGACCCGATCCCGTTGGAGACCGGCTCGACCACTGTCAACGCAATCGCGGTGGCGATGGCCGCATCGACCGCGCTGCCGCCGTCGCCGAGCATCCGAAGCCCGGCCTGGGCCGCAAGCGGTTGCGAGGTGCAGACCACGTTCGTCGCCAGCACCGGCTTTCGCGGCCACGGGTAAGGCAGTTCCCATCCGAACGGCTGCACC
>JGI12627J18819_10000440_pt1 | contig 13653 bp, 12 predicted proteins | sample TexAe_OM1H0_M2_FD_18819 | JGI IMG/M metagenome (IMG submission 18819)
CGCTGACTACCGCAAGTGGGGCTTGCCAAACCCTCCGTTTCGCGGATGCATCCACACTTTTAGCCGATCGGAGGAAGCATGGGAAAAAAAAGAGCGCTTGCGGACCCCTCACGTCTGAAGCCATTCGACAAAGCCAATAAAGACTTGCTGCGGGTCATCATCGAGACCCCGAAAGGAAGCCGAAACAAATTCGCGTTCAATCCACGCCAACAGGTCTTTGAACTCAGAAGGGTGCTACCGGCAGGAATGGAATTTCCCTATGATTTCGGATTTGTTCCATCGACACTTGCACCAGACGGGGACCCCACAGATGTTTTAGTACTCATGGATGAACCGGCATTCCCCGGTTGCGTTCTCCTGAGTCGTATCATCGGGGTAATTGAAGGAGAGCAGTACGACAAGAAAAGCCGAGAACGCAATGATCGCATCATCGCGGTAGAAAAAGATGCTCACAGCTTTGCCAGCATCAAATCAATCGACGACCTTGGCAAGGAATTCGCCAAGGAACTGGAAGAATTTTTTACGAATTACCACCGGATGTGGAGTGAGGAATACAAGGTGCTTCGCCTCACCGGCCCCGGCCGCGCTCGCAAGCTGGTTCGTTCAACCATGGTTTAGGCAATCGAGCCTCGTTCGTAATGTTGCTTGATTTTTGATGAGCCCGGTCGCTTCCGATGCAGTCATCCATGTGATGTAAGGAGAGCCGCTCTCTAATGGATTCTCGGGATTCTCCGAAACCACGAGTTTTGAGAATTTTCGAAATCCACCACCCACTCGGAATGTGCGAAGGAAGAGTGGGAATTTCGGCTAAAAATCTTAGGACTTGCCGGGAGCAGATGAAGCGGAGACATCTGACAGATCAAATATCCATCCAGTTTCCACCCTATAGCGGTTCGATTGATGCTGCACGATAATTTGAGGGCCGTGCCCAAACGGATTCTAGTTGTGGACGACAATCCTGCAATCCGTGGCGCGCTGCGGAGAATCCTCGAATTTAACGACCAATGGACGGTCTGTGGCGAAGCGGTCGATGGACGCGACGGAGTGGAAAAAGCGGAGCAGCTACGACCCGACCTGGTTGTACTGGATCTGTCCATGCCTGTTATGAACGGTCTCGAGGCGTCGCGGATCCTTCATCAGTCCATGCCGAACTTGCCGGTCATCCTCTGCTCGCTTCACAGTGACGAAGTGCTACACCGTGAGGCCTCAGCCGCAGGCGTGACTGCGGTGGTGTCCAAGGCGCACAACATGGAGACTCTCATCCAGAAGGCGCGGGAACTGCTCGCGAGTTAGCTCTCCAAACTCGCCAGTCCGCTGGCAATTTCAGAACTTCGATCGCAAGGCTTGTCCCTGGAAAAGGTCTGGCAGGAAGAAAACGATGGCCGCCTCACACCTGCGGAATCCAGGAGAAGGCGGCCGCCTGAAAACTAAAAACACTTGAATTATTCCTTCGATCCCCTCTCCCACCAGGTTCAGAAGGCGAACCTCGCGCCGAGCGTGACGACACGAGCAGCGAGAGCCGCCTGAGCCCTTCCAAAGTTTGCGCTGGTGATATCGTTTGCGATGCTATCGGGCTTGAAGTTCAGGTTGTTAAACACATTGTAAGCATCCAAGCGGAACTCAACCCTCGCGTTCTCCCCAAGTACAGGCGCCTTTGGAAGACCGAATCCCTTTGATAGGGTCAGGTTCAAAGCACGATAGTCCGGGCCGTTCAACGAATTCCTGCGAACGCCGGGCGACTGAGGCACCGCCGTGCCGAAACCGCTCGCGAATGCGGTATAAGTTGGCGTCGTGAAGTACGTCGCGCCACCCAGGGGATAATTGGATCCAGTCTTGAATTGATCGTTGCTGGTGCTGGTACCCGCACCACCCAAATATGCTGCTGGGAACAAAGTTGTATACCCGCAGGTTGAGCAGAACAAACTTCCGCCGACAACCGGCACGATAGGACTCCACGGGAATCCGGAGTGAACATTCAGGACTCCACTGATGCTCCAATCTCCTGCGATTTTCTCGATCCATCGTATGCTGCCATGAAAGAAGACGGGCTGCCACACACCATACAGTTTGAAGGATTTGCTCACGTCGTAGTCTGAGCGGCCATAATCCAGGCTGAGGTTGTAAGGATAGGGCTGCAGGGAATACGGGCCCGAACTGGTATCGAGGCTCTTGGCCCACATAAATTGAGCATCGGCCATGAACTGGTTCGAGAAGTTGTGTTTCAATTCCGCCAGCGCGGCATTGTAGTTGCCGTAGCCTTGGACTCCCCAGTAGTCCCCGCCGCTGATTTGCGGATTCAACTGATAGCCGAGTGTCGCTGGCACGGCGTTCGGATTCTCGTGGAAGAAAATGTTTCGCGATGCGCTGCCCTGGTAGCCAAGGATCATCACCAACTGATGGCCCAAGTCATATTGGGTGTCCAAGGACCAGTGATGCGTGAGCATCGTGGGAAGAGTGTTGGGGAAGATGCTGACGTTGAAGCCCGTGCCTGTGGCCGGAAGACCGTTGGGACCAAAATCCACCCTTGCATTCGGATTCGGTGGATACCCAGTGAGATCATGCAAGCCGGATGACACCGCGTAGATGATTCCTGGATTTGCCGAGCTTGGCGTTGGCTGATTGAAGTCTGCTAAGACAGTCAGTCCCGGGTTGTTCGCAACGTTAGCCGAGATCGCGATCTCTTCCTGATTGTAGGCAAGGCCATATCCCCCTCGAACGACTAGCTTCTGGTTGTATTTTCCCGGACTCCACGCGAAACCAACTTGAGGCCCGAAGTTGGCCTTCTGAGCGTTCCAGGCATGTCCCTGCGAAATGTTCAATCCCGTCATGTATGCTGCGCCACCGCCCGGGTGCGCGACGTACATGTTGTTTTCTGTGGAATAGAGCGGGCCAAAATAAGACCAACGTAACCCCAGATTGAGAGTCAGGTTCGGTCTGACCTTGAGATCGTCCTGAACAAAGAAACCGAGGATCGTCTCGCGATCATCCTGCCGGTTGGTAGACGGTACTCCTGTATGCGGGTCGAAATTCGACTTTTCGACGTGCGGAGCGTCATTTAGGAAGTCCCAGAGGTTGAAGAAGGCATAAGTCGGGACACCACAGGGAGCGCATTCGTTCAAATAGTAAAGGCGCGTTCCCTCACCGCCGAACTTGATATTGTGCCGACCCATGACTTTGGTGGCCACGTCTCTGATGCTGTACGTCCACTGGTTCAGGATTTGGCCGACACTGGGGCCAAACTGCTGGATGTTTGTGGCCAGGACCAGAGTGCCGACCTGATCGATCGTGTCCGTTGGGAGTCCCACCGGAGATTGGGGATTGGATGCAACTTCGTTCCAATGCCAGCCGGCGGCGTTGGCACGGAGTTCATTGAGGAATGTCGCCGAGATAGTGCGATTCCAAATCACCGAATAAGCTTCATTGATTTGCGAATGGTGGAAGAGGTTGTAGTCTCTGGCGGGGCCATTCAGCGATGTTGTGCTTTGTGGCACCCAATAAATGGCAAATGCCAGACGGTCCTTGGATGTAACGTTCGCGTCGAGACGGCCGTTGTATTGAGCTTTGGAAAAATTCGTAGTGCTTGTTGTTGCGTAATTCGCGATATCCGCGATTCCGTCGAAGCCATTGCCGATTCCGGGATTACTTGTGCTTTGCCAGGTTGGGTCTTGCGTCCCGAGCGGCGTCGTCAAGGGCGAGCCGAGATCGAGTCCTTGGCCGGGGATGGTGACGCAGTTCACATTTTCTTGTAGACCAGCGTCAGTACATGTCGAGGGGTTGATGGTGGTGCTGTTTACGCCCGCTCCGGGAAGACTCAAATACTGAGATGCAATGCTTCCAGCACGGGCCAACTTGTCGAAAGCGGGAGTGTCGTACCAGCCGTTGGCAGTAGTGGCTGCTGCCTTTGGACTGCGCACCGTTTCGTAGGCGAAGAAGGCGAAGATCTTATTCTTCCAGATCGGACCGCCAACGCTGCCGCCGAATTGATTAAAGAAAAAATTGTCCCGTAGCACTTTGTTGTTCAGGCCATTGAAAGGTTGATAAGCGTTCAGGCCCGGACGATGCGCGGTAAAGAAGAGACTGCCGTGAACCTGATTGCTGCCGCTCTTGGAGATGACTTTGATCTGCCCGCCGCTGAAGCGCCCGTCTTCGGCGTCGTAGCTGTTAGAGACGATCTTGACGCTGTCGACCGAATCTTCAGTTGGCGTAACTATCGTCGTCCCACCCCAAACTGCGCTGGTCGTGCTGATCCCGTCAATCGAGATTCCGTTGTTCTCGTACTGCTGGCCATGAGCAATCGCCTGAGGACCATTTTCCGTCTGGAAAATTCCCTGATTGCCGCCGGTTGCGCCCGGTCCCTGCGTTCCGGGCAGACTTTGACCTGCACCTCCTCCACCCTGGGCGCCATCGCCGAAGACGCCAGGCGCGAGTTGAATGAGTTGAAACACGTCACGTCCGAACGAAGGCATGTGATCGATCTGATTCGAGGTGATCGTACCGCTGACCGTTGCGGTTTCGGTATCGATTGCAGGAAGTTGGTCGGCTGACACGTTCACTGTCTGCGTCGCCTCGCCTAATTCCAGCTCGATGTTGAGCGCGTTCGCCTGTTCGGCGATTGGGGAGTAGTTGTCGAGAGTCTTCGTCTTGAAACCATCTTTCTCCGCCTTCACCGTGTAAGTACTCGGAGGCAGCGCACCAAAGGCGTAAACACCGTTTGCGTCAGTCGTAGCTGTAACAACTCGGTTTGTGTGGTTGTCAGTTAGGGTAACGGTTGCACCCTGCACCACCGCGCCCTGGGGATCGGTAACCGCTCCCTGGATGCTGGCGCGATATTGTGCTTGCGCGACGACGGCACAGAGGATCGTAGCCGCGACTAACAGGACGGAACGGAGGAGGCTGGAACTGCGCATCGAATCTCTCCTGATGAATTAGCGCCAATGCTGAAGTTTTAGAATCGTGCCTGTGGTAAACAACCGATACACGCGCAGGGGAGAGACCCCACTTGGTGCAGAACGCACATGGAAACTACTCTTTTTGAAGTGCCTCCATGAACGAACGAGAAACCCAAAACAAATGCATCGGCAAGACGTAGACATCCATACGGGCACGCCTCACTTCAGGTAGGAAAGAACCGCTGGTGTTCGTTTATTTCGGGTGTCGGGCTGCATGACCATAGGCGCGTTGCAGAAGTACCACTGTCTTAACAGCGGCGACAACGAGTAAATCCTGTATACGAAAGGCGAAAAACACCCGAATGGTTTTTTACTCGGTTCACTCGGGACCGAAAATCCAAGATTTGGGATACATTCCCGTTGATCCATTCACTCGGAGGTCGCAATGAGGTTATTGACAGGTGGTTCCCAACTGCGCAATGCACGTATCTCCTCCTGAGCGGTATTCTGCTAAACAGAAACGATGGCACGAAAGACAACCGATAGGACGCCGGTGATTGCTTCGCCCGACACCTTCAGATTGAAAGCCCGTCTGGCAGGATTCTTAGTAATGATGATGGTTGTGGCGGCGTTACCAAGCGCATTCGCTGCTGCACCCGATTACTACAATCATGTCGTGTTCGACAACAGCGTCACCAGCGACTACTACTACTACAGCGGTGGACGGTCGATATTCCCCAGCACGCTTCAATTGCAAAGCGGACAGATTCCGGTCGACACCAAAACCTTCTACACTCCCCCCAACGCACTAAGATTGGAATGGCGATCGGTTCCGGGTGGAAGTTGGGACGCCGAAGTTCGGGTTCAGGATATTCGCAATCGGCGACTCAACTTTATCGGCGATACTCTCTACGTGTGGTGCTATTCACCACAGGCGATCCCCGCTGCGAATCTTCCGTTAGTCCAGCTTGAGGATGAGTCCCACGACTTCACCATTCCCGTTAAACTCAGCAACAATTCCCTGCCCGCCAAGCATTGGACGCAGTTCAAATTGCCACTTTCATTGTTTACAACCGCATCGGTGTACGAGTTCGATTCGCGTCGGCTACATGGCGTGTACTTTTCGCAAGGCTCGACCGACGACGTCCCCCGAACTCTGTTTATCGACGACGTCAAAATCGACGATTCCAGTGCAGCCTCGCTTCCGGCAGACGAAACGAAGCACATCGCGCCGCCAAAAACGGTGCGAGCCAAAGGCTACGACCGGCACGTCGACGTTTCTTGGGAAGCAGTTACGGATGATAATCTGCAGGGTTACGTCATCTATCGCTCGCTCTCGCATCGACGCTTTCGTCCAATAGGAATTCAGGCCGCCGGCATAAATCGCTATGTTGATTTCATAGGCCGATCCGATCAGCAAGCGTCCTACATGGTAAGAAGCGTAGATCGTTCCTATCACGAGTCTGGTTTTTCCAACGAAGCCAACGCCGCCACTCGTCAGCTTTCCGACGATGAACTCCTCACGATGCTTCAGGAAGCCTGCTTTCGCTACTACTGGGAGGGTTCTGATCCTGTAACGGGAGCCCCGCTTGAGAATATCCCAGGGAACGATCGGATCGTGGCAACTGGAGCATCCGGCTTCGGAATCATGGCGATCATCGTAGGTATTGACCGCGGCTTCATTACCCGCGAGCAAGGACTGCGTCGGCTCACCGCCATCGTAAATTTCTTCGAGAAAGCGCCGCGCTACCATGGCGTATTCCCTCACTTCCTGGATGGCGAAACCGCGGAAGGGGTCCCGGTGTTCGGAATGTTCGACGACGCGGGAGACCTCGTCGAAACGGCCTTCCTTATGGAAGGCTTACTCGCGGTTCGTCAATATTTCGACGGCCAGAACGCCTCCGAGCGAGCCCTCCATTCGAAAATCACTCATCTTTGGGAGTCGGTGGAGTGGGACTGGTACCAGGCGACTCCGCAAGGAGATGCTCTGGTCTGGCACTGGTCTCCTCGCTGGTCCTGGTACATCGGTCATCGTCTGACAGGCTTCGATGAAACGATGATCGCCTATCTTCTTGCGATAGCTTCGCCGACTCACCCGGTGCGTCCCTCCCTCTATTACAGTGGGTGGGCCGGACAATCGCCGGCTGCAATCGCATATCGAAGTGGCTGGTCTGGAACAACAGACGGAGACCATTATGTGAATGGCAACACGTATTATGGAATCAAGCTCGATGTAGGTGTCGGAACGGGTGGTCCACTCTTCTTCACGCAATATTCGTTCATGGGGTTAGACCCGAAAGAGGTTACCGATCGTTACACCAACTACTTCGACAACAACCGTAACCTGGCGCGAATCAACCTCGCTTACTGCATCGCCAATCCCGGGCACTATCAAGGCTATGGACCGGACAATTGGGGCCTCACTGCGAGCGACGATCATCTCGGCTATTCCGTTCACGCTCCTGTCTTGACTAGAGACAATGGCACAATCACTCCCACGGGAGCACTTGCGTCGTTTCCCTATACGCCAGAAGCGTCCATGGCGGCCCTGAAGCACTTCTATCGCGACTTGGGAGATCGCTTATGGGGTGTGTTCGGCCCGCGGGATGCCTTTAACCTCGGTCGCAATTGGTTCTCGCCGATCTATATGGGTCTGGACCAAGCGCCGATCGTGGTCATGGTGGAAAATTATCGATCGGGATTGATTTGGAAACTATTCATGTCGAATCCGGAAATCCAAGCTATGTTGCCGAAGATCCATACCGACATCACGCAGCCCCAGGCATCCGCTTCGCAGGCACAGAATTAGGCGGCGGTTTTACAAGTGACTGCATATATGTACCTTATTTCCACAGCTCTGCGGCTACAACGACGGCTGTCTTGATTTGGGGTTTTTTCCGTATGGCGCACCCGCGTCCCTGCCCATAACCTGTTTGCGATGCACCATTGAACTAGGAGGAACTATGCTGTATTACGCGCTGGTCTTCTTGCTGATCGCACTGGTGGCAGGCTTCTTGGGGTTTGGAGGCATCGCATTCGCGGCCGCCGGAATCGCGAAGATTTTGTTCTACATTTTCGTCGTGCTGTTTCTGGTGAGCGTGGTGATGCACCTGTCACGAGGTGGTGCACGCACCTAGACCTGTTCGTAAAGCCGTAAAAAGATGCTCGAAGCATTCGGAACGATGCGGCTGCGCAAGTGGCCGCATTTTTCCGTGTCGGCCAAGTAGCCACTCGACAAATGCAACTCCTGACCCGCGGATTTCGCCGAACGCCCCCACCTGTAGCAACTGAAGTCGTCACCACCAAAGATCCAGAACTGCTCCATGGAACCATCAAGATCGCGGCCGTGGCTCAGGTTGTTATCGCTACCGCTGCAGCCATCGGACTCATTTATCTTCTTAAGGTCGTTCTGGTCACCGTCCTTTTTTCGATTCTCCTGGCCTTCGCGCTCGATCCCGTGGTCGTGTTCCTGGCTAAGCTTCGTGTGCCACGTGTCGTTGGAGCCGGAATTGCGCTTGCTCTCCTCGTCGCGCTCATCATGGCGACAGGAATCTTTTTCTACGATCGCGCGATCGATTTTGCAGACGACTTCCCCAGGTACTCGAACGCTATTCGTGAAGATTTGCGAAAGCTCGAAGATCAAGCCGAAAAACTTGAAACGGACACCCGCACGATCATGCCTGAGCGTAAGGGCAAGCGCCCTATCCCGGTTGAAGTGCAGGAGGCTCCTGGCCTCACCAAAATCATCTCATCCGGTGCAACACAGTACCTTGACCTCGCACTCGCGGCTGGCTTTGTTCCATTTCTGATCTATTTCATGCTTACGTGGAAGTCCCACGTTCACTCGGCCACACTGCAAATCTTTCCCACCGAGCAGCGGCCCGCCGCTTATCGCACCATCGGCCGCATCTCTGAAATGGTGCGTAGCTTTATCGTCGGCAATTTCATCGTCGGACTGCTGAATGCTGCCGTGTCAACCGTCGCGTTCTGGTACGTTGGGCTTCCTTATTTTTATTTCTTGGGAATCATCAGTGCGTTTCTCGGCCTCATTCCATATCTTGGCCTATTCTTTGCACTCTTCGTCCCAATCGCTGCTGGAGTTGGAGTTCTTACCAAAAGCCACCTGCTCGTCGTGTTCGTGACGGTCATTATTCTCCATATAGTGGGTATGAATCTTCTCTATCCGAAGTTGATTGGTCGCCGGCTCCGATTGAATCCCCTTGCCGTGGCCCTGTCGCTTCTTTTTTGGGGGTGGATTTGGGGAGCGCTCGGACTCGTCTTAGCCGTCCCTCTCGTGGCGAGTGCCAAGATCATTTTCGATTTCATCGAGCCGCTGCGCGGACTAGCACAATGGCTTGGCGACTAGAAACGAAGGTGCTGTGCTCAGATCTGGCGCATAGAAGATCGCTAAGCAGCACTGACATCGGTTGCTGGACTTTCCACCGGAGAAGAAATATCCTCCGCGCCCGTTGCCTTCATGATTCTCTTCGACTGTCCTGCTTCATCGCGGTTTCGACACTGCACTGCGAGCAAACTACCGCCCTCTCCTAGCTTGCTTTTATATCGCCTTGCGTCATGCTCAGGGATCCCGATTCCCACCATCGTGCCGAGAAACCCTCCCACCGCACCACCGGTACCAACCCCGATCAGTGTGCGAGTACAGGGCCAACCGCCAGGAACGGCCCGACTCCGCGAATCACGATTGCGCCCATGCCCGCGAGCCACCCTAACGCACCTCCCAAAACAGCGCCCGACCCGGCGCCGACAGTCGCGCCGTCGGCCGCTTTCGTTCTCTCATCCGCTTTCTCCGGTGACTTAGCCTGATTCGACTGTAAGTTTTGACGCAGCAGTAGTGAAACCGCCGAACTCGGAAAGCCGTGCTCCTTGAGATTTCCAACTGCTCGTTCCACTTGCGCTCGCTCCGAGTAAATGCCCACCACGTAATAACTTTCGTTTGTCATGTTTTGCTCTGCCTCGTAGGTTTTTGCTTAGAGGTCAGATTCCTCTTTGTGAGAACACACACCAATCCGCCGAACTCTGGACTCATTTCAGAAAATCACGGGAGTGCCACTGAGCAATCTTTCGAATATCCTTCATAAAAACAGAGATCCCGCCCACTGGCTTGTTGCGCGCAGGAGCGGGATTTTTTCTGCCCACAGGCCCAAATTCGATTTGTGCTTTACTTCACATGGATCGTTTTGCCATCCGGATCCAGGGTGCCCTTGATACGCACCTTCTGACCCTCATATTTCTTGGCGAGTTCCTGCTGGTCAATGTCGTACGACGTCCCATTCGCTGAATCTTGCAGCATGTATTTGTCACCCACCTTGGTGATCACCCCGGTGAAGACCTGAACGTCGGATTGCTGCGATCCCTGTGCCCCAGGGCTTTGCTGTCCCGGTTGCTGGTTCGGCTGCTGCTGGCTGGGCGGTTGCTGGCTTGACTGTGAATCAGACTGTTGCGCGAATACTTGCGCCGTGAAAAAGCTCAATGCAAGCGCACCCGCCATCCACAGCGACTGGATCGGTCTCTTCATAGCATGTTCTCCCAAGCGATCAATAATCGCGTTCCTTCAAGCAAAGCAGTTCTTGGACCAAAACCCGTGCTCTGCTCTCAGGTAATCAATCGACTTTTGGCATCACTTCGTTTTCACAGGCTTACCGTCGTGTGAGGGATTCTCACGGCGACCTTGCGATTAATCAGAGGGGCATCTACGGTGATTTCCGTACTTCACACGAACTTCATACGTGAGTGTGAGCACAATCCAGATGAGAAAAATTTGCTCTCTTTCGCTTTTCTTTACACCCTGCACCCTCATCCGCGCGTCCTTCAATTCTTCGATGCCGAAATGAGTTTTCGAAACAGTGCACTCGATTCAAACATCGCGCATCTAATACCGGGAAGAAAGGAGGCCCATGGCGCTGTTTGATGAGACCTACCGGATTATTGCGGTTGAGAGTCAGAGTCTCACTGTGCGGGGAACGGTTAGTGGAGAAGTGATCAGAATCGTAAACACAAACCCCGAAATTCCGCTGAGCGAGAAGGAATATCCCGTGGGTCAACTGATCGCTTTATCGGACCCGACTTCATCCCCGGTTAACTGAGAATCCCGCCGGAACCTTGGAATTAAAAAAGAAAACTATGTTTTGCAAACATGATCAACAACCGTTCGAAGTCGGCAGTAAACAGATGACGATTCGATTGTTCAATGTGCGAGAGGGAGGCCCAATCAAGGAGCAGACTGGAGTGACACACCTCAACGAACTTGACCCACATCACAAACTTTACCCTTGGAGTCAGGCATTTTCTGACGCTGTTAAAGAGAAAAGTCCGCAAGCGTTACGAGAAAAGATTGCGGCAGCCGAAACTGCGATCTTCAATCGCCTGCAGGACTTGGCACGATCTAACGGAGCGGAGGCTGAAACCATTGCACTCCGCGAGGCCTCCGATATCTTGCTTTCCCTGAAGACCGACGTACTAAAATTCCCGGACTGGCGTCAGCCATAAGCTCAACTGGCACGTAACAGCTCGGCTGCCTTGCTGACCAGCCTCTCCAGGTTTTGCGTCTTGGAAAAGACTGCTACGATCCCCGCGGATTTGGCCTCTCTTCCGAGAACTTCGTTTGTGTGCAGTGAACAAAGGATCAGCAGTACCTTAGGCATGATGCCGTGAATCACGCGCGCCGCCTCCAGCCCGTTCATTCCCGGCATCGATACGTCCAAAAGGATCAAGTCGGGCTTCAGTAACTTCGCCTGCTCAATCCCTTCCCGACCGTTCGCTGCTTCTCCACAAACTGCCCAGTCAGATTGCAATTCGAAAACTTTGTGCAGCGCTTGCCGGATCGCCGGATTGTCATCCACGAGCATGACTCTCTTCGTCACACTTGCATTATTTGGCCCCCTCTACCATCAGAGCAATCGAGTGAAAGGCGTACGATATAGCAAGCAAGCATCTTACGTATTCCCCCCATCCACGCGTCTTAAATGTTGAGCCGGGCCTTTGGTCGGTAAACCACTCGAGGGATGACTCATCCGAACGGTGGACCTCGATAAAGCATTTCAAGCGAATCTAAAGCCTCAGGATTCTGGTGTATTTTGTTTTGGATCGTAGACCGATAGGATAGTGCTACCAAACATGACGGACCTTGCCTCTCGCATCGGCATTGCCCCAACGTTGTCGGGTTCTCTCCGAAATACCGACTTCTCAGTCGATGCGAGAGGTATTTTTTAGCTGCGCCGCCCACACACGTACTCTTTCACTTGTAAAACACTGAATAGCATTATGTGCGTCTGCAAGACCTAACCCGGGTCTGTCCGACCGTCGTAGGGCTTCAGTCACTTGGGATAGCGTTACCGCGGGTGTTACGCTTTGCGCGTATGAAACCCCCAATTTTCTGAAGAAAACGCCTTTTCCGAGAGAAATCACCATGCTCCGCCGCATCCCGACTGTGATTGCCGTTTGTCTAGTGTTGGCTATAGGCGCCTCCGCCCACGATAAATCCCAGAAGGACAAAACCTCCGATAAGGTCGCGAAGGTGAAAGCGAGCGCCGGATCCATGCCCGTAACGGCCTCCTCTGCAAAGGGCCGAGCTCTCTACGAAAAGGGGATGCAAGACTATGAAAACCTCTACCTCGAGCGCTGCAACGAGGACTGGCGCGCAGCAGTGAAAGAAGACCCGACCATTGCGGTCGCCTGGGCGTGGATCGCCTTCAACAGCAGGAATCCTTCGGAAGTAATGGATGCGCGCGAAAAAGCAAAGGCCTTGTTGCCGAAGTTAACGCCCGGCGAGCAGCTCATGATCCGCTGGATCGCCGATGTCCAAGAGGGAAATTCAATCGCCGGCATTCAGGCCATGAACGACATGCTTGCGATGTTCCCGAAGGACAAGCATCTTCTTTACTTGGCGGGAAACTGGCTGATGCTCGATAACGGCGATGGTCAGGCGCAGCAGCGGCTCTTCGAAAAAGCTCTTGCTCTCGATAAGAATTACCCCGCAGCCTTGAACGATCTCGGCTACGTGTACGCCCGAAACCGCGACTTCGCGAAGGCCTTTGCCATCATGGAACGCTACGTCGCAGTGCTGCCAAACGAACCGAATCCTAATGACTCCTACGGCGAGCTTCTGCGTATGGCTGGCCACTTCGACGAGTCTCTCAAGCATTTCCGTATGGCCTTGAAGATGGATCCGAATTTCACGTCTTCTCAGGCCGGGGTTGCTGATACCTATGCTCTGATGGGCGACGAGGTCCAAGCACGCGTTGAATATGACAAGGCGATCGGGCAGGCACACAACGACGGCGATCGCATCGACTACATGATGCAGCGTGCTACCACGTGGGTCCGCGAAGCTAAGCCTGCCGACGCCGACGCAGCCTTTGCCGAGACCGCCCAAAAAGCTCATGAACTTCGTTTAGACCTTCAAGAAGGCGAAGCGCACCGCCGGATGGCTGCCTATCAGACCGACGATTTTGCAGCTTTGAAGCATCTCGAAGCTGCAGAAGACGCCCTCGGACACAACAAAGACATTTCTCCGATGGATCGTGACGAAGAACTGTCGCGCATCCTGCGTTATCGTACCGTGCGCGCAGCCCATGCAGGGAAAACCGAACTTGCCCAGGCCTCCTTGCAGCAACTCGAAAAGATGGCTACCGGCAGCCGCGACACGATTCTGCAAAGCTCCTATCACGCTGCGGCGGGAGCACTCTTCGCAGCCCAGCAAAAGTGGGATGAGGCCATCGCCCAGCTCGAAGAAGACAGCGACGAT
>JGI12627J18819_10000441_pt1 | contig 13595 bp, 9 predicted proteins | sample TexAe_OM1H0_M2_FD_18819 | JGI IMG/M metagenome (IMG submission 18819)
CGGTAACGTTTTGGGCTTAATTGCCGATATGCCGAGAGTGTCTTTTCCATAACTTCTCCCTTTCTCCGCTCCATTCGACCTCCTTGCTTCGCCCTTGCGCTTCGCCTTCTACCAAGTAACTAAATCTGCAGTAGAAATACCCGCCCTTTCGAGAACGAGCCTAGCCTTGCGCGCAACCGCTTCATCCACCATTTGATGATCGACAGATCCCACTCCTTGCTGATTCACCGTCAAGATCTGACGCGCTCTCGCGACCTCTTCTGCAGAGGGAGTAAAAACCTCATTAATGATGGAGATTTGCTTTGGATGGATTGCAGCCTTGCCGTGAAATCCTAAATCCTCTGCGGCCTTGGTTTCCCTCTTCAGCCCTTCCAAGTCAGCGATGTCAAAAAAGGGGGAATCCACGACAACGACACCTGCCGACGCAGCGACCTGGAGGATGCGCGATCGGACAAAAAACAACGTTTCCCACGTCGTCTTCGCGCCAAGATCTGCTGCCATGTCCGCCGCTCCAAAAAGCAGGCCAACCGGTTTGACGTCGCTCTTCACGATGTCCGGTAGAGCCTCGACTCCTTTTGCCGATTCGATGAGGGCGATAATCTCTGTCTTTTTCGCAGCCTGGTCGAGCAGCACCCGCACCATGCTGATGAACGCAGGGGAATCGCACTTCGGCAGAATTATGTAGTCCAGTGCAGCTGAAGACTCGAGAAGCGAGTGCAAATCTTCGATTCCAGTCTGAGTTACGGGGGCATTGATCCGGAGCGCGCCGGGCAACCTACTTCCGGCGGGCTGCTCAAGGTATTGAAGAGCGGCAGTGCGAGCCTTCTGCTTGTCCGAGAGGGCGACGGCATCTTCGAGATCGATGATGAGTGCGTCGGCATGTACCTCAGCCGCGCGGCCAAACCGATCAGCTTTCGTCGCGGGCGTGAACAGCCAGCTCTTCAACGAAAGAATCGACCTGCGCGATTTGTGTACTGCCATAACTACTCCTCAAACTCTTGACAACCTCCCGATACAAATGCAATCGAGCGGCCAATGCTTTAGCGTTGAATTCGCCGCACTTGCTGCGGAAGAGCGTGCCGACAATTCTGAAGTGCTGAAATTTCAGAGGGAAGGAATCAGAACGCGAAGGAGCAGGTTTAGCTTGTGATGCCGATCAAAACGAGTCCACGCTCATGCCAAAAATGATGGGATTCGAACTATCACTGAAGAAGATTGCGCGCAGCGCGAAACTACAGGAGTGTTCGGGCAAGATCCCGACAACCTTCACAAACAGCATCGAGCAGAGCTCAAAGAAATGGCGAGCAGGTATCTCGCTTGCTGGAAATGAAGGACGGTCCCATCACACACGCTATCGTGTTTCATCAGCGGTTGCGGGCACAAAGTTCGAGGCTCTGAGTAACTGAGCATATCGAGTTAGATTTTGAAAACGCCGTTTATCGATGCCCAAGCTTGCAATCTTCGAATCGAGTGTCTGGCGCGGAATCCCCAACTTTGCCGCTGCCCCCTTGGGGCCAGCAACCCGTCCGCCGCTCTCTGCAAGAGCTGCCTCGATAATCTCACGCTCTCTGTCAGCGCGCGTTCTAACAAATGGAACAGCCGGGCCGTACCCTACCTTCTGGGACTGGCACTCCGCCGGGGCCTCGCCTGCGGCCTTCAGGCTCGGCGGACGCAGGACATTCTCCGCGCTAAGAATTACGCTCCGTTCGATAAAGTTCTGGAGTTGGCGAATGTTCCCGGGCCATGAGTACGAGATAAGCTCCGACATCGTTTCTGAGGAAATGCGGTCGATTTGTTTACCCATCCGACGGGCGTACATTTCGACAAAGTGTTCCACTAACGCGGGAATGTCTTCGCTACGCGCCCGCAACGGTGGCAGCGAAATCGGAAACACATTCAGACGGTAGTAGAGGTCGCTCCGAAATTCGTTGCGCTTCACCATGTCCTCCAAGTTTCGGTTGGTCGCAGCCACGAGCCGAACGTCGACTTGGCGAGTGCGTGTGCTGCCCAATCGCTCAAACTCCTGCTCTTGCAGAACACGCAGCAGTTTGGGCTGCAGTGCCAATGGAATATCTCCGACCTCATCCAGGAAGAGGGTCCCTTTGTCGGCCAATTCGAAGCGACCGACCTTTGGCGCGATGGCCCCTGTGAAAGCGCCCTTCTCATGGCCGAAAAGCTCGCTTTCCAGCAGATCGAACGGAATGGCAGCGCAATTCAGCTTTACGAATGGGCGTCCGCACCGCGAACTGAGGTTGTGTATAGCGTGTGCGATCAGATCCTTGCCGGTGCCCGTTTCCCCCTGGATAAGGGTGGTGGAATTTGTGGCAGCGACAATTTGGACGAGCTTCAACACTTCCCGGAGAGTCTCGCTTGCTCCGACGATGCCCGCAAAGCCATCGTTCACACTCTTGCCCCTCGGTGACTGATGGCCTCTTGCTTCGACAATTGGGAGCAGTGCCGAGGAAGTGGATTCGGCTGTGTCGAGCGTTGGACTGTCGCCCTCATATTCTCGCTCGGTGAGACAGGTCTCGACATCACTTTGATTTTCAGAAAGAATCCCATTTCCCCAACTCATGTTCGTAGCCCATTGCGTTGCTGTTGCCATGACTGTCTCCTTAACTGTCGCGACCTTTTCTCCGCTATCGCCGTTCTCCCATAATCCACTTGCGGATGTACGCCGGGCAATTCTCGAGCAAAACAATTCGCGTGGCGTCCCACACAAACGACGATCTGAATTCATGCCCAAATACGTGCGCCGCGCTTACGGCGTGTCCCAGAGAAATGGTAGCTGAACTCATATCCCCTTCTTGCTAGCATCCGTTGATCATCCACTAACAGACCACTATTGGCCTCAGATCCAAGTTAGCGTGCGAGCCACAGCGCATATCGAATCGCTTGGAACATGGTCCACTGATGGCGTGCTCGCAGAATGCGAAACCAGTCCAGGATGGTTCGTCCTTTCATATTTCACCTTTTTGGAATCGCGAGACTGGACGCGAACCAACCTTTCGTTGCGACTTCCTCGACGAAGATCGCGGGCAAGCTGGCGTGTCTCCTGTTGCGACGCCCGGTTCTAGATTCAAGAAACAAGGATCCGACGGTCTTGGAGCCAGTTACTCCCAAGCGCTGCTTTAGTTTCTTACGCAGTAAACGCCGTGCGCGGAAAGTCCTCGCTTTCACTGTTTGATCCGGAACACCGAGAGCCTCTGCGGTCTCCGCCGTTGTCAGCTCCTCGATTTTGCGTAGTTGAACCACTCTCCCCAGAATGGGTTTCAGTTCTCCAATCGCTGCGCTCAAGATGCTGCGCAACTCCTGTGCCACGCATTGCTCCTCTGGTGTCGCCCCCGTTTCNTCGATCTCAAATGCCGTGCCTTCATCGTCCACAACTTTGTTCTCTTCAATGGACACCTCGCCGAGCCGTCGCTTGCGAAGCGTCATCAACGCTTCATTGATCGCGATACGAGTAAGCCAGGTAGAGAAACGCGATTGCCTTTTACAACTCTTCAGATGGACATACGCGCTCTCGAAAGTCTCTTGCGCTGCGTCTTCCGCGTCTTCCCGATTGCGCAGCACACGACGTGCGACGTGGAACACCCTTCGCTGATATCGTTCGAACAAGGTTTCAAACGCCGCGGAGGAACCGTTGAGGGCCTCCTCGACCAGAAGCTCATCCTGCATTTCGGCCAGTGTAGCTTCCGAGAGGATCCCGCTCGCCCAACTCATCTGTGTCGCCATTTCTACTCCCTACGTACTAACTTCCGCCTCGTTGTTTCGTGGCCCATTCGGGGATGCATACCGGGAAATTCTTCTGCCGCTCCCCAGCGGCTAACTACAAAGGTTCAACCTCGAGCTTCCGCAGTCGCAAAGTGACTCAAATGCGCGGCAGGAGGCACCCGTGCGCAGGCTAATCGAGGTGCAGCGTCCTTTCGGAAAGCCAACCCTTTTTCCTCGGGATGCCGATCGATGATGAGCACATCACCCGACTCCACCTGCGCCGTGGCCAGCAACCTCGCAAGCGGGGAGACCATATAGCGCTCGATGGCGCGCTTTAGGTGCCGCGCCCCATACCTCTGGTCGGTCCCTTCTTCCAACAGAAACTCTCGGCCTTCACTCGTTATGCGAAACTGAAAGGGACCGGTCGCTGAGTCCAATACGCGCTTCTGCACGTGCCCCAGCTCAATTTCCAGCACTTCATCAAGTTCTTCATGCTTCAATGGGTGAAAGACGACCACGGAGTCCAGCCGATTCATAAACTCCGGCGAAAACGTCCTTCGAGCCGCCTCCACGGCCGTCCGCTCCACCTTCGTGTTCAATCCTTCGGCAGGCTTGTCCTTGGGCTGGATGAATCCCATCCCGCCTTGCATCAATTCCGTGATTTCTCCTCCGCCCAGGTTCGAAGTCAAGAAGATCACTGTCTGCGACAGGTCCACTCTCCGATTGTCTCCCAATGTGAGCGTCGCCTTGTCCAACATCCCCAAAAGCAACTGCCACAGGACATCGCTGGCCTTCTCAATTTCGTCAAACAAGAGAAACGATAGTTTCAGGTCGTCCCTATGTGACGCTGCCAACGCTTCCTGCGTGATCAGGGGATGCGTCTCCCGGTGCCCCAGATACCCCGGAGGCGACCCAATCAGCTTGGAAATCTCATGGGAGTGCTGAAATTCCGCACAGTCCACTTTGATTACCGCCCGGCTATCGCCGAACAGAATCTCCGCAGCAGCCTCGACAATGCGCGTCTTGCCTGAGCCGGTTGGCCCCAGAAATAGGAGGTTTCCGACTGGGCGCCCCGGAGAGCGCAACCCGGCACAGAACACCTGATGGAGTTCGACAAGCGCCTGCACGGCTTCGTCCTGCCCCACGATCTTCTGCCGCAGCGCATCCTCAAAATGGCGCGACGTGGAACTCCGCTTTCTCGTGTCCAACTCCATGTTGTTAGCCCATTGCGTTGCTGCTGCCATAACGTCTCCTTCACTGTCGCGATTCGAAAAACCTGTACGGCTCCCAAACGCTTCAGGTAAGCTTGCTGACGGAGCATAGGAAACTCCGCCAGCACTCCCGTTCCGGTATCCAAGAAATTTCATGTGTGAAAGCGTGAGCTACTTCGGCCCGCTCCTGCCGATCCCAATGCGGGAGAACTTTGGTTTCGTAACGCACAATCACGCGGTTCTCGGAACACTGTGGCATCGGTCTCGATTGCTCAATCGCCATTCTGGTTTCTGTGCTCATTGTCCTAATCGCCTTCTCCCGCGATCCACTCGCGGATGTACGCTGGGCAATTCTTCAACTGGATGCCATCCGCTTCGCAGCGCTTAAGAAAACTGACAGCCGCTTGATCCACGAGCGTCAGGTCTCGTAAATCCAAGATTAGACGTCGACCCTTCTCTTCGGATTGAAATAATGATTTCATCTCACCTATGTTTTCGGCGTCCATGCAACCACTCACCGTAAAGACAACTTCTCCATTCGCTGCTCTTCGGATCTTCAGCATCTGCCCCACTTTAAAGTATTTCTCAGCTGCCCAGCTTTTAGCACGGACGCTATCTACAGAGGCAATTGGAAGCCCATCATAATTTACTGAAAACATGACCTTTAAATCGAGGGTCTATTGTGAGTTATCACAAATTTATGAAATTCAACGAGCAATCGTTCCTTGCTTATGAGGGGATATTACTTAATGCGACGAGGCGAGGACACTGCGGGTTTGAAACGATACTTGTCTATCTTTAGTGACCTAATCTTAGACTCCAGCGTGGGTCCTGGAATACCGAGTTTGGCAGCGGCTCCGGATTGTCCGGACACCCGTCCTCCGCTTTCGCGAAGAGCGCCCTCGATCATTTCTTTCTCCTGGGTGGCAAGTCTTCGAGACAGGTCCATTTGGCTTTTTGTTTCGGTTCCAAGCGGCGATCGCGAAAGCCAACTTTCATCCACCGAGAACTCCTCCGTGTCGCAGACGATCACAGATCGCTCTATGACGTTCTGCAGTTCGCGAATATTACCCGCCCAGCTGTATGCCTGGAGCAGATCGAGTGTCTTTCTGTTTACCGCCCGAAAATTCTTTCCCGCTTTCCTTGCGTAACGATCAATGAAGTACTCAACCAGCAGTGGAATGTCTTCTCTTCGTTCCCGCAGAGGAGGAACCTCGATGGGGAAAACGTTAAGCCGATAGAACAGGTCGCTTCGAAATGTGCCCGCTGCTATGGCAGTCTGCAAGTCACGGTTCGTGGCAGCAACAACTCGAACGTCAGTACGGATGGATCGAACTCCACCGACACGTTCAAATTCGTTTTCCTGCAGAACGCGCAACAGTGCGATCTGGGTCTCGGCGGGAATTTCTCCGACCTCATCGAGGAAGATCGTGCCCCCATCAGCCAACTCAAAGCGGCCCAAACGTTGCTGGGTTGCACCCGTAAAGGCTCCCTTCTCATGGCCAAACAATTCTGAGGGGATCAAGTCGCGCGGGATGGCAGCGCAGTTCATACTGATAAAGGGACCTGAGGAGCGCTTGGAGCGCCGGTGAATGGCCCTGGCAACAAGTTCCTTGCCGGTCCCTGTTTCGCCTGTAATTAAGACGCTGGAATCCGTTGCAGCGACTTTGGACACGAGGGAAAGCACCGTTTGGAGAGCCGGAGAAGTTCCAACAATTCTCTCGAACATCGATGCCTTGTCGATCTCTTCGCGCAGCACGACGTTCTCGTGCTGCAGTCTCTCTTCCGATTGTTTGCGATCGTCAATGTCAATCAGAAGGACAACCCAACGCGTAAGGCGTCCCCGCTGATCTTTCAGCGGCTTGTAACGGAAGAGGAACCAACGATACTTGCCGTCATGTCTGGCCAGCCGTGCTTCGATCTCAAGCGGTGATGCGGTTGACATTGCTCGCTTCCGTTCGCGGGCAAAACGTTCTGCATCGTCTGGATGAACGTGCTCACGAAAATCGTGCTTCTGGTATTCTTCAAGCGTACAGCCGCGGAAGTCGCGGCTAAATTGGTTGACATACAGACGGCTTCCATCGCTCCCCAGCACTACAAATTGTAGGGGGGCGGCGTCCAGAATTTGACGGAGCTCCACTTCCTGTTCCCGAATTTTCTCTTCCGCCTGTTTTGCTGCAGTGATATCCGTCACGGCACCTACGAATTCAAGGTTCCCGGACGATATCGTCAACGCGCGAGCCAAAGAGTGGAGGTGCTTGACTGAACCGTCCGGCATCAGCAAACGGTGCTCAAGATCAAAGTCAGCCCTTGCCTCAGTCGCCCGGTCGAGGGTCTTCTGCACGTGGTCTCTGTCATCGGGATGGATTCGTCGCATTATCATCCCCAATGTGGGCTTTTCCGATCGGTCGTTTTCAAAGATTTCGTAAGTTTCCGCCGACCAGTAGATTTCTCCGGTTGAAACACTCCAGCCGAAGCTGCCGGTGCGGCTCATGCTCTGCCCCTCAGCCAAGAAAGCTTCGCTGCGTTGCAGATCTGAATAGAGTCCGGCATTCTCCAGCGATATCGCGGCTTGCGAAGCCAGCAACTCCAGAACTGTGACCCGATCCGACGTGAAGGCGCGCGGTGTCAAGTTGTTCTCCAGATAGAGTGCACCAACAAGCTTCGTTTGTGTGACGATGGGTAAGCAGAGGACGGATCTGGTGCGCTTCTGGCGCAGATACTCGTCCTCCGAATACAAGTTCCCGACCGAAGCATCGTCAAGCAGAACGTGCTGCCGAGTCCGAATTACGTAATGAAGCGCGGATTGGGGGAGATCGGATGGGGTGACGGCCGTCCGCCGCACTGTGACCGCGACCCCTTCGTGACCCGTGGTAACCTCCGCCTCGATTTGCGGCTCATCGCCTCGGAGAAGGATGAGTAGACCTCGTTCGGCCCCTGCATGCTCAATCGCAAGCCGCATGAGCGTCTCGATTAGCCGGGGCAGCACAATTTCGCTCGACAGTGCTTGTGAGGCCTTGACTACGGACTCCACGTCCAACTGCCTGACCGGAGTACCAATTGTCGCGGTGAAGGAGGCGGGAGTGGCCTCTTCGTGTAAGCGCGGATGCCGCGCGTCGAACTGTGCGACTTTGCCTTTCGCACCCCAGCGGTCATAGCAGTTCCGGGCGTTGCGGAGATAGGTGTTGGCAACTGTCTCAACGCCGCGCACCGCGTAGAACCGTGCGGCCAGCTCATGAGCCAGCGCCTCATTCTGGATGAAGCCGTTCTCACGCGTCAGGTGAATAGCCTGCTCGTACAAACGCATTGCGTCGACGTCTCGGCCTTCGATGCGGGCGATCTCAGCCAACACCAGCGTGTATTTGTCGGCGAACGTCGGCGGATAGGTTTCGGCCCATTCGCGCAGTTGGTCCCGCTGCGCCTCCAGGTGTTCGCGCCACTGTGATTGTTCCTCGTCGGAACTAGACTCAAAAAGAGCGGTTACAGTCAGCGCTGAATAGAAGGAGTAGTCTAATTGCCCGATTGTCGCTACGAACGACCGAACAAAACGTCGCGCTCTGCCTAATGCTTCTAGGGCGCCGGCTAGGTCTCCAAACAAGAATCTCGCTTTCAGCTTGAGTGTCCAATATAGGCACACCATGAGGGGCATTCTGGAGTCGGTCAGGGTGGATTCATACACTTCCTCATCGCCTTCCGGGTCTCCCGAAGCGGAGAAGGCCGGAGTGCGGCCCTGCATTGCGGCTACAAATCTCTGCTCGTTTAAGATCAGGTCTTCCGCGTCGCGGAATCCGGCGTCGCGCGCTGCGTCCAGAACCCTTTCGGATTCGCGCCACACGACGTCAAGTGAATCGTTTCGCAGAAGAAGGCACTTGAGATATTGATGATTTGTATGGGCAGCGAACGTTAGATCACCAGACTCGGTAGCTCTTTTATAAGCTAGGCGGTTGAATTCGATCGCACTCCCGATCGGCTCAGTCCAATGCGCGGCGAGGCTCATGGCGAGATAAACTCTTGCTTGGTACTCGATAAAACCGTACTTCTCGACGAGATCGCAGGCGAGGCGACAGAATCGGTAGCCGTCACGATGACTGTGAAAAACGTCGCCCAAAATCGCCCCTAGAGCAGCGCAAGCGTATGCGGTTGGACCGCTGATTCCATTTTCTATGCTCATCAGGGTGATCCTGAAGAGAAGGACACAGAATTGATTGAGATCGATAAAGTAGCAGGGCTCAACCGCGATCGCGAGCACTCGCATTGCAGCTTCGAGCTTATGGTTCCTCATCATGGGCAACTCCACCAGTTCCTCAATCTGACGAGGACCTAGCGTGCGCCAGAGCGCGTCGAATTCGGCTTGCACCTGACTTTGAGTTGGGGTCTCCGGAATCTCGATTGCGAACAGATGCAAGCATAGGCGAGCGCAAGCGACGGCTTCCAGAATTTCCGATCTCATGATATGGAGAAGCACTCGGAGCCGATAGACAGCCGCCTGATCAGCGATTGATCGCGCCCTCTCCAGTAACTCAACAAGGATGGCTTTGGATTGATCATCGTTCCGGACGAGAAACTCGCACTCTGCTCGTTCCATCCAGGTTTCGAATGTGGAATCATACTGGTTGGCCCAGTTGTACTCATTCAAGAGGGCCGTCGCCGACATAAGGTGAGCATGTGCAGATTCGTAGGCGCCGGAAGCTTTGGCTCTTCGCCCCGCACGAAGGTGAATCGCCGCAACCTGGGAGGCTTCTGCCGGATCAGTCAGTAGTGTGGCACTTCGATTGAACTGGTTCGCGATTTCGAATAGGTGTTCACCCAACTCATCAGGCGTCAAGTTAGCAACGAGCAGGCGCGCGATTCGAAGGTGACGCTCGGCGCGGAGCTCTTCCGGTATCAGGGCGTATGCTGCTTCTTGAATCGAGTCGTGTAAGAATTTGTAAGCGTTCTCTAAACGAAAAACGATTCCAGCGTAAACAGCTTCCCAAAGGGTCGCGTGCAGAGCTTCTGCCGTCTCGCCGCGGATGAGCTCCATAAGTCGAATTTCAGCGATATTGCCAAGGCAGGCCAGCTCCTTCAGGGCTTCCCTCGTGGCCGTCGATAAACTCTTCAGCCTGTCGGTCATTAGGTGCACGACATTGTCCGAGTAGTTTTTTTCGCGAATGCGATCTGTGTCCCATCGCCAGAGCTGCCCGCCCGTATCGAAGACAAGCAACCCCTCCTCGGTGAGGGCCGTCAAGAACCTAATAGTGAAGAAAGGATTTCCGCCCGTCTTTTCCATCAGGAGTTGCGCCAGTGGCTGTGCCCTCTCCCGCTGACAGTGAAGGGCCTCGGCAACCAGCGTCTCGGTGTTTTCCTGGTCAAGAGGCGCCAGGACTATCTCCTGAACTCTTACATCGCCCGCTCGGATTGTGTCGAATGCTCGTGCGAGAGGGTGACCTTGACTGACTTCGTTTTCCCGATACGCTCCGATTACGAGCAGGTAGCGAATTCCCGAATGGATAAACATGTACTCAAGGAAGTCCAGAGTCGCCGAATCGACCCACTGCAGATCGTCGAGGAACAGTGCAAGCGGGTGCTCTTTACGTGCAAACACGTTCAGTAAACGAAGAAGTACCATCTGAAAACGGTTCTGCGCGTCCTGTGGCGGCAGATCCGAGAGGGGAGGCTGTTCCCCGATGATCAGCTCGAGTTCGGGGACGAGGTTGACGATCGGATGGCCGTTCGGCCCAACCGCATCCGCAAGGGCATATCGCCATTGGTCCATTTCCGCTTGGCTCTTGACGAGGATCTGCCGGACTAGGGTCTGGAAGGCCTGTGCCAAGGTGGCGTACGGGATGTCGCGCTTATACTGGTCGAATTTGCCCTCTGCGAAAAGCCCACGCGGTACAAGCACCTTGTGCAGCTCGTTCACCACGGAGGATTTTCCTACGCCGGAGTAACCAGATACGAGCGCGATCTCCGGGATACCGCTGGCTACGACTCGGTCGAAGGTCGCCAGCAGGGCGTCGATCTCGACCTCGCGCCCGTAGAGCTTTTCTGGGATCAGCAATCGATCTGATGAATCGCGCTTACCCAGCGGAAACTGATCGATCCTCCCCAGCGATTCCCATTCCGCCAAGCAATGCCGAAGATCGGCCTCCAAGCCTTCTGCCGTTTGATAACGCTCTTCGGCGTTCTTGGCGAGGAGCTTCATGGTCAGAGACGATAGCGGCTCGGGGACTGCGGCGCGACTACTTGGGGGAACCGGCTGGCGCGCGACGTGGCAGTGAACCCACTCTAGGGGATCGGCAGCGGCAAACGGCAGCGCGTCGGTAAGCATCCGGTACAAGGTGACGCCCAAGGAGTAAAAATCGCTACGGGCATCAACCGAACGGTTCATGCAGCCCGTCTGCTCGGGTGCCATGTAGGCCAGCGTGCCGGAAATAATCTCCGGCGGTGCGGGCGGCTGGCGCTCGCGGGGCAGCCGCGAAGCAATTCCGAAGCCGGTAAGCCAAACCCTGTCGGCGTCGCCGACCAGCACATTTTCAGGCTTGATGTCCTTATGTACGATTCCGTGCCGATGGACTTGGGCGAGGGCCGTCGTCAAGCCGATGGCGATGCGCAGGGCGCGGGTCAGATCGAGCGGTTGCCCCTGGCCTCGCTCAAGAATCAGATCTAGAGGCTCACCGCCAGGGTCTTCGAGTAAGAGGGTTGTTCGCCTTTCGTGACGAGCGAGGGCCAGAGGCTTGGCTCCCCATGCGGGGTCCACTTCGGCTGCGAGCGAGTATTCGTGTTCCAGCCGACGGAGACTCTGAGGCGACGGTTGTTCTGAAGCGAGGGCCACGACTAGGACCGGCGATGGATTGCCGTGTTGCTTGCCGCGGTAAAGGATGAAGTCCGCACCTTCCCGGAGGGGCACCAACTCGTACCCCGAAGGCCCCGAGAGGGAGGACATTCTGGTCACCACGCCTACAGTACTCCAGGGCACTCATTCTGATGACAGAACAGGAAGACGTCAACGGCAATGACCCAACAATGGTCGCGCCGGCCGCTGGTTCAATCTTCCCAGCAAACTGCATTGAGTCTCTGCGTCAACAGAATTCTCGGACCGTGGCACTCCTGCTCATGAGGCAGGCGCGCTACTACAAGAAGCATTGGCCAACCAACTGAGGCGGCGGTTTTCCAAACCGCCGCCGAGCCGAATGCCTCAGGAAGTTATGGAGCGGACGATGGGAATCGAACCCACCTCCGAAGTTGGGAAGCTCGCAATCCAAACAAGATTCATCGGACTCGGCTTCGACTGTTGCAGGCATCTGTGTTGGGATAAATTCCGCATGAGCGCACTGATTTTTATTAGCGGTTTATTAGCGGTTTTGGCAGGGACAGATGCCACTGTAATCACCGCAGGCGACCAGTGCGCTGTATGCAAATCCTGCAACGCCTTCATTTGTAGGGTTTTAGCGTAAGTCGTTGATTTTGGCGGTGGGGACGTAGTTCAGTTGGTTAGAACGCTGCCTTGTCACGGCAGTGGTCTAAGCGGCTGTGCGAATCAGAACCGATAAACGCTGGTATTGACCGAACCGATCAACTCAACACTTCCTCCGTCAGGAGGGCCGTCGTTGCCATCAATCACCAAGGTGATGATTGACCTACCAGATCACTTAAACATACTGAATAAACAACGGGATCATCGAGCCAGATAAGTCGAAAACGCAGCGTTAAAGCCTTAGGCAATACTGAGCCGCTGATAACAGAATCCTGCGGGGACGCCGTTCTTTTGGTCGAAACCAGAGCTAGCACAGATAGCGGCTAGCCAAATTCAGGCAAAATTGTTGGAACTGAACCCCTGGTTGAGACACATGTGAGTTATCACACCTGTCTTTGCGCTAACTCCCTCATGCATTGCGGTTTATCGGCCAAGAAATGTCATGATGGCCGCCGCCGAAGCCACATCAGAGCGTGCTTCGGCTTTCTCTTGTTCAAATTCCCCGGGCGACCGATAGCCCAGCGCCGAATGTAACCGACGAGGGTTGTAGTATCGCTCGATGAATTCCTCCACCCCTCGATTCAGATCGCTGAGGTCGCGGTAATCGCCGGCATAGACCTCTTCCCGCTTGAGTGTTTTCAGAAAACTCTCGCAGGTGGCGTTGTCATACGGATTTGAAGGCCTGCTCATGCTTGGCAACATCTGATGATCGCGGAGTTTTTCCATGTATTCCTGACAAGCGTATTGCACACCCTGATCTGAATGGTGCACGACTCCGGGCGGCGGCCTTCGATTAGCGATTGCTCGCTGCAAAGCGCACACAGGAAGTTGGGCTTTGAGACTCCGCCCTAGTGCCCATCCAATGACCTTCCGAGAAAACACGTCCAACACCACCGCGAGATAAACAAACTCGCAGGCGAGGCGGATGTAAGTTATGTCGGCGGCCCACAATTGGTTCAGCCCCGACAAGGTCATTCGGTTGGCCAGGTTCAGATAAATCCGCGCGGCACGAATATGCTGGCCGGGCCGCAACCATTCCAGTCGGACTGCCAGCAGATTGTCCTGCTGCATAATTCGCGCTATCCGCTTGTGATTCACGGCCATTCCCTGCGCTCGTAGCTCCGCGGTGACTCGTCTATAGCCGTACCGCCATCGATGCTCAAGGACAATATCCTGGACCGCGGATCGTATGGTTATTTCTTCTTCGACTCGCG
>JGI12627J18819_10000442_pt1 | contig 13589 bp, 9 predicted proteins | sample TexAe_OM1H0_M2_FD_18819 | JGI IMG/M metagenome (IMG submission 18819)
CGGCCGGAAGAAACAACCCCGCCCCGCCGGCATGCATCTCGTGAACCGATAGGTCGGTTTCCCGGGCATCGCCGGTAGAGTTATCCTAGTCGCTATGCAACTGCGTGGATGTGGTACCGCGCTGGTTACCCCCTTTCAGCAGGACGGCTCGATTGATGAANCTGCCCTGCGCAACCTGGTGGCGTGGCAGGTTGAGTCGGGCATTGATTTTCTGATTCCCTGTGGAACCACGGGCGAGACGCCAACCCTGTCGCATGACGAATGGCTGCGCGTAATCGACCTGACCATCGAAGTAGCCGCGGGACGTGTGCCGATCGTCGCGGGGGCGACGTCGAACTCCACCCAGGATGCGGTCGAGAAGGCCAGGGAAGTGGCAGCGCGCCCGGGAGTGGATGCAATTCTTACGGCCTCGCCTTACTACAATAAGCCCACTCAGGAAGGACAGTACCGGCATTTCCGGGCGATCGCGGAGGCGGCGGGCAAGCCAATTCTCCTCTACAACGTGCCGGGACGCACGGGCGCGAACATCGAGCCCGGAACATTGGCGCGACTGGCGGAAGTGCCCAACGTGCTAGGGGTAAAGGAGGCCAGCGGCAACATCGCGCAGATTGCCGAGGCGCTCAACGCTGTTCCGGAACATTTCCTGGTGTTCTCCGGGGATGATGCGATCACGCTGCCGGTGATTGCGCTGGGAGGAGTGGGGATTATTTCGGTGGCCTCGAATGAAATTCCGGCTGAAATGACGGCAATGACCCGGGCCGCGCTCTCGAATGACTGGGTCACGGCCCGCAGCATTCATCGCAAATACCTGCCCTTGATGCAGGCGAACTTTATCGAGTCGAATCCTCTGCCGGTGAAGGCTGTGCTCGCCATGCTGGGGCGAATTGAGGAAGTCTATCGCTTGCCGCTCCTGCCGATGCGGCGGGACACACGGTCGAAGCTGCAAAAAATCACGACTGAGGTGGGATTGATTGCGAAGCCGGCAGCGCCCTCTCCGGAAACGGCGGAGTTCTTCGTATATGAAAACTGGCTGGCGGGACCGCACAAAATTGTGTTGCACCGCTCAACCTGCGGGCAGTGCAATCACGGCAAAGGACGCCCGGCGGGACATGATGCCAATCACGCGCGCTGGCACGGTCCTTATGCGACGCTGGCGGAGGCGCGACAGGTCGCGCATGACATGCAGGGCGTGCTCATTCGCAGCGAGTGCAAGTGCATTTGAGGGGCGGTCGCCGGTCATCGGTCGTCAGCTGAGCTCGCAGCCATCAGCAAAATTGAAGTCGGCACGGCAATACACGCTTTTGGACAACTTTCTGCCAAATCTCTGAAGTTATCTCCCAACGTGTCAGCGGGTATACTGCTCGCGGATGAAATCCCTGAAAACTGCAATTGAGCGCCTGGCTTCTTCGGGAGAAGTGGAGCGCAATCCCGAAGCGCGGCAGACGTTTCTTGAATTTCGGGATGCGCTGACGCAAGGAAAGGTGCGCGCGGCTGAGAAAAAAGACGGCCGGTGGGTGGTCAACGCGTGGGTCAAGCAAGGCATCCTTCTGGGCTTTCGGCTGGGCGAGTTGACGGCGATGGGAGATGGGTTGTCATTCGTCGACAAGGACACCTTCCCTGCCCGGCGGTTTTCGGTTGCGGATCGCATACGCGTAGTGCCCGGCGGATCGTCGGTACGGGAGGGATCGTATGTCGCACCCTCGGTGATCTGCATGCCGCCGATGTTCATCAATGTGGGAGCTTATGTCGATGAAGGAACGATGGTGGATTCGCATGCGCTGGTGGGATCGTGCGCGCAGATCGGGAAGCGTGTGCATCTGAGCGCGGCCGCGCAGATTGGCGGAGTACTGGAGCCGGTGAATGCGGCGCCTGTGATCATCGAAGACGACGTGCTGGTGGGCGGAAATTGTGGTGTGTACGAAGGCACGCTGGTGCGGGCGCGCGCCGTGCTCGGAGCTGGCACGATTCTGACGCGGTCGACTCCGCTCTATGACCTGGTGCGCGCCGAGGTGTACCGAGCGTCAGGCGAGACGCCGCTGGAAGTCCCGGAGAATGCGGTGGTGGTGCCGGGATCGCGCGCCGTCAAGAAGGGTCCGGAATGGAATCTATCGCTGTATACGCCAGTCATCGTGAAATATCGCGATGAGAAGACGGATCGGGGGATTGAGTTGGAGGAGTGGCTAAGGTAGGCATTTTCAGTCTGCGCTCATGCGTGGGAGGTCACGCGTCGCAAGGATTCGACGCTTTCGCCCCTTCGGGGCTTGCTTGCTGCCGTCTGCTTCCCCAGCGCTGACGCGCTGGGCTAATGAATGCCGCCGCCTTCGGCGGCTTAAGCAGGATGGAGAGCGGCGTTTCTCTCTTTGATGTTGATTCCGCTCTTCCTAATTCGCGACGTTCTACTCCGTGACGCTGGTGCCACTGAAGCTCCCGCCTGGACGGATGTTTCCTGCTTGTAAAGCGAGGGCTGCTGCGCGTGCAAGCGAAGGCACTTTTCCTGACATCCGTGCTTAGCTCCACGACAGGATCAACGTCCCGCCCGGGCCTGCGCCGTCCGGGCTCACGCTGAGGCTCGGCAGGCCGGCGACGATGATATCGGCCTCGTGGAGTTCGGCGACGGGATAGGTTGTAGGCAGCGAGATGACTTTCATTCCTGCAGCGCGAGCGGAGCGGATTCCGGCGGGGGCGTCTTCGATGACCACGCAATCTGCCGGATTCACCTTCAACAACTCGGCGCCTTTGCGGTAGGGCTCGGGATCGGGCTTGCCGTGGCTGACGTCGTCGGCTGTAACCAGCACGTCGGGGATGGGGATGCCGAATTTGCTCATGCGGGTGGTGGCGAGGAAGCGCGTGCCCGAGGTGACCACGCACCAGCGTCCACGGGGAATGGAGTTGACGAGGTCGACCGCGCCAGGCATGGCGTTGAGGTCGGCGGCAGTGGCCTCCCGATCTTCGATCCTTTTCGTTTCGGCAACGGCGTCGAGATGCGGGGCGACGCGGCGGACAACTTCGAGGGTGCGGACTCCGTGGGCGGCCTTCATGACCTCGGCGGGATCGAGTCCGTGTTCTTGCGCCCAGAGCGTGTATTGCTCGGCGACGACGCGGGTGGAGTCGAGCAGCACGCCGTCGAGATCGAAGAGGATGGCAGCGCATCGGAAAGAGGGCATGGGTCTTATTAAGATTACATGATGGGAAGGCGTTCGGCAGAATGTTGTAGTGCAGAAATTGGCGCCGATACTACTCGAAGTTTCGAGCATTCCCAGATTCGAAGTCTACGGTGTACCGGATGCAGCGGCCGTCGCGGCACTAGAGGAATTGGGTGAGGAGATCTTTCGGTATTGGAAGGAACCCGGCGAGCGGCAACATTTGCAAGAGAACGGTTTCACTCAGAACTCGAGGGCAGTTTCGCCGCCGTCGCAGGCTCGGGTAGTGCATCCGCCGAGGCCCTGCGCTGCCGGACTTCGAGGTGCCGCTGCCGGAAGTGGGCGGAAGCGCGCTGCCCCCAGGTGCGCACGAAATAGTAGTTCAGGCCGGCACCAATCAGGGAACTGGCTACCGGAATCACTCGTCCGGCCCACTTTTCAACCACTTCCCCACTGGCCTGCGCGGCGATGCGCTGGATGACGCGGGGGATGAAGCGGTTGATGACTTCTTTTTCGAGCAACTCGCGGCTGATGTCGAGTCCGGCCGCGCTGGCGGCGGCGATCCAGAGGTTGGCCATTTCGTCTTCCGTATTGAACTCGAATCCGTAAACGAGGCTCAGTTTCTGGATCATGCGCATGGTGATTGCCGACAGCAATCCCAGGTCAGGGACCAGCGTCAGCATGCCACCCAAGCCAAAGCCGGCACCCTGTACCGCGGCCATCTTCACGCTGCTCCGGACGATCGAGGCAGCGACGTCGTCCAGGTGAGTCATTTCGACGGTGTACATTCCCTGGAAGCTCGTCACCGGCAAGTCATACGCAGCGCGCAGACGTATCAGGAAGTTATGGGGGTTGACCTTCACCGTGTCATAGGCGTGGGTGAGGCCATGGACGAGGCCCTGCTCGACGCGCCGGCGAAGCCAGGATTTTGGGGAAGTGTCGGGCATGCGTGATATTGGATGCGGTCTCGCTGAGCTGCAGCGCGGAAAATCGGAAATTTCAGATTAGCGTGGAATCCGACCGTTCGCAAATTAGCGAACGCTTTCGGTCCCGCGGGCAAGGGCGACCGCGCTACATCGAATGCATGTGCTAGCATCGGTATTCCGATGCCTTCTGGAAAACTTCAAATTGTGCCCCTGGGCGGACTGGGCGAGTTCGGGATGAACTGCATGGCCCTGCGCTGGGGCGACGACATTCTCGTCATCGATGCCGGCCTGATGTTTCCCGAGGCTGAACTGCTGGGCGTCGATATTGTCGTTCCCGATATCACCTATCTCACCGAAAACCGGCAACGGGTGCGCGGCATCGTGCTGACCCATGGGCACGAAGATCACATTGGCGCCCTGCCTTGGATTTTGTCGGAACTGAACGTGCCCGTGTGGGGCACGGAGTTCACGCTCGCTTATGTCGAAGACAAGCTCGATGAGCACGGGTTGCTCGACGATGCCGATCTGCGGGAGATTCGGCCGGGGGAGCGCATCAAGGTTGGCCCGTTTACCATTCACCCCATCCAGGTAACCCATAGTCTGGTGGACTGCGTGGCCCTGGCGATTCACACGCCATTGGGTGTGGTCATGCACACGGGAGATTTCAAGGTCGATCCGACGCCCACCGATAACCGCCTGTTTGATCTGCATGCGTTTGCTGAATACGGCAAGGAAGGCGTGCTGGTCTTGCTGCAGGATTCGACCAATGTCGAGCGCAAGGGCTACACACCCAGCGAACGGGCGGTGCGCCGCAAGTTCGATGAAGTGTTCGCACGCACCGAGCGACGGCTGTTTATTTCGTGTTTTTCCTCTTCGATTCATCGCATCAAGCTTACGGTCGATCTGGCGTTCGAACACGGGCGGAAGATTGCATTCATCGGGCGCTCCATGAACAATTCGGCCGAAATCGCAGAGGACCTGGGTTACGTCGAGATTCCCGAGGGGCTCCTGATCCATCCGGGAGAAATGAAGAACTTTCCTCCTCAAAAAGTCTGCGTGCTGATCAGCGGGACGCAGGGGGAGCCGATGTCGGCGCTGTCGCGGGCGGCGGTCGACAATCACAAACACGCGAAAATCGAGAAGGGCGATACGGTGGTGCTGTCGTCGCGCATCATTCCCGGGAACGAGAAGGCGATTTACCGGATGATCGATCACCTGTTCCGGCGCGAAGCGCATGTGATCTACGAAGATGGGTCGTCGCCGCCGGTGCACGTCAGCGGACACGCCAGCCAGGAAGAGTTGAAGCTCATCATCAACCTGGTCAAGCCGCGCTACTTTATTCCGGTGCATGGCGAGTACCGGCAGCTCAAACTGCATGCGGAAATGGCGGCCTCGATGCATGGCTCGGTGGGAAAAGTCATCCTGATCGAGAGCGGCGACATTCTGGAGTTCGACGAACTGGGCGCGCGTAAGGCGGGACGAGTGAATGTGGGCAGAGTGTGCATCGATTCCGGCTCGCGCACCGATGTTGTCGAAGACTTGATCATCAAAGATCGCCGCCACATCAGCGAGGACGGGATCGTATTGCCCATCATCGCGATCAACAAACTGACAGGCGTGGTGGAGACGTCGCCGGAAATCGTAACCCGCGGCTTTAATCCCGGCGAAGACGGGCTGATGGAGGGGGCGAAGCAGATCGTGATCCAGACGCTGGATGTCTCGAGCGAGGAAGAAAAGGCGGATTACGGCGTGATCAAAGAGAAGATTCGGGCCGACTTGAAGCGCTACATCAACAAGCAGACGCAGAAACGGCCGCTGATCATGCCGGTGATTCTGGAGATCTAGCGGCGAGCTGCGAGCAAGCTTGAGTTTCGAGTTTCGAGTTTGAGTCCCAGACTTTATGACGGAAGCAGCATCCGCTTCTCGCCCTCGATCATCATCTCTAAGTACAAGAGCTGCCGTTTCAGAGGTATTTTGTACACCGGAAGCTCGAAGCTCGTGGCTCACCAGGAGCATCTACCATCGTTACGCTGGAAGATATTCGACAGGCGCAAGCTCGTTTGCGTGGGGTGACGGTGCGGACACCGGTGATCGCGGCTGACGGCTTCGGATTGAATGATGCACGGCAGCTATTCTTAAAGCTCGAAAACCTGCAACCCATCGGCGCATTCAAGCTGCGTGGCGCTTACAACAAGATCGCTTCGCTCTCCGCGGAGGAGCGCGCGCGGGGAGTGATTGCGTATTCCAGCGGCAATCATGCGCAGGGAGTGGCGTATGCGGCGCGCGCGCTGGGAGCGAAGGCGGTCATCGTGATGCCAGGGAATGCTCCCGCGATCAAACTGGAGGCCACGGCGGGTCTGGGCGCGGAGATCGTGAAAGTTGGCCCTGCGAGCAGTGAACGGCAAGAGAAGGCGGAAGAACTGGCAGCCGAGCACGGATACACCGTCGTTCCGCCTTTCAACGACGAGAGGATCATCGCGGGACAGGGGACGATTGGGCTGGAGATTCTCGAGCAGATGCCCGAGGTGGAGACGGTGCTTGTGCCGGTGGGCGGCGGCGGAATGATCAGCGGTGTGGCAGCGGCAGTGAAGCTCAGCAAGCCTTCGGTGAAGGTGATCGGAATCGAACCGGCGCTGGCGGCGGATGCGCAGGCGAGTTTTCGCGCCGGAAAGATCGTCAACTTTGCCGCAGCAGAGGTGACGCGGACGATGGCGGACGGGCTACGCACGCAGAGCATCGGACCGATCAATTTCGACCACATTCGGAGGTTCGTGGATGACATCGTGACGGTGTCGGAGGAGGAGATCCGGGAAGCGATGAGGCGGCTGGCGGCGAATCCCAAAACAGTCGCCGAGCCCAGCGGCGCGGTGGCGGTGGCCGGATTCCTGTTTCACGAAAAGGAATTGCCTCGTGGCACGATCCATGTGGCGGTGATCAGTGGCGGGAACATTGAGCCGGCGATGTTGGACGAGATGCGGAAATAGCGGCCGCAGGCGCGGAATCGCGAGGATATCTGACTTTACGGCACGAGTGAACTCGTGCCCTTTCCCTGTTTACGAGGTTCAGCGTTCAGCCCTTTCGAACCATGGCGGATGATCCCGTACCACGGGGGCAGTGTAGAATCTAGCTTCCGCTCCGATTCTACCCAGTTGAGGTTGCGCCCATGCCGGTTTCCGCCAGTGTGCGGATCTCTTTCATCGTTCTGCTTGCGCTTTTGCTGATTGTCGCTTTGCACGTGCCTCCGGCGCGGGTTCTGGCTGCGGGCGAGCACGGCTCGTTGATCCGGGTCGCCGACATCTACCTTTCTCCCGACAAGAACTCCCAGAAGCTTGCGGAAATCGAGCGTGGCCGCGAACTGGTCGTGATCGAAAACTCCACTAACGGCTGGGCGCACGTAGAGGTATTTTTGGGCGAGGAAAAGACCATCAGCGGGTGGATTCTCGACAAAGGGTTTGTGCGCAGCACGACACCCGACGGGGACAAGATTATGTTCGGCGAGGCGGCAGATTCCGAAGACGAAGCCAGCCGGCGGCATGGGCGTAAGGGAGCCGATCACGATGCCTTGCGCCTCTACTATCGCGTCTACGACCTCTTTCCTTCCTCGCCGCTGGCCGGGGAAGCGCTGTACCGGGCTGCCGATATTCGCTGGCAGATCGAGCGCGCCGACGTCATGTCGCGACCTTCTGCGAAAGAGCGCGACCCCATGTTGCGGGAAGGCATGAATGAAGACTGGATGCATGAAGTAATGAAGAAATTTCCGGGAACGAAGTGGGCGGATCTGGCGGCTTTCCATCTGATCGAGAACAAGCTGTGCGGTGATTGGCAGGGGACGTCGAAGTGTCCCGAAAAAGAAGCGGACCATTACGAGAAGTATGCCGCAGACCGGCCGGGCTCGCCTGTGGCTCCGGAAGCCCTCTATCTAGCGGCCACGCGGCGGGCGGCGTTAATNGACATTTATAAGACCGACGAGCAGCGAAAAAAGGCCGACGAGGCCAAGACCAGGACCATCGCGCTGACCCAGAGAATTGTGCAGCAGTATCCGCAATCGGACTGGGCAGCGCGTGCGCAACGGCTGATGTTTCTGGTCCAGCAGGATGTTCCGACGTACGGGAATCTTGTGGAGTAGAAAAGCAGGCTCTCGGCACTAGGCTCTCGGCTCTCGGCTCTAGCAATCAGGCTAGCAACCAGATTTCGACTATCTTGTATGGCTACCGAATCAGCAGCGACTTTTGCTGGATTGCAAAGATCCTCGGGGTATTTCCTCAGGCCTGGAAAGTTTCAAACTATACCTGCACCCAAAGTCGATAGCTACAGCGCAGAGCGATCACCAAAAGTGAGCTAGAGCCTGGCTGCTAGAGCCTAGTGCCTAGAGCCTAGAGCCTGATTGCTACCCTGCTCCGTACCCAACTTCACAATCTGGCCAAACCACAAATCTCTGGGATACTAGTGCTTCTCCGGGGAGGAAACTTGAACGATTACTTGTTGTCGGTGGTGCTTGGTATCGTGGAGGGTCTGACGGAATTTCTGCCGGTGAGTTCCACGGCGCACTTGCGGATTGCTGAAAGTCTACTTCACGTTTCGCTCTCGGATGGGTACTGGAAGATGTACTCGATTGTGATCCAGTTGGGCGCAATTCTTTGTCTGCCGGTATATTTCCGCGAGCGGATCGCGAAGTTGCTGTCAACCTTCCCGCGAGGCGAACGCGGGGATCGGACAGTACTGACGCATCCTCTGGGGCTGACCCTGGTTGCCTTTGTAGTGACCGCGATTCCTTCGTATCTGCTGACCAAGGTCATCGGTAAGAACCTGGAGAGCTTGTACGTCATGGGCGCCGCGCTGTTGCTGGGTGGCATCGTGATGTGGGTGGTGGATGCGAAGAAAGCGATCTGGGAGAAGGCTGGGGCGGGCGCTTCGGGCAGCCCGATTCGCATCTGGCGCATGGAGGATATGAGCCTCGGGCAGGCAGTCTGGATTGGAGCGTGCCAGATTCTGTCGGCAGTGTTTCCAGGGACGTCGCGGTCGATGGCGACGATTGCCGCAGGGCAACTGGCAGGGATGTCGCGGGCTTCGGCGCTGGAGTTCTCGTTCTTCCTATCGATTCCGACCATGGTCGTGGCGACCGGCTATACGCTTTTGAAATCACTCCGGGGGAAGGGCGAGAACCCGATTGGCGTCTCGCAGATCACGCCCGAGCAATGGGTGATCCTGGCGATTGGATTTGTGGTTTCGTTCATCGTCGCGTATGCGAGCGTTGCCTGGTTCATGGCCTGGGTGCGGAGGAGGGGGTTCGCGCCCTTCGCGGTGTACCGCATTGTGATTGGGACGGCGGTGCTGATATTCGCGACGCGATTGGCGGGATAGGGTTGTACGTACAGCCCCAAAGAAAATCTTAAATCGCAGAGGACGCGGAGGTTTCGCAGTGGGCGCAGAGAAGAGCTGTTAATCGACGGAGGTCCTAAAGAAACGTTGCGAAGTACGCAATGTGTGTCGTATTCCGGTCTGGACAGGCGAGATGCTCGTTGCCCATCGGCCGGACCTCAACACCTTGATTCGTAAGCCGATCGGCGCGCGGCGTTTGCTTCTCCTTCGCCCTGAAACTAAGTCGATACCGACGGGACACATTCCTTCATTGTCGGCAAGGCTGATTCTTGGCATAATCGATAGGCTCTGGCGCGCTTCGGTCACTGGTTACGTAGGATCTGAACGGGGCCAGTGGTGTGGAAATACGCCTTCATGAAGACTTTCGCGCGCATCTTCCATCCGACCAGCAACCGGCGACTCAATGAGCTTGTCGGATTCCTGCTGATCATCTCCGCGCTCCTCCTTTTCCTCGCGCTCGCATCCTATTCGCCGCTGGATCCATCGTTCAACAGCGCCTCGGTCCTGACAACGGCCCGTGGAGCACGCAACTGGATCGGCATTGTGGGCGCCGTGATCTCCGACTTGTGCCTGCAGGCCTTTGGGATCGGCGCCTTCCTTCTCCCCGTGTTTCCGGCCGTGATGGGCGCGCGCTGGTTCCGCTCGCGGAGAGTGCAATCGCCGGTGGCGAAGAGTCTGGGCGCCCTCTGGTTGATGGCCTTCGTGCCGGCGTTCCTGGCTTTGCTGCCCGGGCACGTGCGCTGGATGCACGTGATTCCGATGGAAGGTCTGGTGGGGCGGGTCGTGGGAGATTTCCTGATCCATTACCTCAATCTCGCCGGAGCGTACATCGTATGCGCGACCGTGCTCGCGGTGGCGCTCTACCTGTCGACCGCGTTCTCCTTCTCCAGCGTCCAGGTGTGGATCCCGACGCGGTTTGCTTTCGCGTTTGCGCTGCGCGATCGCTGGCGTGATTGGCGGGAGGAACGCGCGAAACGCAAGCTGCAGCGCGAACTGGAGAGGCGGCGGGCCAGCAAGCCGGTAGTTACGGCACAACTGGTGCCGGGACGGGCCGCGGTGCCTGTGGTGGAGCAGCGGGCGGGACGCCCGCTGGACAGCCGGCAGGATGCCGGCACTACACCTGCCCTTCGGACCGGAATCGACCGCATGCTGACGCCGGAAATGGACGAGGATCTCAACCGAAAAGACGAACGTTCTCCTGCGCCCAACGCAGGTGCGCTTTCTGCAATCGCGGCCGAACCTCGAGCCGAATCGGGTGTGATCGTGCCCGAGGTTTCGGAGCGCGCTGATCGAGCCCAGAAGCATAAAACCACCATGCCGCGCATTGCTGGTGGCTTCAAACTGCCGCCCAGCAGCCTGCTGCATCGGCCCGACGGCGCACAGTCCGTGGATGCCGACGAGCTCAAGATCCTCGCACAGGTGCTCACCGAAAAGTATGCCGAGTTCGATGTGCTCGGGCAGGTCACTCAGATTAACCCCGGGCCCGTAGTCACGACTTTCGAGTACAAGCCCGAAGCGGGGGTGAAGTACAGCCGGATCACGAATCTGACCGAAGACCTCTGCCTCGCGCTCAAGGCCGAGAGCATCCTGGTGGAGCGCATGGCCGGTAAGTCGACGGTGGGCATCCAGGTACCCAATCGGGATCGCGAAATCATCTGGCTGCGCGAAAACATCGAGTCCACGGAATTCCTCGGGTCGAAGTCGAAACTGACGCTGGCGCTGGGGAAAGACATCAATGGACGAATCGCGGTGGCCGATCTCGCGACGATGCCGCACCTGCTGATTGCGGGCTCCACGGGAACCGGCAAATCGGTCGCGATCAATGCGTTCATCATGTCGATCCTGTACAAGGCTACACCGGAGCAGGTGCGCCTGATCCTGGTCGATCCGAAGCGGCTGGAGTTGGGCAACTACGAAGGCGTTCCGCACCTGTTTACGCCCATCATTACCGAGCCGAAGCTTGCCTCCAACGCATTGCGCAACGCCGTGCGCGAGATGGAACGGCGGCTGAAACTGCTCGCCGAAAAGGGCGTCCGGAATATCGATCAGTACAACAAGTTATTCGACCAAGACGGCACGCCCAGCCTGTTTGGCGAGGACTCCGAGGAGCGGCCGATCCCCTATATCGTAATCATCATCGATGAGCTGGCTGACCTGATGATGCTGGATGCAGGGAACGTGGAAGAGTCCGTCACACGCCTGGCACAGATGGCGCGCGCTGTGGGCATTCACCTGGTTCTGGCGACGCAGCGGCCTTCGGTGGATGTGATCACGGGACTCATCAAGGCGAACTTCCCGGCTCGGATATCGTTCCGGGTTGCAACCAAGGTCGATTCGCGGACCATTCTGGATTCGAACGGCGCCGAGGCGTTGCTCGGACGCGGCGACATGCTGTATTTGCCGTCGGGTTCGGCACGCGTGCACCGGCTGCACGCTCCGTTGGTAACGGAGAAGGAAATTGCGGCCGTGGTGGAGTTCTGGCGGTCGCAGGCGGCCGCGCAGTATGTCGAGGACTTCCTGCAGGCTCCACGCGAAGAGCGTGAGGCTGGAGAGGCAGGCGGCGATGCGGCGGAAGGCGAATTGGAAAACGATCCCCTCTACAACGACGCAGTCCGGCTGGTGGTGGAGTTCGGGAAGGCGTCGACTTCCCTGCTGCAGCGGCGGCTGCGCATCGGGTACGGGAGAGCGGCGCACTTGATCGACCTGATGGAACGGGACGGAATTGTGGGTGCGGCGGACGGTCCCAAGCCCCGCGAGGTCCTGAAGCGCCCGGATTGGATTTCCGAGGTTGAGGAATCGATGCGCTAGGGACGGCGAATCTCCCACTCTGGTAGATCAGAAATATCCCGAGCAACGACCCTCGAGGTCGTTTTCTTGATTGTCAACCGGAAATTGGTTCACCGCCGGGTACGGGAATCTTAAATCGCAGAGAGCGCAGAGAACCGCCGCAGAGCACGCAGAGAACATCCAGCGCTATCTCCGAGTGTTCTCACGTGCTCACACTCTCTTTGAGATTTCGTTCTCAACAGGCCAGTTTCTCCAGCATTGACATCCCATTTTGTCGGCACTATCGTTCATTCCCGCACGCAGATGAATATCGTCAAGGCTACAGCACGTTACGAGGACTGGCTTAAATCGCACACCGAACTGGTCGAGGCGGATCTGCGCCTGAAGCACAGGAGGATGGCCGAATCCGTGTTCCCCTTCCTGCGGGCCACATTTTACCGATGGGTGCAGATCTGGCCGGAGGTCTGTTCGGACGCGGATAAGGCTCCCCGGATTCTGTCCGTTGGCGATCTTCACATCGAAAATTTCGGAACCTGGCGAGACGTGGAAGGACGCCTCATCTGGGGCGTGAACGACTTCGATGAAGCCGCGGACTTTCCTTACACCAACGATCTGGTGCGCCTGGCCACCAGCGCGCTCCTGGCGATCGGGGACAGTCACCTTGCGGCTTCTGGGAAAGATGCCTGCGCTGAAATTCTCGATGGCTATACCAAGTCCCTGGCCGAAGGCGGGAAACCGTTTGTGCTGGAGGAAGGCAACAAATGGCTGCGATCGATCGCCCTCAATGAATTGCGCGACCCCGATCGTTTTTGGGCGAAGATGGACGCTCTGCCTTCCGTCCGGAGTGAAATCTCTCCCAGCGCTCGCGAAGCCCTCGAACACCTGTTGCCCGATCCGCACCTCCAGTACCGTTTGGCTCGCCGGGTGGCAGGGTTGGGGAGCCTGGGGCATCAGCGCTTCGTGGCTCTCGCTGAATTCCACGGTGGGAAGATCGCGCGCGAGGCAAAAATGCTTGTCCCCTCGTCTGTATTCTGGGCGTATGACCTTCCGGGTCCGGCTGAGATCTGGTACCAGGCGGTCTTATCGCGAGCGGTTCGTTGCCCGGATCCTTTCGTTCATTTGCGTGGTCGATGGATTGTGCGGCGCCTGTCCCCGCACTGCTCACGGATCGAACTTGGCGTGCTCCCCAAAAACCGGGATGAGTGCCGCCTGCTTTTTTCCATGGGGTGGGAAACCGCGAATATTCACCTGGGGAACCCCGACGAGGGAAAGGAAATCCGAAAGCACCTCAAAAGCCAGAAAGCCAACTGGTTGTATGCCGCGGCTCGCGAGATGGTAGCCGCCGTAAATGAAGATT
>JGI12627J18819_10000443_pt1 | contig 13564 bp, 11 predicted proteins | sample TexAe_OM1H0_M2_FD_18819 | JGI IMG/M metagenome (IMG submission 18819)
CAAAGCCGCTCGCTAAGCTGCGATGGATGTATCCGTTACGGGCACCCTCGATGGCGAGACTATCCACGTCGACTCCATCGCGCCAAACAAACGGGCTGCAAACTCAAAACCAAAGAATTACATCTCAAGAAGCCTAACTCCCGTTTCATCGCTTCCGGTGTCGTTGCCACTTTCTGCTCCAGAACGATTTCGCCCGCTTCATCCAAAACGCAGTAGCACGACCAGCGATCGCCGAGGTCAACACCAATCATGAGCTTGTGTCCTTTGAAAATTATGTTTCAATTTACCCGAACAGTGCTAATCTTTTTCATTGCCGGTCTCCTTTTCATTGTGCCTTGAGCACGTCGAACATTGGGAGCGTATCGCATCCCGCGGGAGACCGGCCTTCTCATCTCATCTGCTCCTGCTCGAACCAGATCGTAGACCTCCAGGAGAACTCCGTTGAAAACCCGTTCACAATATCGTGAGCGATTGAGATGGGCGTACAATGGTGCCCTAAGCGCGGTCAATGAAGAAATTCCGGTTAAACAGGAGAGAATAGGAGCTACCACTAATGACTGGCAAATTTCTCGCGGCGGCGGTCCTCATCCTCGGACTGGTCTTTGGCGCTTCTGTCGTTTGTGCCCAGCGACAGCCGGAAACCTTCTTCAAGAACAGGATCGGGCTGTCCGACAGTGATATTCAGAAGATGGACCAAGGTCAAGTCGTGACCAAGGTTCTCGAATCTGGTGACAAGAAGTACGGCATCCTGGTATTTGGCGGCGTCTACGTCAACACCTCGATCGAAAAATTCGCCGCGTCCTATCGCGACGTGAAGGGACTTCTCGAAGACAAGGTTTACCTCGCCGTACAAGCGTTCAACGAGGTTGGTAGTCCGCCCAAACTTTCCGACTTCGACCGTCTCTCATTCAGTCGCAAGGATATCGACGCGATACAGAAGTGCAAGCCCAACGATTGCGATCTCCAGGTCTTCGACGTCACGGCCTTTCAGAAGCAGATCGACTGGAACGCGCCCGATAAATACGATCAGGCCAACAAGCTCTTCCGCCAACGCGTTTACGCTGGCGTGACAAAATACATCTCGGGAGGCCTGAAGGCCTTTGGCAGCTATACTGATCGCGACAAGCCCTTCAACCTCTATCAGAACATGCAATCGATGCTGGACACTTCCTACTATCTACCCAAGGATAAGTCCGGCGGCATCTATCAGCACGTTCTCGAGTATCCGGAGGGAACTCTCCCCGGCGCGCTGGACTTCTTCTACTGGGAGAACATCGATTTTGGGCAGGGGCCCACAATTCGCGTCAATCGAGTGTCAATGTTTCCGAAAGGCGTAAGCGTCGTCAAATATGTAGTTACAAACGAGCAGCTGTATGCCAGCCGCTACATCCGCTTAGCACTACAAGTGTTCTACTGTGTCCCCGACACCCAAAACCCGGACAAANCTGGGTTCTACCTGATCGAGATGAACGATTCGCGAATGCCTGATTATGGCGGGATAAAACTCAGCATAGTCCGAAAAGTAGCGACCGAAAAAGGTGTCCAATCCACGCAGGATATTTTGAGTCTTTACAACAAAAGACTCAGCGGAAAATAAAGAATTGCGATTTCAAAATGTCTTGCCGGGTTTTCCGTGACATCAGCAGTCCCTGTCGGTATGACCTGAGACTCGTATCAATCAATGGCGATTAGGCGCAAGCGCCCGATAAGTCGTGCTTACCAGATATCTTGATCCTAATATTTAAGGCGGTTCCGCGTTAATTAGGAGTTGAGCATGAACCGACGCCTATTCTGACCTAGGTGTTGTTCAGCGAAGGATCAATGTGTTGATGCGTTTCGGGACTTCTCCCGCGGGGATAACGGCCACGATCTGCAGAGTTCTTGTGTCGATGACGGTGACCGAGCGTGCGCCAGAGTTGGAGACGTAGAGAAACTTGCTGTCGGGTGTAAAGGTAATCCACTCAGGCACGGAACCGGTGGGAGCGTGGTTGGGCGGATAGACGTTGGGGAGAGAGCAGTGTCCGGCCAGCTTCAAATCGGGCAGTGAATACTCAAAGATCGCGTTGGCAACCGTGCTGGCGACCCAAAGAGATTTTCCATCAGGAGAGACGCCAATGCCATGCGAGGGGGTATTCAAGCGCACTTCGGCGCCGCCATACCCGCCGGGCTGATCCGGAAACTGGATGCGGGCGACCTCGGCGTGCTTGGCAAAATCCACGACCGCAAATCCGTTGAGGTTGGAAAGCTGGACAAAGATGCGGCTGGTGGAGCCGTCGGGATTGGTGCCGAAGGCCATCGGGCGTACGCCATTGTCGAATTTGATCTCCCAAGCGACCTGGTCGGTCTGGAGATCGATGATCGTAGCTGTCTTGGATTCGATGGAGCCGGCCAAAGCAAATCCGCCGTCCGGCGTGACGTAGACGTTGTGAATGGTTCTGTGGATCGGAATGGTCTTTGCAAGCGTGAGGGAGGATGTGTCGACTACGTCGACCGCGCCAGGGGCCGAGCGGATGCCCACCAAAACGCGGCGGCCGTCTTTCGTGACGGCGAGGTTGTTGGGATGCCCGCTGAGGGGAATTTTTTTCAGGATTTCGCCCTTCTCGCGGTCGACGACGTCGAGCACGCTCTCCGACTCATTGCTGATGTACACGTGCGCGCCATCCGGAGAAAAATTGATGCCGTGAGGCAACTCTATACCGCGAATGACTTGCACCACGGTGTTTGTCGTGGGATCGATGACGTCGATGGTGTTGCCGGCGCTGTTGGTAACGTAGATGAGCGCAGCAGGCTTCATTTTGGGGCTGGCGGGAGCGTGCGCGCTTCGGACCCACTCGGCCAGAGTAAGCCAGTCTGGATCATTCTGGGTTTCGAACTGCCTTCCCCCGGAATGGAAGGCATCTCCTCCGGCTTCTGCCGCCAGCGGGTGGGTCAACAGCAAACTGGCATACGGATTACCAGGGCTAACAAGCCTGGACACCGTCTGAAAGTTCTGCTGCGATTGTTCTTCCGTCCAGGTTATGGAGCCCGCGGGGAGTTTTTCGAGATGGAAAATGCGGCTCGCCTCCGAATGGCAGCCGTAGCAGCGGGCATGCCCGGGACGCTCTTTCAAGAATATGGGCTCTACCATGGATTTGAAAAAATCGAAGTCCAAAGCGCTGCTTGCAGGACTGGAAGCTGCATTCTTCGATTGTTCGGAATTCGGCGATTGCCTGGTGTGAACTTCACTCTCTATGGCAGGAGCGGTTACGACAGGATGGAGGCTTGCCGCCGCAGCAACGATGAGAATGCCGAATCTTGCTTTGCGAAGATAGGACATTTTGGATCCTTGTTTCGTCGTCGTCGGAATATTAACGCAAAAGCGCGGCAGTTAGAACGATGACCCACCGGGTTAAGTCCCGCGTATAACGTCGTCGGCGTTGTCAATAGGGTTTTTATGCGGCTCGAAGCAAACCTCGAGCTCCGCGAGCCGAAGCGGGGTCAATGGCGTCCCGGCTGCTCAATTGGTCGGCAACTCTCATGTTGTAGCTCCCGTGTAGTCCGCAAATCCGTAAAGTTCCGCCGCGCCAAAATCAACTTGGAAGGTTGTCGCCCACTTGCCGTGGCCACCATTGACGCAGTCGCGCTCTTAAGGCATCCTCCACTCGTCTTCCTGACGATGAAATGCCGAATCAGATGATTACTCGCCGTACGGTGTCGCGCACATTGGTAACGTTGGGTTGCGTTGTGCTGCTTGTGGCGGCCACCTTGCATTGCCTCGCATATCCAAGGTTCTCCGCCCCGGCGGTGCATGGGTCGAATCTGCCGATTGCCCTGCAATCTGTTTTCGAGGTTGCCTTTCTCTCGATGGCGTGGAGTTGGATCGTCCTTGCACTCGTTGAAGTCGAGAAACGTACTTCATCAGCCGACTGACGAAGGTCATCTTCCTTTCTTCCGCTTACTCATTAAACCCTCGTACTGGTGGCACGAACATAGGCGCAATTGAATTCGATGATCTGGGCACCCCGGAAGACGGGGTCGTTAACGATTCCTTCTGATGATAGGCGCGACCTAATTTCTAGGGTGCCCTTGCCGAGAATGTTGGTACGGTTGAACCTTAACGAGAGTACATTTAGGTCGTCGAGCCCGCAGCGGCCGTCTTTTCGAGGAGTTTTACCACTTTGCCCGCGTCAGCGACTCCAAGGATCAGGAAGGATGCATTGGCGCCCGGCTCAGCACCAGAGTAGCCATAGTTGATGTTGACTCCCTGATCGCCGAGCCGCGACGCGACACGAGCGAGCTCCCCAGGGCGATTAGGTAGCATCACCTTCGCGACTTCGGTCTCCCTGTAATCAGCGCGCTGCCGATCTAGAGTCGCCCTGGTTTTGTCTGCATTGTCCACTACGAGACGGGCAGAGCCTTTGCCCTTCTCGTCAGGGAACTGTTGATATGCAAGAATGTTGATGTCTTGCTCGGCGAGAGTTTGGCAGAGCTTGCCAAGCGTCCCGGGCCGGTCTTCTAAGCGGATTGTGAACTCTTTGATGATGGGCATGTTGGGAACCTCCTTCTGGTACACCTCGGGGATGGCTGGGAAGGTCCTACAAGGAGTAAAGATCCAAGAATCGTACGCCGGCTTGAACTTGACTGCAAGGTTACTGCGCTTTGGCGAATCCAGAATCAAACGGTGAGTAGTTCGGATGGCCTATGCGACATTGCTAGGTGATTGTTCCGCCTGGCTTTGTTCCGACTTGACTCGAGTACTATGACACTCGGTGTTTTAGGCCCTTCCGAATCTTTCGCGCAATCCTGCTAATCAATATCAAATCAGATTGTTACGCGTCACGGGCTCGTAGCTCAGCGGTTAGAGCAGCGGACTCATAATCCGCTGGTTCCAGGTTCAAATCTTGGCGGGCCCACTACTGCCTGCAGACTGCGGCTTTGCGTGTGACAGAAGCTGGCCAGAAGTTAGCCGCCATCGCTCAAAATGCGTTGATACGCTGGAATCGTGAGAAATTCCACGAACTGCGGCGCACGGATCAAATCACGCATCAACTGCGCAGACTTTTCATAGGCCGCATAGCGGGCGGAATCCCCGCTCTGCTTCGCTTTGGCCAATTCTTCCTGAATGATTGTTTCACAGAGTGCTAAGTCGACCTTCCGGCCGTCTTTCAAATGTGCCCCGTTGTGGATCCACTGCCAGAGCTGCGCGCGGCTGATTTCCGCGGTCGCGGCGTCCTCCATGAGGCTGAAGAGTGGAACGCAGCCCGTGCCCCGTAGCCACGCTTCCAGGTAGCCGAGCCCGACCGCGATGTTCTGACGCAACCCGCCCTCGGTGATTTCGCCCGAAGGCACCTGCAATAAATCGGCCGCCGTCGCGCGGAAATCCAAAAGTTTCTTGTCGATTTGATTAGGCTGTGGCATCAAGCGGTCGAAAACTTCCGCCGCAACGGAGACGAGTCCCGGGTGCGCCACCCAAGTGCCGTCGTATCCATCTCCCGCTTCGCGCTCCTTGTCCGCGCGCACCTGCGCAATCGCTTTCTCATTGGCCACCGGATCGCTCTTGATCGGAATAAACGCCGCCATACCGCCCATCGCGTGAATGTTGCGCCGGTGGCATGCTCGGATCAGGAGTTTGCTGTAGGAACTTAGAAAATGCGTGGTCATCGTGACTTGGGCGCGATCGGGAAAAACGACCTTGGGATCGCGGGAAAACTTCTTGATGAAACTGAAGATGTAGTCCCACCGCCCGCAATTTAGCCCCGCCGAATGGTCCCGCAGTTCGTAGAGAATTTCGTCCATTTCAAATGTGGCGAGAATCGTCTCGATCAGGACGGTTGCCCGTATGCTGCCCTGCGGGATGCCCAACTCTTTTTGCGCAAACACAAAAACATCGTTCCACAGTCGCGCTTCGAGATGGCTCTCGAGCTTCGGCAGGTAGAAATACGGTCCCGTTCCTGCCGCCAGCAGCTCTTTTGCGTTGTGAAAGAAATAGAGGCCAAAATCAAAAAGGGAACCCGACATCGGTTGACCGTCAACCAGAAGATGGCGCTCGTCGAGATGCCAGCCGCGGGGCCGCACGAGCAGGACTGCGGTTTGCGGGTTGAGCTTGTAGTTCTTCCCGGTGGCCGGGTCGGTGAAGGTAATGGTCCGCCGCACCGCATCGATAAGGTTGCTTTGCCCTTCGATTTGATTAGACCAGGTTGGCGTGTTCGAATCTTCAAAATCCGCCATGAACACGCTGGCCCTGGAATTGAGCGCGTTGATGATCATCTTTCGATCGACAGGCCCAGTAATTTCTACGCGCCGGTCCTGCAAATCAGCGGGAATCGGCGCGACGGTCCACTCCGACTCGCGGATCTTCGCGGTTTCTTTCAGGAAATCCGGCCTCTCGCCGGCGTCCAGGCGCTTCTGGCGCTCCGCTCGCGCTGCCAACAATTCCAAACGCCTCGAATTGAAATGCCTCTGCAGCGCGACAACGAATCCCAACGCTTCAGGATTAAGGACACGCGCCTGCTCGGGATGTGGCGGGGCCGAGATTTCAACTCCAGAAAGGGATCGGGAAGGTGTTGTCATTGCTAGATACCTCACTTTGATGCTGTTTTTCAGTACGTCGCACTGAGCCGGTCACGGTTATCATCGTAGAACATCCCTCGGAATTGCGCCCTCGGCGGTTTTTCTTACAAGCCGGGACTTGGCAGGGAAGCCCAATATCCAAAAGTCTCGCAACGCTGGGCTGGCCTGTGCTCCCAGAAGACTCATTCCTTGACAATCGTCTCATAAGAAGGTATCTGATGCCCTGCACGAGGGTTCGGGCAGAACGATCCGCACGAAAATGTAGGCCTCTTCGCTTGACGGCTTGGAAAAGTTTGCGCGCAAGCAGGCAAGCGCTTCCTTTTGGAGGAGTGTTCATGACTTGGACGCAAGGGTACGATCCGCTTGGCCATTGGTGGCTTTCGACTCTTTTTGCCGCTCTCCCCATCATTGTCCTGCTCGGGTTGCTTGCCGGATTGAAAGTGCGGCCCCACTGGTGCGCCATTGCCGGGGCGACAACTGCGGTACTTTGCGCGATGTTCATCTTCGGCATGCCGGGGCGGCTCGCGGTAACGAGCCTCCTTTACGGAGCGGCGTTTGGGCTTCTAAAGATTGTCTGGATCGTGATCGCCGCGGTGTTTCTTTACGACATTTCTGTCGAGACCGGACAGTTCGAGATCATGAAGCAATCGGTTGCAGCGATCACCCCCGACCGCCGGCTCCAACTCCTGCTCGTGGCTTTCTGCTTCGGGGCCTTCATTGAAGGCGCGGCCGGCTTCGGCGCTCCCGTGGCCATCGCCGGGGCGTTCATGATCGGCTTAGGTTTTAAACCTTTTCACGCGGCTGCGCTCAATCTCATCGCGAACACCGCCCCTGTGGCTTGGGGCGCCATCGGAACACCGGTACATACGCTGGCGGTTGTAACAGCCTTGCCCGAGAGCGACCTGAACGCCATGATCGGGCGCATTCTTCCATTCACCGCGATTATTGTGCCTTTTTGGCTGGTACGCGCGATGGTCAGTTGGTCCGAAACATTTGAAGTTTTGCCGGCAATTCTCGTCGTCGGCGTTTCGTTTGCCGGGATGCAGTTTTTCTGGTCCAACTATATGGACAGCAACCTTGTGGACATCGCCGCTGGAGTTACGTCCATGATTGTGACGCTGCTTTTCCTCCGCGTCTGGAAGCCCAAGCGAATCTGGCGATTCGCCGATGAGCGCGACGTTGCTCCCGCCGTCAAAGGCACAACAGGGCCGGCAGCGCCCGCCCGCCCCATCATTGTCGATCAGATGGACGATGAGTGGGACATCCGCCAACTGCAGAAAGCGGAACCGGTACACCGTTACACTGGCGCGCAAATCGCCAAGGCCTGGCTGCCCTTCGCCATCCTCTCCATCTTCGTGCTTCTTTGGGGACTTCCCACCATCAAGATCGCCATGGGCAAGGCAACCACTCCTTCCTTCAAAACCGGTGGTTGGGAAGTGCCCTATCTGCACAAGGCCGTCTTCCGTNCGCAACCGGTCGTGGCCAAGCCCACCGCCGAAAATGCGAAATTTGATTTCAATTGGCTCACCGCTACCGGCACGGGCTGCTTCTTCGCCGNTATTTTCGCGGGCATCATCTTGGGCGTAAGGCCCGGNAANATGGTTCAGATCTTCCGGCACACTCTCTACCGCATGAGACACGCAATCGTTGCTATGTCTTTCATGCTGGGGTTGGGTTACGTGACCCGCTANTCGGGCATGGACGCTGTCTTGGGCCTGGCTTTCACTCGCACCGGCTGGCTGTTTCCATTTTTCGGCACTTATATTGGATGGCTTGGCGTGGCTCTCACCGGCAGCGACACCTCTTCGAATGCGTTGTTCGGTGGATTGCAGCGCATCACCGCCGAACAACTCAATCTCAGTCCGATTCTCATGTGTGCGACGAACAGCGCGGGCGGCGTCATGGGCAAGATGGTCGATGCCCAATCCATTTGCGTCGCCACGGCCGCCACCAACCAGGTTGGCAACGAAGGTATCATCTTTCGTTATGTCTTCTGGCATTCCGTGGCGCTTGCGGCCATCGTCGGCGTGATCGTCATGCTGTATGCCTACATCTTCCCTCACCTCATTCCGCACGGTTTGACCTTCGTGCGGTAATGCGGCAATCTGCTCTGCGGGGCCCTTGGCCCGGGGGCACATCCTCCGTCCCGGAAGAGGCGACCGTGGAAGCCCACATCCTTCAGGAATTCCGTTCTATCGTTGGAACACGCGGTTTGGTCTGCTCCACCGAGGGGCTTCACACCTATGAGTGCGACGGCCTGACGAACTTTCGCGTCGTGCCGCTCGCCGTTTTGTTGCCTTCGAATACCGAACAAGTTCAAGCCATCGTTCGCATCTGTCACCGAGAAAAGATTCCGTTTGTCGCCCGAGGCTCAGGAACCGGGTTGAGCGGCGGCGCCCTTCCCGTGAGCAACGGAATCGTCATCAGCGTGGCTCGTATGAATCGCATCCTTGCAGTCGACTTGCCGAATGCGCGCGTTGTCGTGGAACCGGGCGTAATCAATCTCGACGTGACGGGCCGCGTTCAGCCGCAGGGCTATTTTTACGCGCCGGATCCCTCCTCTCAGTCTGTTTGCAGCATTGGCGGAAACGTCGCGGAGAATTCCGGCGGCGCGCACTGCTTGAAATACGGCTTTACGACAACGCACGTCCTCGGTTTGGAAATCGTGATGCCTGACGGCTCGCTGATTCACCTTGGCGGCAAGACCCTGGACGCACCGGGATATGACCTGGCCGGTGTATTCGTCGGCTCGGAAGGCACGCTCGGGATCGCCACCAAAATTATCTTGCGCATCGTCAAACGCCCTGAATGCATCCGCACGCTTCTCGCCGCGTTTCCCAGTACCAACGAGGCAGGGGCGGCGGTCAGTGACATNATCGCGGCTGGAATGTTGCCCGCGGCGATCGAAATGATGGACAACCTNGCGATTCAGGCCGCCGAAGCNGCCGTGCACGCCAATTATCCGGACTGCGGCGGGCTCNTGCTCGTTGAGTTGGACGGTCCTGTCGCGGAAGTCGAATCCTTGATGGCCCACGTGGANGCTCTCTGCCGAAAAAATGGCGCGTNGGAGATTCGCGTGGCTCAGACTGATGCGGAGCGCGCCCTCGTCTGGAAAGGCCGCAAGGCCGCGTTCGCGGCGATGGGACGCATTTCGCCCAACTACATCGTGCAGGATGGGGTTATCCCACGAACCGCTTTACCGCAGGTGATGAGCGAAATTGTGCGGCTCAGTCAGGAGGCCGGCCTGCGCGTTGCCAATGTATTTCATGCCGGCGACGGCAATTTGCATCCGCTCGTCCTTTATGACCGGCAGATTCCCGGGCAGGAGCAAGCCGCGGAATCATTGTCGTTTCGTATCCTGGAACTGTGCATTGCTGCTGGTGGCTCAATTACTGGGGAACACGGCGTCGGCGAAGAAAAAAAGATGATGATGTCGAAAATGTTCGCTGAACCGGATCTCGACACCATGCAGCGCGTGCGCTGCGCGTTTGATCCGCTGCAGCTTTCCAATCCAACCAAGGTTTTTCCCACACCACGGCTCTGCGGCGAAACACCGGGCGAATACGCTCCTCATCCCCTGGAGTCCGCCGGCATCGCGGAGCGTTTCTGACGAGAATGACAATGAATTCCTCCTACTGTCATGATCACCGCTAGCACGATTGAAGAAAAACTCCGGTCGATTGTCGGCACAGAGTATTTTCGCGCTGCGAGCGTCAGCGATGCCGTCATGGGTGTGCAACCCCAGTTCGTCGTGGAGCCGGCCAGCGAACAGGAACTCGCCGCTGTGCTTTCTTGCGCCAATGGCGCAGAGATCGCCGTGATTCCTCGTGGTGGCGCAACGAAGCTCACTTGGGGAAATCCGCCAAAACGCGCTGGCTTGATTCTGTCGACCGTTCGGCTGAATCGAATCCTCGAACATGCTTGGGCCGACCTGACGGTCACAGTGGAAGCTGGATGCACCTTGCAGGCTCTGCAGGAGAAACTGGCAAAGCACGGGCAAAGACTCGCTCTGGATGGCCTGTGGCCCGAACACGCGACGATTGGCGGCGCGCTCTCGACCAACGACAGCGGTGCATTACGCCTTCGCTTCGGCGCTTTGCGCGATCTCATCATTGGAGTGACCATCGCCCTTCCCGACGGTACGTTGGCCAGCAGTGGCGGTAGAGTCGTCAAAAACGTCGCTGGCTACGACTTGCCCAAGCTCACAACGGGCGCCCTCGGCACGCTCGGCATCATCACCCGGGCAATTTTCCGCCTCCACCCGGCGCCCGGTGGTCGAAGAACCATCTCCTTTGCGGCAACAAGCGTTGACGAGATGCAGCGCCAGATTCTAGCCATCCAGGATTCGAAGCTTGCTCACACAGCATTGCAAATTCGCGGCGATTCCGAAGGCCGGTTCGCTGCTGATATTTTGTTCGAAGGGACCGAGGCTGGCCTCGCCGCCGAGGAATCACAATTGCTGATGCTGGTCGGAGGGTCTGCTCTGCGGCAATCCGCAGAATTAGTGTGGGGCGCGAGGCAAGACCTCTGGTCGCCTCCTCCTGTAAATGCGGTGATTGCGAAGCTCAGCGCTCTGCCTTCCGCGATTGCAACGACAATTCATTCCGTCAAACGAATCGCAGATCCGCGAAACCTTCATTTCCAATATGTAGTCCAGGCCACGGGAATCGGCACCTTGCGGGTTGAGGGCGATGCTAAAGCCTGCAAGCCGGCTATCGAGCAAATCAGAGCTGAATTAGAGAGCAGTCGCTCGTCGCTCGTTGTCCTTCACCAGCCGCTGGGTCTCGAACCACTGGACGCATGGGGATCACCGGGAGACGCCATCTCACTCATGCGGGCGGTGAAATATCAGCTTGACCCGAAAAATATCTTAAACCCTGGGCGATTTGTTGGGGGGATCTGATCGAATGTCAGAGAATTCCCTCGAGCGAAGCTCCCCGAGCGCCTTTGATGCGCATCATCCGCCGGCCCGCGAGATCATCGATAAGTGCGTCCACTGCGGCTTTTGCTTGCCTGTTTGCCCCACGTATGTGCTTTGGGGCCAGGAGATGGATTCGCCTCGCGGCAGAATCTATCTGATGAAGATGGCGGCTGACGGAAAAGCGCAAATGAACGCAGAATGGGTAAGCCATCTCGATAGTTGCCTTGGTTGTATGGCGTGCATGCCTGCTTGCCCCTCTGGCGTCGACTACGGGAAGCTAATCGAAGCCACGCGCGCGCAAATCGAACGAGGCTACGATCGCCCGGCAGGTGCAAAACTTCATCGCCGGATGCTTTTCGAAGCACTCACCAAACCCGAGCGACTGAATTTGCTTCGTTGGTTGCTGCTTGTCTATCAGAAATCCGGCCTGCAGGCGCTGTTGCGCAGCTTCGCTTTGTTCAAGCTTCTGCCAAGATCTTTAGGCGCGGCCGAAGCCTTACTTCCCGATGTGAAGCCCGTCGAAACAATCTTGGAGACGACGCCCTGCTCCGGTGAGAAGAACGGGCGCGTTGGACTGCTGCTTGGCTGTGTCCAGCGGACATTTTTCTCGCACGTGAATGCGGCAACCGTCCGCGTTCTGGCTGCTGAAGGGTATGAAGTAGTTGCGCCACCCGAGCAGCCTTGTTGTGGCGCGCTCCTCGTTCACGCTGGCGAAGAGAAGCAGGCCCAGGAACTTGCGCGAAAGACCGTCGACGCATTCGAAAAAGCAAACGTGGAAGTGATTGTCACCAACGCCGCCGGTTGTGGCTCAAGCGTCAAGGAATACGGCCACCTGCTTCGCGACGATCCTGTGTACGCCGAAAAAGCCAGGCGATTTGCGGCCAAATGCAAAGACGTGAGCGAAATTCTGGCCGAACTTCCGCCACGCGCGAAGCGGCAGCCCCTTGCTCTGCGCGTTGCTTTCCACGATTCCTGCCATCTTCAGCACGCGCAAGGCGTCCGGGCACAGCCCCGCTCCCTTTTGTCGCAGATTCCCGGCCTGGAATTAATGGAAATTCCGGAAGCACCGATCTGTTGCGGCTCCGCCGGAATCTACAACCTCGTTCAACCCGAGGCTGCCGGCGATCTTGGCGATCGCAAGGCCCGGTTGATCCGAGAGCTCGCGCCACAGGTGGTTGTGACAGGAAATCCAGGATGCATTTTGCAGTTCGAGGCCTCTCTTGCGAGAGCCAACCTCAAACTGCCGGTCCTTCACACCGTTCAATTGCTCGATGCTTCCATCCGCGGGTTGCCGCCCGAGTCTCTGTTTTAGCCCAACCTATTTTCCGCTCGACCGCACGATGGCAGCGAGCAATTCGACAGGGTGCAAGACATCGCGGTTCATACCTGCATGAAGCTGTTCCGAGCAAGAAGTCCCGCTGGCCAGGAGCGCTCGCGGTCCACCGTCCTCTTCGGCCTTACGCACCTGCTGAAAAAGATCTTCGCCAACCGCCATGCTCAGTTCGTAAAAATCCTTTTTATAGCCGAAACTTCCTGCCATGCCACAGCATTCGACTGACGAACTGACAACATCGAAGCCAATGTCGCGCAGAAGCGTTTCCGTCGGCGCGGCACAGCCGATGGTTTTCTGTTGGCAATGAGAATGGTAAAAGAGCCGGGTACCGACTGTTGACCGGTCAATATCGAAGAACTCTTGCGGTTTGCGGCCGGATTTTTCGATCAGTCTCGTGATGTATTCGACGGGCTCGAAAGTCCACAATCGCAGGCGTTCGAATTGAGCCTGGTTTTCGAGCAGGTGGAGGGCATCCCGCCGAAACATCGCCAGCGAACTCGGCTCCAGCACAATCACATCTCGCCCTTCGTCCAGGTAGTGATCTAAAAGGGAAGCGGCGCGTTGGGCATATAGTGCGGCCGTGGCAAGCAACCCCTGTGAGAGGGCAGCGCGGCCCTCGGGAACAGATTCGCTGACCACCACATCCACGCCCATTTCCCGTAACAATCGCAGCACCGCAACGCCCCGGTGCGCCAACCCGTAATTGGTAAATACGTCGGCAAAAAGCACTGCTCGAGCGGTTGGCTGCTCGGTCCGAGTGA
>JGI12627J18819_10000445_pt1 | contig 13553 bp, 9 predicted proteins | sample TexAe_OM1H0_M2_FD_18819 | JGI IMG/M metagenome (IMG submission 18819)
CCCGGCGTTGACGGCGTCGCCCCGATACCTGACGCTCCGCCCTATGCATCAGGGGCTCAGGCCATCTCATCACGTCCAAGCAACGACCGGTTTGGCGCTGGCCTGTCTTTTCTGGGGGTTGAGCTTTCCGGCTAGCAAGGCGCTCACCCTGCTTTACCTCAAAGAAATCCCCGGTGAATCGAGTTGGTTCGTCGTCGGCTTACAAGGAACTCTGCGTTTCGGCATCGCAGGGATCGTAATGGTCATTTTGAGTTGGCGAACCCTCCGGTCCCTGACGATGCGCGAGACCAGTCAGGGACTCTTGCTAGGGCTGTTCGGAGGCGTCGGGATGGTCTTTCAAGTTGACGGATTGGCCTATACTCCCGCCTCCACATCCGCGTTCCTGACTCAGACCTACTGCATTTTGGTGCCGCTTTATCATGCGGTCGTCGCGCGACGTTTCCCTCGTCGAGTCCAGATAGTCGCAACCGCCGGTGTGATCGCGGGAATCGTTGTACTGAGCAAGATCGACTGGAGCCAGTTTCGTATGGGTCGAGGTGAATGCGAGACGTTGCTTAGCACGGTTTTTTTCACGGGCCAGATTCTGGTCCTGGATGCTCCTCAATTCTTTCGGAACCGCACCAAGATGGTTTCTTCAGTGATGTTTCTTAGCACGGCAGTGGTGTTTGCCATCGTTTCTATTCTATCAAATCGCTTTTTCGATAGTTACAAAATCGCAGCCGGCATCGGCCAACAGTTCTATCTCATCGCCATTCTAGTGGTTTTCTGCACACTCCTGGCGTTCAATCTGATGAATCGCTGTCAGAAATATATTCCAGCCAGTGAAGCCGCTTTGATTTACACGCTGGAACCGGTCTCAACGTCTTTGTTCGCGACCTTCTTGCCGATCTGCTTGTCCGCGTTAGTTGGAATCGAATACGACAACGAACAACTCTCGAAGAGCCTCCTCATCGGTGGTGGCCTGATTTTGTCCGCGAACTTGGTGATGCAAATCTGGGGTCACACACCCGTACCCCATGCCGGCGAAACACCGGCACCCACGACACCGCACCCAGGCGACGTGTCGAATTAGAATCCGTTTCCCGCTCGTTGATCCACTTGACAGGCCAGTCTAGCCGAATCCAAACTGCAACTATGCGCCGCTGTTACCTTCTGCTCGCCTTAACCGGCTTCGCGCTTAACTGCCTCGGCCAAAACGCTTCCGATTGGTCGAAAGTCGCGGATCTCGAGAAACAGCGCGAGGAAAAACCGCCGGCTGGAGAAAATGCGGTGGAATTCTACGCCGGACGGAAGAAAGCGCTCCATGATGCAGCAGCAGATTTTCTGCAGAAGCATCCGGACGATCCGAACGCCGCCAGCGCACTATTGTGGAAGATCGACAACACCGATTTTTCAGGACCCGCCGAACAAAGAACCAGTCTGTTGGCGAACCTCTCAGCTGAGACCGACGCCTTTTTAAAGGCACATCCGCAACCGGCAGCTAGCGAAACCCAACTTCGCGAAACTTTACTCTACTGTTATCTGGACAACGACGATCTGATTCATACGCCACAGCAATCCGGGGATCTAGCGACCAAAATAGGACAGTTCCTCGCGGATCATCCGCAAGCTGAAAATCGGACAAAGCTTCAGATCGTGCAGTCCAGCATGCTGCTGAGGGGAGACCAGGCTAAAGGGATCGCCTTTCTAGAACAGCTAAGCAAAGACTCAAACCCGGAGCTGGCTGAAGCCGCCAAAGCCGCTCTAACCAAGGCACGCCTGATCGGCACAAAGCTCGAGCTTTCATTTGTCGATTCTCAAGGCCGGCCAGTCGATCTGAACCAATTCGCCGGGAAAGTTGTCCTAATCGATTTCTGGGCATCGTGGTGCCCGGATTGCGCTAGGGAGATGCTGCAGGTTCAACAGGTTTATAAAGCATTCGAGTCTAAGGGGGTTACCATTCTTGGTGTTTCTTTGGACAAAGATCGGCGGGCGATGGACAGCTATATCGCCAAACACTTAATTCCCTGGCCTCAATATTTCGATGGAAAAGGTTGGAAGAATGATCTGGTCACAAAATACTCCGTTCACGAGATTCCGGAGATGTGGATCATCAACAAAAAGGGCGTTGTTGAGACAACTTCCGCCGATGTCACACAATTGGCTTCCACCGTACAGCGTCTGGTAGCGGAATAGAACCGCTTGAAGATGAGTGAGCACCCAGCCGCCATCGGTGTTATAGGAGGAAGCGGCCTCTACCAGATTAGCGGGTTGGAATCGAGCAGGGAGATCGAAGTTGATACTCCCTTTGGTAAACCTTCCGACTCGATCGTGGCTGGGCTTTTACGCGGCCGACCCGTCTACTTTTTGCCCCGGCATGGTCGAGGCCATCGGATCTTGCCAACCGAATTGAATCATCGGGCGAACGTATTCGCTTTGCGGTCCTTGAATGTGCGATGGCTCATCAGCGTCGGCGCCGTCGGTAGTCTCCAGGAGAAGTATCATCCTCGCGATATCGTATTGCCGTCTCAATTCTTCGATCGAACCAGTCAACGAGCTTTGTGGACATTTTTCGGGGAAGGTATCGTCGCCCATGTTTCGTTCGCGGATCCGGTTAGCCCCCAGTTGAGAGCCATTGCCGCGGAGGCAGCTCGGGCGGTCGGTTGCCGGGTTCATGAGGGTGGAACTTACGTAAATATGGATGGGCCGGCTTTTTCAACTCGAGCAGAGTCCGAGTTCCACCGAAAAATGGGGTTTGACCTGATCGGCATGACGAACTTGCCGGAAGCAAAACTTGCCCGCGAAGCAGAAATCGCTTTTGCCGCGATCAGTCTGGTTACGGACTATGATTGCTGGAAGGTTGACGATGAGCCGGTAACAGCGGAAACAGTTATAGGACATCTGCTGGCGAATGCTGAGGCGGCTCGACAGATTATCCCGAAGATCGTCGAGCGGATCCCGGAAGAAGCGAATTGGCCCGAGCATCGAGCATTAGATTCGGCTCTGATTACTGATCGGAAACTTTGGCCGCCAGCGACGGTTAAGAAGTTAGAAGTGATTTTGAAACGATTTTTGTGAACATGCGTTATCTCCTGGGTTGGTTTTTCGCGGTTTTTAGCATGATCTCTTGGGCGGCGGCCGAAGACACACCGGCAGCGAGTCCAAGTCCTTCGCCGTCACCAGCATCGTCAGCCGAAGCTCCAACCGGGGCGTCAAAACCGGCGACCTGGTTCAACGTCAACGTCGATGGCCCTTACATCGCCATGACTTTCGATGACGGGCCGAGCCCGGAGACCACTCCCCGGCTCCTGGACATCCTCAAGCAGCGAAACATCAAAGCGACCTTTTTCATGATCGGTCAGAATGCCGAACGCAATCCAGCCATTGTCCAACGCATTCTGGCGGAAGGACACGAAATCGGGAACCACTCTTGGACACATCCTCAGCTTTCGAAATTGTCTGATGACCGAGTCACAGAAGAGGTCAATAAGACCCAAGCAGCCATCAAGAATGCATGTGGCTATACGCCGGTACTGCTAAGGCCGCCATACGGCGCGATCACAGCCCGGCAGAAGCAATGGATCGAGCAACAATTTGGCCTGAGCGTCATCATTTGGTCAGTCGACCCTTTCGACTGGAAGCGGCCGGGGGCCTCGGTGATCGAGCAACGGATTTTAGCAGGCGCACGACCCGGGGCGATCATTCTCTCCCATGACATCCACAAGCAGACGGTCGATGCGATGCCGGCTACACTCGATGCGCTGGCCGCCAAAGGGTTCAAATTTGTGACCGTCAGCCAACTGATTGCGATGAACAAGCCCAAGAGCAGCGCTAGCCCGAGCCCGCAATCACGCCCGTCGGCAAGTCCTCGTTCGAGCCCATCCAAGAAACACACCAAACTGGCTGCAGGGAACGCCGGCAACGCCGAGATCGCCGGGAACTGAGTTACCCAGGCGGTCGCCTCGTTCTGAATCAAGAGCTTCCAATTCCCCCGGAGCACCAAGGCGACCTTTACCTTTCACCTCTCATTTCCCTCTTCCCCTTTTTGGCTACTGGCTATCGGTCATGCGCGAAGCGCCACCCTAGCCAAGAAGGACGATTCTGCTACCATAGCCGCATTGATGGTCGTTGAGGCATATCTCGAGGCTCGTGCTCGACTCGCCGGTGCGGTCGGAAACCTGGTTTCTCTCGCCAGAGAAACCGACGAAAGTCCGGAGACAGTCGAGACATTGCAGACTCTTTCGCGCAGTCTGGCCGACCCGTTGCTTTTTGTGGTGGTTGGGGAAGTCAAGGCAGGCAAATCCTCTTTGCTGAACGCAGTATTCGGGCAGGAGTTCTGCAAGGTCGATGTGTTGCCTGCCACCGATAAGATCTATGTCTTCAAGTACGGAGAAACCGAGCACGATGTGCCGGTATCGGAACATTTAACCGAGCGTTATCGGCCGATCCCGTTTCTGAAGAATTTTAACATCGTCGACACGCCGGGCACGAACACGATCGTCGCCAGCCACCACGAAATCACCACCAGCTACGTGCCACTGGCAGATTTAATCGTGTTTGTTTTTTCCGTGGCTAATCCATGGGCTGCCTCAGCCTGGGAATTTCTTCGGCTACTGGGGAATCGATGGAAGAAAAACATCGTGTTTGTCTTGCAACAGGCGGATTTACGTTCGCCTGAAGAGGTTGAGGTCATTATCAAGCACCTCGACCAAACTGTTCTTCAGATATTGGGCTCGAGCCGGCCGATCTTCGCGGTTGCGGCGAAGAAGGCGCTTCGGGCCAAACTGGCCTCGACTCCGCCAGCAGAGCCGCTTTGGCAAGAGAGCAACTTTGCCGCCCTGGAAAAATGGATTTCTGAGACCGTGACCCAAAGCGAGGACCGGGGCGGCAAGCTGCGTTCGACGGCTCAAACCGCTCAGGTTGTCGCCAATTCGATCCAGGTTCGCTTACAGAGCTCCGTGGACCTGTTGAAATCCGATCAGGAAAAATTGGGGACAATTCGGCGATCCCTGGAGGCGAGAAAAGGCCAAACCCTCCGCCAGGTGGGAGGTTTTATCCGGGAGATGGAAATGGCTTACGATAACTGCCGGGAGCGGGGTGAAAAGCTGCTCGAAGAACGGCTGACAATGGCGCAAACGCTCAAAATGATTTTTTCCGGTGGACGTTGGGAAAAGGATTTTCAGGACCAAGTAGAACGGGATGTCCGGACAAAGGTACAAGAACAGATCGAACACGCGCTCGGGTTGCTCGAATCGGATTTGCGCGGCATTTGGCAAGATTTACAGGAACGAGTTCAAGTTCAATTCGAGAGCGACACCAAAAGACAAGTGCGTGCCGCCGCGATGCCCGGGTTCCTGAGCCAACGCGGAATCATTCTGCAAAAGCTCCAACTTACCCTCCTGGAGCAAACCTCGGACGCAAAAATCAAAGAGCAGCTGCAAACCTGGTTTGGTGAGACCGCTCGTTGGCTCCGGGTTCCAGCCGGTGTCGCTGCTGCCGGTGGCGTCTTTACGATTATCGCCGCCCTAGCGCACGCTGCGATTCTGGACGTAACCGGAACCGTAGCCGGTGTTGCCGCCGCAGCAGGAACATTGTATGCCGTACTGCGGCGACGCCATATTTTGAGGGAATACCGGCTAAAGATGAATGAGAAACGAGCCCAACTTTCCGAGGCGGTCGAGACTCAGCTGCGCAATGCCATCAACGCCTTCTACCATGAGGTCGGAGCCACGTTCGATCCGTTGGAGAGTTTCTGCCTTGCTGAAGCGCACCGTATTTTGCCGTTAAGAGAACGTGTCGATGAGATCGAGCGTTCGCTGGTCGAGCTCAAACACGGGATAGACCGCTAGGGATGAGCTCCCGCTCATCAGGGCCTCTCGTGATTGGTAGGGCGAAAATCTCGGCGCGCATGATGCTTACCATCTCGCAACGCTCACTCGCGCCGGATTTGAGCCGTTCCGCGCGTGGTATCGCTGATACCGCCGATATCGTTCATCGAGGATTTCTGGACGCGCCTTGCCGAACCGCATCCAACGNCGCGGCTCAAAACCGGCGCGGGAAAGCTATAGAGTTAGCCACATCGCCGGCGCGCCGAGTTTTTCGCCCTACCAGCTCCTGCTAGACGTCGTGTACCCATTATGGCAGGCTCCGGCCCAACATTTCTTCATGAGCCGCTTTTTGCGTAGACTGGTCAGCGCCGTCGCGATGTGGGCGATAGCCTTGGCGGTCGTCTTTACCGGAAACGAAGTCGTTTTCTTCCTCTTGATCGCCGCATTGGGGTTGGCTGGACTTTGGGAATACTTTCAGATGATCGAGAAATCGGGGATGCGGTGTTTCAAGGCATTCGGCATGTGCTGCGGCGCCGCTTATTTCATCGGAAGCTTCCTGTTCTTCAGGTCAAACGGACCTGACGCCGACTATAACTTCGAGACCCTCGTGCTCCTGGTTTTCTTATTCGGCGTATTCGCGCGGCAAATGTTTCGGCCAACGACCAAGCAAGCACCGTTGGAAACAATGGCCTACACCTTGTTTGGGTTGCTCTACGTTTCCTGGCTGTTCAATTTCTTGACGAAGATCATTTATGTCCTGCCGCAGGATGCGAATGGTCATCCGGTCGGCCAATTTTACGTCCTTTATCTTGTCATCGTCACAAAGTTCAGTGACATGGGCGCGTACCTGGTGGGTAGCAGAATTGGACGTCATCTGATGGTCCCGCACATCAGTCCGGCCAAGACCTGGGAAGGATTCATCGGCTCCCTCGTGTTTGCGGCCCTGGGAAGTTGTTTATCGCTCCTGGTGCTCCCCAAAGAGTTGCACGCACTGAACTGGTTACACGCGTTGATCTTGGGCCTGCTCATTGGCTTAGCTGCGATGGTCGGCGACCTCGGCGAATCGATCTTGAAAAGAAGCACAGGTGTGAAAGACTCTGGTTCTGTCTTGCCCGGAATAGGCGGCGTGCTAGACCTGATCGATAGCCTCTTGTTTACTGGTCCTTTGCTTTACTTTTATCTTAGGCTCTTAGCTCGATGAGAAAACGCCGTGTCATTCTCCTGGGTGCTACCGGGTCGATTGGCTCTAGCGCCATCAAAGTAGCGGAAACCATTCCTGATCGAATGCAAATCGTCGGCATGGCCGCTAATCGCAACGCGCGGCTATTAGCTCAGGCTGCCAACCGCTCACGTCCGGAAGCGATTTGTCTGGTCAACGAAGCTCATCTCGAAGAACTGCGAACGTATCTGGAGTATTCGCCGGAAATCCTGACCGGTGAGACAGGCCTCGAAACGCTTGCGCGCAGCGGCGGCGCCGACCTCGTCTTGGTCGCGATTATCGGTACGGCGGGGCTAAGACCCGCTCTGGCCGCGATCGAGACAGGAAAAGACCTCGCAGTTGCCAGCAAAGAGATCCTGGTGATGGCAGGCGAGACTGTGATGACACAGGCCAGTCAGAAAGGCATCAAAGTGTTGCCAGTCGATAGCGAGCATAACGCGATTTTTCAATGCCTGGAGGGTAAGCCAAAGCATGAAATCAGTAGCCTCATTTTGACTGCTTCCGGCGGACCGTTCCGGAGAGTGAGCTCGGACCGTTTGGCCTCCGTCACGGTCGCGGATGCTCTCAATCATCCCACTTGGAAAATGGGTCGCAAAATCAGCATCGATTCAGCAACCCTCTTCAACAAGGGACTCGAGATGATCGAAGCACGTTGGCTCTTTGATATCCCAATGGGCCAAGTTCAAATTCTCGTTCATCCACAAAGCATCGTGCACTCGATGGTTGAGTTTGTGGACGGTTCGTTGCTGGCACAGTTGAGCCATTCTGACATGTGTTTCCCAATCCAGTACGCTGTCACTTGGCCGGAACGAGTTCCTAATGCCTTGAAACCATTGCGGCTGGCAGAGCTCGGACGTCTGGAGTTCGAAGAGCCGCGATATGCCGATTTCCCAGCCTTGCGACTTGCAAGGCAAGCGGGCGAGACGGGAGGAACCATGCCGGCCGTTTTGAATGCGGCCAATGAAGTCGCCGTCGAAGCGTTCTTAGAAGGCCGGATCACATTCCCGCAGATCTGGTCTCTCGTGGAAGACGCGATGAGCCGATCGGACAATTTTGCCAGACCGAGCCTGGATGATATAATTCACGCTGACGGCCAGGCCCGCCATTTGGTTCGGGGGGCATTGGCGCAGTAATAGAATATGATCCTGAATATCTTAAGGGTAGGGTTGATCGTTTTCGAGGTCCTGCTCATCTTTAATTTGCTCATCATCGTCCACGAGCTGGGACACTTTCTCGCAGCCCGCTGGCGAGGTTTACATGTAGACAAATTCGGCGTCTGGTTTGGCCGGCCAATTTTAAAGCGCACGATTGGAGGCGTTGAGTTTAGTTTGGGTTGGATTCCGGCCGGAGGGTTTGTGTTGCTACCTCAGATGGCCACCATGGAAGCGGTTGAGGGCAAATCCGGTGTCAGCGGCTCGGACTTACCGCCAATCAAACCACTCGACAAAATCATTGTGGCGGCAGCGGGGCCACTCTTCAGCTTTCTATTAGCCCTGCTTTTCGCAACCATCGTCTGGATCGTCGGCAGACCGATGGCCGAAGCGGATACGACTACGATCGTCGGTTACGTTGCTCCCGATACCCCGGCTGCCAAGGCTGGCTTCGAAGCAGGTGACAAAATTCTCGAAGTCGACGGTCACCCCGTTAATCGATTCAACGGGATGGTGGACAGTGTCGGTTGGTATGTTGTCCGCAGCGAGGGTGCAGCGATTCCATTTAAAGTTAAGCGCGGCGATCAGATCCTGACCATCAATTCGGGCTTCGAAAAAGCGGAGACCACCGGCTGGGAACGAAAGTCACTGCGCCAAGTCGGGCTGCAACCCGCTATTACTCCGATAGTTGCCAAGGTAGCACCCGATTCAGAAGCTGCGAAAGCCGGGTTGGAAGCAAATGACGAAATCGTCGATATCGGCGGCCAGAAAATCTACTATCTCAAACAGATATCAGAATGGGCGCAGCAACATTCCGGACAACCTCTGCCGCTTACGGTTATTCGCGGCGGACGCAGCTTTCAGGTCGATATGCAGCCGGGCCGTCTGGTGATTTCGGGCATCATCGAAAATAGCCCCGCTGACGTCGCCAAGCTGCAGAAAGGCGACAAAATCATCGCGTTGAATGACCAGCAGATTTATGACATCGACGCGATCAACCATTACGTCGACGCCAATCCGGACAAAGTGCTTACTTTGACCGTTCAGCGCGGAAATCAGACGATCGCGGTTCGGATCCGGCCCGCAGTACCGGATCGCCCAATTGCTCAAGAAGGAAAACCGCATCCAATCATCGGCTTCTATACGGGCGAGAATACGGATGGGATTACCTGGGATGCCGGCGGCAAAATGGCGACCGCTCACATCTCACCCATTGAACAGGTTTCTGCCGGTGTCGAAACCATCACGAACACGATCGGCGCGCTGCTTTCACCTCAGTCGGATATTAAGCTCCAGCACTTGAGCGGTCCGGTGATGATCATGCGGACCTACTATCTGCTGTTTCAAAGTGAATTTGGTTGGCAGTTAGCTCTCTGGTTCAGCGTGGTGTTCAACATCAACCTAGCAATCATCAATCTGCTGCCGATCCCAGTGCTCGATGGGGGGCATATCCTCTTGGCCATCCTGGAGGCAATCCGGCGGCGACCGCTCAATATTCGGGTGCTTGAAGTGTTGCAGGGCGCCTGCGCAATCTTGCTGATTGGATTCATGCTCTACGTCTCCTTTTATGACGTGCAGGATTCCGTCAGCGGAAATCAGAAACCGGCGTTTAATCATCCCGCCCAACCTGCTCCTTCCGAGAACCAATGATGAATCCAGCCTACTGTCCGGATCCTTGGGTGTATCACCGGCGGCATACACGCGAAGTCAAGGTCGGCAACGTCGGCGTTGGCGGTAGCAATCCGATCCGGGTCCAATCCATGTTGACCTGCGACACCATGGATACAGAGACCTGTATTCAGCAGACTTTGGACTTGGTGAAGGTTGGTTGCGAAATCGTCCGGATCACCGCCCCGACGGTAAAAGACGCCAAGAATTTGGAGTCGATTAAGCAAGGCTTGCTCGAACGCGGATGTGACGCGCCGATCGTAGCCGATATCCATTTCAAACCGGAAGCCGCACTTGAAGCGGCGAAATGGGTTGAAAAGGTTCGGATCAATCCAGGCAATTACGCGGACTCGAAAAAATTCGCCGTCAAAGAATATACTGACGAACAGTATCAAGAAGAGCTGGAGCGGATCCGAGGACGATTCGCTCCCTTAGTCAAGCTGTGCCAAGAGCGCGGCGTCGGCATGCGAATTGGAACCAATCACGGTTCCCTGAGCGACCGTATCATGAACCGGTACGGTGATACTCCGCTTGGAATGGTGGAGAGCGCCCTAGAATTCGCGCGCATCGCTCGCGACCTCGGTTACCACGATTTCATCTTCTCCATGAAAGCGAGTAACCCGAAGGTGATGATCTGCGCCTACCGGTTGCTGGTTTCTCGATTATATGCAGAAGGGGCCGATTGGAATTATCCGCTGCATCTCGGCGTCACCGAGGCCGGTGACGGCGAAGATGGCCGGATCAAGAGCGCCATCGGTATCGGTTCACTACTAGCCGACGGTCTCGGCGACACGGTCCGGGTCTCTTTAACCGAGGATAGCGTCCACGAGATTCCCGTCACGCAGGCCCTGGTCGCTCCATACAACGCTGGAAACTCCGAAACGTCTGACCGTTCATACGCCGATACGCCCACACGCCCAGACGCCCAAACGCTTCCTTTCGATCCGTTTCATTTCGAGAAACGTGAGACTGAGAGAATCCACGTGAACGGAGTCGATCTTGGCGGCGAGGAGTTAATTCGAGTGGCCATATCTCGGGGCAATTTTGAAAAGATCGCGCACAAGATCGATAAGATGGGCGACTTCAAGCCGGAGATCGTGGTCGAAGAGTCCGGCGTGGTGGCGGTAGACCCGAGGGATACCGCAAAGATCGCTGAGGTTAACAACAACTCTCACCCTTGCCTGGTAACAGTCTCCGACCACATCGATTTGCCCACGATCACCGCATTTCGACTGCTGGCGGCTCAATTAGAGAAGCGGCACTCCATCCTGTTGAAAGACACTCTGGTCCCATCGTTGGACACTCAGAAGGATTTCGTGCAGACGTTGCTGGAATCAGCTACAAATCTCGGAGCGCTGATTTGCGACGGTATCGGTGACGCGATCCTGGTACAGGGAGAGCAAGCGCCCGGTCAATCGTTGCGTCTCGCGTACAACATTCTGCAAGCTGCCGGTAGCCGGATTTTCAAGACCGATTACGTCGCGTGTCCTTCCTGCGGACGAACCTTGTTCAATCTTCAAACCACTACTGCCCGAATCAAGGCTGCGACGACGCACCTAAAAGGCGTCAAGATCGCGATCATGGGTTGTATCGTGAATGGCCCAGGTGAAATGGCCGACGCCGATTTCGGCTACGTTGGAGGCGCTCCCGGTAAGGTGAATCTTTATGTCGGCAAGACCGCCGTGAAATTCAATATTCCGGAAGTGGAGGCCGTCGGCCGGTTAGTCGATCTCATCAAAGAACACGGCCGTTGGATAGAGAAACCGCTAGAGGCTGCCGAGGTAATGGCGTAGTCCTAGAGATGGTTCGGTACGGGACCTCACGGGACCTCACGGTAGGGACGAGCTCCCGCTCGTCCGGCCTGTTGTCCGCGGGTTCCGCGTTTCTCCGGCAAAACATTTCGGACGAGCAGGAGCTCGTCCCTACCGGGACCAACCGGCATTTCGTGTCGATTCGGATCCATTCTTGGTTTAGTCATTTCTTAGCATGACCGCATCGCTCCCAAACATCGGATTCGTCGGCCTAGGTTGGCCTGGAGAACGTCACGCAGAAGGGGTTATCGCGTGTTCTCTGGGCACCGTGCACTCTGCTTGCGACCTCAACCAGGAACGTCTCGAAAAATTCGTTACGATATTTCGACCGGGACGCGCCTTTACTGACTTTAAAGAGATGCTAGCGGATCCCGCACTGGATGCGGTCGTGATTTGTCTGCCGAACGCCCTCCATTATCCGTTTTCCTTACAAGCATTGCAGGCCGGAAAACATGTCTTGTGCGAAAAACCGCCAACCATGAACGCAGCCCAAATGCACACGCTCCACGAAGAAGCGCAGAAACGCGGGCTCGTTTACTATTTCGGCCGCCAGATGCGGTTCTCGCCGGCGATGCAGGCAGCCAAGAAACTTCTGAAAGAACGGCGATTAGGCGAAATCTATTTTGCTGAAACCATGTGGGTTCGATCGCGTGGAACACCAGATGGAGTTGATGGCTGGTTTACAGAGCGGTCCACGGCCGGAGGCGGCGCGATCATCGATCTTGGCGTCCATGCGATTGACGCAGCTTGGTATCTAATGGGAACACCACAACCCAGAGCGGTGTCCGCGCAGACTTACCAAAAATTTCCGCAACTGGTTAAGAACAACGTGTTCGATGTCGAAGATAACGGCTACGGGATGATCCGGTTCGAGAGCGGCGCAACTCTATTGTTCAAGGTCTCCTGGGCAGCAAATTTGCAAGACGATATCCCGCTCAGTTCGAAGCGCGGGCGTTCGTTGCTGTCGACGCTAATTTACGGGCCTAAAGGATCGATCAAGATCATCGATGCTTTTGAAGCGGACGCCGACAATTTTCCTTCTCCGATTGTGTTCTTCGAGGAACAACAAGGAGTGCCCGCAAAAGTCGAAGTCGCTGTAGAGGACGTGCGAGGAACCGCCCTGCGCGCGCATGAGTTTCGTGAACAAGCGACGAACTTCCTTCGCTGCATCCGCGGTGAAGAGGCCGCGGTCAACAGCTCGAGCCAAGCCGTCCAACTCATGGAGATGTTAGACGCAATCTATCGTTCGAGCCAGTTAGGCAAGGAAGTTGCAATGGGTTAGACGTTTTAGGTTCTAAGTTCCAGGTTCTAAGTTGTAGGTCGTGCCTCCGGCTTGGCTGGACTGGTGCGTCGATTACACCAACGTTTGAAGGTGTAACGCCCATAACCTAAAACCTGAAACTTCTAACCTAAAACCTATAACTCCTAGCTACCATACCTGTCCCATCGTGCCGGTTGGGAACGGCAGATACTGGTACAACCAGGTTTCGGAAAGAACCTTATTGCCGTTCTTCAGATAGAGCCGCAAGTCGACTGGGTCATTCCCGGTGGCGGTCAGATCGAACTGAGCGCGCCAATGTCCCGCAACTCCGTCAGGAACAGCTTCAGTGAAGATATAGGAAAAGGTACCGCGAGACGCCCAAAGAACGGGTTCAGGTTTAACCCCAAAAGGAAGATCAGCTAATGGTCCTCCCAAAAACTCGACCATGAATTTGCGCACTCCTTGTGGACGAGGTTGGCCGGGGACACCCCCATTACCCATGCGAGTCGCAACGCAACGAGCAAGAGGCGTCGGAAAAGGCTCATCGGCCTGCCAGTCGAGCCGATAACGTAAACGATAAGAATTACCTGCTTTAGCGGCATCAGCCGGGATCCACATCGCAACGATGTTATCGTG
>JGI12627J18819_10000446_pt1 | contig 13532 bp, 11 predicted proteins | sample TexAe_OM1H0_M2_FD_18819 | JGI IMG/M metagenome (IMG submission 18819)
TGGTGGCGGCGGTTGGACTCGAACCAACGACCTAGGGATTATGAGACCCTCGCTCTAGCCACCTGAGCTACACCGCCATTTCAGGAAAATCGAATCAAAGGAAGAGACGGGACGGCGCATTCCCGCTGCTGGGCAGCGGCGTGGCTCGGCTCGCTGCGATAACCTTTTGATTCTAAGAGTCCCAGCTTAGGAGTGTCAAACCTGGCCGCGAACTCTCTCATAAGCAGAGAACGACTCCAGCTCACAGTTGCAACTCTTCCCCTTTCGCATGAAACTAGCGGGTCCCATGAAAGCAATCGCAGTCATCCCCGCACGGCTCGGTTCAACGCGGCTCGCTCGCAAAGCGCTTCGCGAGATTGCCGGCCTGCCGATGATCGGTCACGTCTACCGCGGTGTTTCTGAATCGCCGTTGCTGGACGAAGTTCTCGTCGCCACCGACTCGGAAGAAATCCTGGACATCTGCCGCAATTACGGCTGGCACGCGCGCATGACGTCTTCCCAGCATCGGAGCGGCACCGAGCGCGTACACGAAATCTCCTGCTCCCATCCAGCCGATGTGTACCTGAACGTGCAAGGTGATGAACCGCTCACCCGGCCCGAGCATATTGCTTCGTTGGTCGCGGTCATGCAGGATCCGGCAGTGCAGGTCGGCACCCTGAAGACAAAAGCCGCCGCCACGGATATTTCCAACCCGAATGCCGTGAAAGTCGTGACCGATGGTTCCGGTCGCGCGCTTTACTTCTCTCGCGCTACGATTCCACATGATCGCGATGGCACCGAGCCCGCCTATTACAAGCATCTCGGCTTCTATGCCTATCGAAAGCCCGCGCTCGACCGCTTCGTCTCGCTTCAGGAGTCGTTCCTCGAAAAAAGTGAGCGGCTGGAACAACTTCGATTCCTGGAGAACGGTATTCCGATCTATGTCGGCGAGACGCCGTATGACACGGTTGGGGTGGATACCGAAGAAGATCTGGAGCGCGTCACAAAATTACTCGCGCATCGGTGATTGGTGAGGACGGCGAAACCCAGAGCGCTCAGGAACGCGAATTGGCGGCCAGGGGCGGACGTTGCCACGCCTCGGCGGCCGCAACCCGGCGCGAAATCGCGGGATGGGAGTGGAACAGGCATTCCACCCATCGCGAGGGAGTACGTTCGGCGAGATTCTGCGCCGCCAGCTTATTCATGGAACTGATGAAAGGCTGCACGCTGCGGATCGATTCAAACGCATACCGGTCCGCCTGACGCTCGTTGAAGCGCGAATATGCGTTCATGGCGGGCATCAGGAAGATCGAGAGCAGGGTTGAAACCAGCACCAGCAGCGGCAGATTCGAAAAATCGGCGAGCGTGTCAAACATGCCCCACTGCTCGATGGACAGGTGCAGCACATAGTTGGCAGCCCAGAAGCCAAACAGGGTGATCCCGGCCTGCACGAAGATGCTCTTCAGGATGTGCTTGTGCACGTGGTGTCCCAGTTCATGGGCCAGCACAGCTTCAATTTCGTCGGGCGAGTAGTGGTCGAGAAGCGTGTCGGCGAGAATGATGCGCCGCGTCGCGCCCAGGCCCGTCAATGCGGCATTTGCCTTTTTACTCTTCTCCGAAAGATTCCATTTGTAAATGCCGCGGATCCTGGTTCCGGCGCGCTCACTAAGCCGCACCAGCCGCTGTTTCAGATCTTCATTCTCGAGCTGCTCGAACTTGTAAAAAATCGGGAACAGAATCAAAGGAGCGATTTGCGCCATGGCGATAAACAGCCCCATGAACAGGGCCCACGCGATGAGCCACCAATGCTGGGGCGATTGGCGAATCGTGAAGTAGAGCAGTTCCGCGGTAAAGCCCGCCAGCACCAGCGCGACCAAAAAGCCTTTCACTTCGTCCCACAGCCAGGCTCGCGTTTTCTGGTTCGAGAGCTGGAATCGCCGCTCCAGCCGCAATCCGTAATAATCCAACCCGAGCCCAAGCAACTTTCCCCCGAACATCAGAATGAACACATAAAAGAAGACGGAAAGGGTGTAGTTCTGGAAGGCTGCCCGGTAGGCCCAGTCGCGCAAGACGCTGTTCCACCCTGTCAGCAACAGAGCCAGCAGGAACGCGAGGCCTAGGACGAAATCGCTGACCTCAAGCCAGCGATGAATCCGGTTGTAGCGTCTCGCCTCGGGCGTATCGGACGCTGTTGTTGAATTTTCCTCAGCCAGTTTCATTGAAGAGTTACTACGATTATCGCCTAATTTATGGGTATGGTGGCACGGCCCATTCCGCCCGAAAGTCCACTGTCCGGTGGAACCGGAAAGGTAGCCCGGTCAGCCAAGTTGCTCTATCCACTGGACATCACAAAAGTCCTGCCCTGCTCCAGGATTTCCGAAACCAGCTCCGGCGTGGCCGCCTCCGAATAAAGCCGCAAAAGAGGTTCAGTGCCGGAAGCGCGAAAAAGAATCCAGGGAACCGCTCCGTTGTTGTGGTCAGGAGCGTTCAGAAAGAATTTCACCCCGTCCATATTTTCTTTCTTTACTACTTTATAACTGCCCAGGACAGTGGTGGCGTCAGCGCGCGCTCTTTGAATGGCAGCCTGTTTCACGTTTTCAGGAATGTGCAGATCGCGGCGACCGTAATAATGCGGACCAAAGTCGCGCTGCAGTTCGGCCACCAGTTCTCCCAGCGGCTTGCGTTCTTCTGCCATCACGTTCGCGAGCAGTACTGAATTCAGGAGTCCGTCGCGCTCGGGCAGGTAGCGTGAGTAGCCGATCCCGCCTGACTCTTCGCCCCCAATAACGATCTCATGGTCCATCATCAGGTCGGCGATGTACTTAAAACCGATGGGGCACTCATGCAGTTTCCTGCCGTGCTTTGCTGCGATGCGGTCCACCATACCTGTGGTGTTGAAGGCGCGCACCACATCGCCGGACCATTGCTTGCGCTCCAGGAGCCAGCGCAGCAAAACGGCAAAGCACTTGTGGGAGTCGACGAAGCTGCCATCTTCCGCGACTGCGCCGATGCGGTCCGCGTCTCCGTCGGTCGCCAGCCCAGCATGACACTTCTCTTTCGCGACCGTGGCGCGCAACAATTCAATGTGCGGCTCGATGGGCTCGGGATTGATGCCGGGGAAAAGCGGATTGACCTCTTGCCGGATGGCCACATGGTTGATTCCATGCTCGCTGAAAATGCGCGCCATCACACCACGCCCAGAGCCGTACATGGAATCGATGGCAAATTTGAAATTCGCCTTGGCGATGAGCTCCAGATCCGCAAACTTGCACATCGCTTCGATGTGCGCCTGCTTGAAATCGACCTCTTCGATGGCTGCTGGATTTGCAGCCGCAGGAGCGCCGTTCGGGAGTTCGGCTTCCACCTTGTTCATGATGGCAGGCGTCGCCGAGCCCCCAAATTTGCTTTTGAACTTCACTCCATTCCAGTTCCAAGGATTGTGGCTGGAGGTGACCATGACCCCACCTGCCGCGCCCTGCTGCTTCACCGCAAGCGAGACCGCGGGTGTAGGGGTGTAATCGTTCGCAAGCTTGACCGGGATACCTGCGTTCGCGATGACCTCGGCGACCAGCCGGGCAAACCGGGGGGAACCAAAGCGCGTGTCGTAACCAATCGCCACGCCGCGGCGGGCGTCTTCGTACTTGAGGACATATGCGGCAATCGCGCTTGCCACCCGGCGCACGTTCTCAAAGGTATAGTCATCGGCGATCACGCCGCGCCAACCATCGGTACCGAACTTGATCTGTGTCATAGTGAGCGATGAGCTCCGGGCTTCGGGCTGCGAGCAATCGTGGTGCTAGATAGTCCGTAAGAAGAAAGTGCACCTGTCAAACTGTCGCTGGACGAAAGTACGAGAAACAAGCTCGTAGCTCCAAGCTCGTGGCTTGCACCTACGTCAGTTTCGAAAGTTTCTTCTCGTCCAGGTACTTCACGATTTTGCCGACATCCTGGGCGCGTTCGCGAGTCGTAATCAGCAAGGCGTCCTCGGTTTCAACAATCACCATGTCCTTCACACCCACGGCCGCCACGAACTTTCCGGGAGCATGCACGTAATTCCCGGTGGCATCCAGCGTGAAATTGCCATCGCCTATAAGCACGTTCTCGTCCGGCCACGTTTGCTTGACGATCTGATGCTCGTGCAACGCTGTCCACGATCCCAGGTCATTCCAGCCAAAGTCCGCCGGCAAGCAAAAGATATTAGATGCGTCTTCCCCCTTCGACGAGCGCGGCTCCAATACCGCGTAATCGATACTGATGTTTTCGCACCTGGGATAGAGTTTCCGGAACGTGCTCTCGAATTTCTTCGTGCCAAAGGCGGCGGCGATTTCTTCCAGCACGGAAGCTGTTTTCGGCAAATGTTCCTGCAGGGCGCTCGCCAGCGTCCGGGCACTCCACAGGAACATGCCACTGTTCCAGAAGTAATTGCCGGCAGCCAGAAACTCGCTGGCCCGTTGTGCATTGGGCTTTTCCGTGAACCGTCGCACCCGCAAGGCCTCGCCCTCAAACAGCGAGCCCGCCTCAATATAACCGTAGCCAGTTTCGGGACGCGTGGGCCGAATGCCCAGAACGACGATGTTCTCGGCTGCTTCGGCGATTTCGATTCCGCGGGTAATTGTTTCCCGATAGCGCCGCTCATCTCCGATCACGTGATCGGAGGGAAACAGTCCGATGACTGCAGTCGGATCCGTTCGCAACAACAAAAAAGCTCCGAGCCCGATGGCCGGCGCCGTGTTCCGTCCAATCGGCTCTGCCAGAATCTGCTTTCGATTCAGCCGCGGGAGTTGTCCCACGATTGCGTCCCGCAGATCGTCATTCGCAATCACCCACAACCGGCTCGCTGGCGCCAGCGGAAGCAGACGCGCAACAGTCTGCTGGATCATCGTCCGCTTGCCGTCGAGTGGAAGCAATTGCTTGGCCCGCCGCTTTCGACTCAAGGGCCAGAAGCGCGTTCCACGCCCACCAGCAAGAATCACGGGATAGAAGTTTGCTCGTTTAGCCACGCAATTTTGTTACCGCTTCACGCCAACACAGGCTACAAACGGGTCTCAGGTTCAGGCAAAACTGTGCCCGGCACGTACGCTTTCAGAAAACTCACGCTCCACTGCGGGCGCACGCCGAAGATGGGCACGCTGGCCGGGATGACGGCAGCGTCTCCCTTGGCAAGCGTGACCGGCTCCATGCTATCGGCTTCGACAATTCCGCACCCTTCTACGGCGACCAGAATTTGCACTGAACTTCTGCCCGCCTCATCCCTCGTACGAAACGTCTGTCTCTCATTCAGTTGATAGTGATCGACAACGAAGTAGGGCGCCCGGATCATGGGCGACAGTGTATTCTTCGTCCCTGCGATTTGCGATGGCGCCGGCCGCACGACTTTGCCTGACGCGACTTTTTCCTTTACCGCAGCCAAACCTTCCTTGAGATGCAATTCGCGGGGTCGGCCGTAATCATAAAGACGATAAGTACAATCCGATTGCTGCTGCGTCTCCACCAGAATGGAGCCAGGTCCGAGCGTGTGCACTGTTCCGCCCGCGACATAAATCATTTCTCCCGGATAGACGTTGATCCAGTGCAGCAGTTCTTCGGCGCGGTTTTCTTCAATGGCCAGCTGCAGCGCAGTGCGTGTGACTCCGGGCTTCAGCCCCATCGCCACCTGCGACCCTGGCTTTGCCGCCGCCACGTACCAGCACTCGGTCTTTCCCCACGGCTGTCCGGTGCGCTGCGCCTGAGCATCGTCAGGATGGACTTGCACCGACAGCTTTTCGTGCGGGAAAAGGAATTTCAGCAATAACGGAAAGCGATTTCCGTCGCGAGCCGCCTCGCCCACCAATCGACGCCCACACTTCACGCTCAGATCGGCCAGCGTGCTTCCCGCAAGTGGCCCGTTTGCGACTTTGCACTCGTCTCCGGTCAGCCAGGCCTCGCCGATTTTCTCATCGAACTTGTGGCCCGGATAGATGGGGGAGAGATCCGTAGTCCCCCAGGGGCGCGGATCAAACGCGGGCTGCATTCTCAGCGGGTAGAGGTCGGCCATGCGATTTCAGACAAAGAAAACGGTCGACCCATCGCAAGTCGACCGGCTAGGATCTCACGCTTTAGACACAAATCAGGAACAAACGGATGTGCCGCTACCACACGATAAGGGGGCAATTCTGGCCTACAGCGCGGCGAAAAACGTCCGCATCCTCTCCAGCCCGCGGTCCAATTCCTTTGTCGATGTGGCGTACGACACGCGAATGTGATCTCTGGTACCGAAACCTTCTCCCGGCACGGTGGCAACGTGCGCCTTGCGCAGCAGCTTTCCGGCCACATCTGCGGCCGAGTTCACGTTGTGGCCGAAGAACGCCGACACGTTCGGGTACGCGTAGAACGCGCCTTCCGGCGTTGTGCACTTCAATCCCGGAATCGCGCGCAAGCCCGCCACCATGTGATCGCGCAGCTTGATGTACTCCTGCCGCATGTCCTCAACGCAGGTTTGAGGGCCAGTCAGCGCCGCCACGGCGGCCTTCTGCACGATTGAGGTCGGATTCGAGGTGCATTGACTCTGCAGCTTCGCCATCGCGCTGATGACCGTCGCCGGAGCCAGCGCATATCCCAGGCGCCAACCCGTCATGGCATAAGTTTTCGACAGGGATCCCAGGATGACCATACGGTCCCTGTACTCCACGAGTGAGCCAGCGGAGAAATTCCGGCCGGCGTAGTTGAGGTATACGTAGCACTCGTCCAAGGCTACCCAGATCCCACGCTCGTGTGCCATGCGGATGATCGCCGTCATGTCCTCCGGCTTCATGACTGCGCCAGAGGGATTCGAAGGCGAATTCAGGATGATGAGCTTCGTGCGCGGGGTGACTGCCTTCGACACCATCTCGGCGGTAAGCGCGAAATTGTGCGATTCATCGGTTTCGACCAGCACGGGGTTTCCACCCGCGTAGCGGATGATGTCCTTGAACGAAACCCAGTAGGGCACCGGCAGAATCACTTCGTCGCCATGATCGACGAGCACCTGGATGGCATTGAACAGCGCGTGCTTGCCGCCCACGGAAGCCACCACTTCTTCCCGCCGGTAGTCGGATCCGAAGTCGGCGGCGTGCCGCTGAATGATGGCGTCGCGCAGCTCTGGCGTTCCGGCCACGGCCGTGTATTTCGTGAAATTCGCCTGGATGGCCGCAATGGCCGCATCCTTAATATGCTGAGGCGTCGCAAAGTGCGGTTCTCCGGCGCCGAAGTCGACCACATCGATGCCCTGGCTGCGCAATTTATCGGCCTCAGCCACAACTGCCATAGTGGCGGAAGGTTCGATCCGGTTGATGCGTTCGGTCAGCTTGATGGCGTGGGCGGCTTCCGTGGTGGTCATGCTTTTTTCCTTGCCCTGGATTTCCGAGTTTCGGATCTTTCTTCTTTGGCCGACGCAAACTCCGCCAATTTGTATGCCGGATCGAGTTTGCCGCGCAGGTTGTGCTCGACCAACTCCGGCACCAGTCCCTTGACCGAGCCACCTAACTGCGCCACTTCGCGCACCAGACGCGCACTCAGGTAGGAGTACTTTTCCGCCGGCATCATGAACACGGTCTCGAGTTCCGGGCGCAGCTTACGATTCATCAAGGCCATCTGCAGTTCGTATTCGTAATCGCTCAGCGCCCGGATGCCCCGCAAAACACTGCTCGCCCCTACCCTTGCGGCGTACTCGACCGTGAGGCCGTCGAATGTGTCCACGCGCACGTTGCTGTAATGGCCGGTCAAGGCGTTCAGCATCGCAACCCGCTCGCCCACGTTAAAGAGTGGAGCCTTATCGGGATTGCGCAGGATGGCCACGACCAGCTCGTCGAAAATCTTGCTGCCCCGTTCGATCAGGTCCAAATGCCCGTTCGTCGGCGGATCAAACGACCCTGGATAAATGGCAATATTCTTGTTCAATTGTCCTCGCGGAACAACGAAGACTTGGCGACTGTCGATTTTAGTTGTCCGGGAACAGGGATGGCAAACAGATTACTTCCTCGAGATGGTTCAAGGCTGCTAAACAGCTGAAACCAAGCCCGCGGAGGGAATGTTTGAAATCTCTATTGCAGCCCAACTCCAGAAGCTCACCGAAGCTCGCGAAAGCGCTTCTACGATTAGTTGACGACCTTCGTTATTTTAGCGAAATCATCCAAACGAAGAGTACGATCATTCGTAGGGTCAGGAGATAGTGCTGCCTATGGACCATCTCACGCAGTCAGAGCTGCATCCTGTTCTCAGTGGCTGGAAAGAGATCGCTACTCATATTGGGAAAGGTGTGCGCACAGTACAGAGGTATGAGCACGATTTCAGCCTGCCGGTGCGGCGTCCAGCGGGACACAGTTCTGGTTCTGTCGTTGCGATGAAGTCGGAGCTTGAGGCATGGGTGCACGCAACGCCGGTTCGTTTTGCTTTTCAGTCAATGCCTCGCAGAGCAGCTCGAACGGAGTTGGGAGAGTTGGCGCGAAACCTCAAGAAGATGAGGGAACTCCGCAGCGAGATGCGCGTCCTGCGTTCCGGGTTGCAGTCTTCTCTTGCCACGCTTCGAGCGAACATTCCTGTACCGGAGAGGTGGAATCCCGGGCGGGAGACCGCTAGTTGAGCTTCTTACCACGCTCGCGCAACAGGTCGAATCGAGCGCTGAAGGGAGATTCGGGGTAGTTTAAATTTCGCAACACGTGAAGACTCTCGCGAAGCTCACCGATGATTGCCTCGACCTCAGCTTGAAGATTCTCCATCTCCTTGCGCAATTTCCACATGTCAGTTTCAAGCGAACTCATCGATGAACTTTCTTTGCTGCCCATAAGCGCGGCATTCTAACAAACGGCAAGCTTTTGTAAATTCGCCAGCGCACGGTGGCGCAGTGCGCCCTCGATGGTACGCCACTAGACAGAACTGCCCACCGGGTTTGCTCAGGATTCACCGGCGAATGCGCCGTAGGCGTCGTACACATTGCCCACCTGATGTGCCCCCATGTATGCTCCCCTTAAGACCGGCCTGCGACGGAGAGTTGGCCGAGTGGTTGATGGCACCGGTCTTGAAAACCGGCATACCCGGAAGGGTATCGGGGGTTCGAATCCCTCACTCTCCGCCAGACCTTTTCCGAGCCAGGCTCCAGCAATCGTGCTATTTCTCCGTAACCTCCCCAATGAACACACCAAACGCGGGCAGGGTCACCTCTGATCCGCTTGCTTCTGCCCCGGGCGTTGCCAGTAACCCATTCAGTGTCGCCCGCGAAGACCCTTGGCCGGTCAGATTGAAGCTCGCCTTCTGGGCTGATGCCGACATGTTCAGCGCCACCAGAACGGATTTGCCTTTATAAGAGCGCAGGTACGAGAGCACGTTCGAATCAGCCTCGTTCAACGCCGAGTAATTGCCATCGAGCAAAACGGAATTCGTATGCCGCAAGGCCAGAACCTTCCGGTAGAACTCCAGCACCGAATTTGGATCCTTCGATTCCGTGGCCACGTTGTGCGTCTTGTAACTCGGCGGAACCGGCAACCAGGGTTCATGTGTGCTGAAACCCGCATTTACCGCGTCGCTCCACTGCATGGGCGTACGTTCGCCATCGCGCCCTTTGTCGGCGGGCCAGCCGGTTCTGCCCTTGGGATCTTTCACGTCCTCTTTGCGCTTGGGATCGTTGTTTTCCATGCCAAGTTCTTCGCCGTAGTACAGGATGGGCGTGCCGCGCAGCGTGAGATACAAGGCGGCCATGAGCTTCGCGATCTCGTCGTTGTGGGTGCCATCGCCGTATCGGTTATAGGAGCGCTCGATATCGTGATTACTGATCACCCACGTCGGCCAGCCGCCCGCAGTATCCGCTGCCGCGATTTGCCGGCGGAATTCCGCGGGAGATAGCTTGTCGACCCGCGTGAACATGAAGTCCATCGGCAACTGCAGTTCGTTGTTGTGTCCTCCGTAATACTTCTTCAGTTCATCGATGTTCTTGGTCCAGGTCTCGCCGATAAGCACGGCGTCGTTCTCGTCGGCGACCTTGCGCAGATCCTGCAGCACGTCGTGAACGCCCGGCAGTTTCTTGTTGTAGATCTCCTGGGTATTGGGATCGCCGTACTTGTTCTTGCCTGGCAGCACGGGATTGTCGCGGAGATCAGGGTCCTCGAACAGTGTATCCACCGCATCCAGTCGGAATCCGGCAACGCCGCGCTTGTACCACCAGCGGGTGACGTCGAACATCGCGCTTTCGACGGCGGGATTATTCCAGTTCAGGTCCGGCTGTTCCGCGTAGAAATAGTGGTAGTAGTACTGCCCGGTCAAGGGATCGAATTTCCAGGCGGAACCGCCGAATTCGGAGATCCAGTTATTGGGCGGCTGGTTCGGGCCCTTGCCGTCGCGCCACATATACCAGTTCCGATACGGTGATTTCTTTGACGAGCGGGACGCGATGAACCACTTGTGCTTGTCCGAGGTGTGATTGATGACGTAATCCATGATGATGCGGACATTTTGCTTCTTGCCCTCGGCCGCCATCTTGTCAAAGTCGGCGAGCGTGCCGTACATGGGATCGATATTTTCGTAGTCCGATACGTCGTAGCCAAAGTCCACTTGTGGGGACGGATAACAGGGTGTGATCCAGATCGCGTCCACTCCCAGATCATGCAGGTAGCCGAGGTTTGACGTGATCCCGTTCAGGTCCCCAACCCCATCGTTATTACTGTCCGCAAAACTGCGGGGATAGATTTCGTAAAAAACCGCATGCTGCCACCATTGGTGGCCTTCGGCATCTACCGGGTTGTTCTGCGCGCTGGCGATCGGCCCGACCCGGACCGTGACCACAAGCAGCAGCATCAGCAATAGCTTCTTCATGAGTGCCCTCCGAAAGACCAGAACCTTACTTTAAACTCGGCAAGACGGCGAGCTAGCCTGAATTCTCAGCCCTAGCCCTCGCGGCTCTCCCTGCTCGGGAGCCGGCCCTTACTTCCCTGCGAAATAAAAGACGACCTTCTGNCGAACATAGGTGTCCGTGTTTTTCATGCCGCGATCGGGGCCGGCGGGCATTTGAACCCGAATTTCCCCGCGGCCCCCGGCGCNCTTATTCCATGCCGCACCTTCCACGCGACTGAGCTGCCCCGCATTCCAGACGCGCAACTCGTAAGTGGAACCCTGGATTCCGGCAACTTNCAATGCCAATTGATCTTTCGCAGCGCTCCAGGTTTCCGACAGTACTCGCACGCCCTGGCTTGCATTGCCGAGCTCTGGCAAACCGGAAGGCACGCTCAAACCGAAATCATCGCGCACGGCGACGCCTAACTTGTTCGCACCCTGGTTGACCGGAAACTGCACAACCATGTGCTGATCGACCGCGCTTTTCAATACCCTATGTTGCACGAGGTGCCCGTTCATCTCCACCGTCATCACCTCGGCCAAAGGGCTGATTGAGGGCGAGAACTCCACCTTGCAGTCGCCCGGTCCGCTGCGATCTACCTCCAGGGTGAAGCCTTGATCGCTGCGCTCATACTTGAGGTCCAGGGCGCATGTTCCTACATGCACATTCTTGATCGCGAACGATGGCCAATCCGCCGGCACGTGAGGCGCGAACGTCAGCATGTGAGCGTTCGCATCGAGAGACAAGCCAAACAATCCGCGCAGCAGCGGGCTGACCACCATGGCCGCGGACCAGATCTGGTGGGGTGAACTCGTCGAAAGCGGCTGATAATAGTCGCCCGACAAAACCTCCGTGACGTGTCCCAGCGAACCATCCAGCCCCAGCAGCGCATTCGCGCGCAGATTCAGATACGCCGGCAGGGCGCGATGATATTGGTACTCTCCCATGGAAGCCCAGCCCGTAAACAGCGGCCACACGGCGCCGTAGTGATAACCGCCCCCGCTGTACTTCGGCGACTCGGCGGAGATAATGCGCATACCCCAGTCGGTTTGATGCCCGGGGGTCGCCAACTCGTTGATCATCGGCTGCGCCTGATCCTCGCGAAGCAAGTGAAACCACATGGGCACGGTGGTGAGCACAGTCGGCTCATCCACGGGCTTGCCCGCCTGATCCAGGGCAAACGCGTATCGCTTCTTCTCGGCGATCCAAAAGGCCTGATTCAACAACTGCTCGAGCCTCGACGCTTCCTGCGAAGCCTGCCGCTCCCTATCTTCCTTCCCCAGCAAGCGCGCGAGATTCGCCAGCGCCCGCAGCGCCGCCGCACCCACTCCGCTCTGATAGATCTCGCTTTTCACCGGCAGCAATGGGCCGCCCTCAACCCAACCATGGCCGATGCCAAAATTCTGGGGCACACCCTGTGCGTCATAGGTGGAATGCAAAAACTGGTAAGCCTTCCACACGCTGTCCCATTTGTCCTGCGCAAACGCCACGTCGCCGCTGGAGGTCACGTAATCGTTCATTCCGACGATGTAAAGCGGGGTGGCATCGGCGGAAACATACGGGTACGGAAAATTCTTGAACCAGTCGACCAGACTCGCCGTCTGCGCAATCTCATGCGGGATTTTGCCGTCATCCCGCTGGAACTTACTCAGGAACTCAAGCGCCGTGCGGGTGGTCGAAAAGTCGCCTTCAGCGTCCAGAGCGAGCGCAGTCCACATCGAATCGCGTCCGAAAAACCAGGCAAATCCCGGACGCTGGCTCATCCCCGAAGTGCGATACCCGGCAATCAACCCAGTTCCGAGATATGGATTGTTGACCAACCCCTGCACCATACTGATGCGCGACCAGTCGTAGGCTTGCTGCATCTGCGCATCGGGTATTTCGACGCTCACCGTCCGGGCAAGGTACGAACGATAGTATTCCGCTGACTCGCTGAGCAGCTTTTGATAGTTCGCCGTCAGCTGCTGGTATGTCGCTTCCGCCTCCCCCGGTCCGTGGACTGACGCCGAAATGATCACTATCCGGCTCTCGTGCTTCTGCGAAGTCGCACCCAGATCAAAGGAATTTTCGTTCGAGGCGGAGTAGTTGGTCTGATACTCCAGGTGCTCGTTGGTTGCCGTCGGCGAGCCGATCAGCGCCGCGTAGCGCTTCTGCTCCTCACCAAAAGAAAAAGCGTGCAGCTTGGGATCCCACGCGGAAAACGTAGCTCCCAGCGCGGCCGGCCACTCCAGTTGAAAATCGCGCTCGAACGATACCCGCACGTTCAGCGGCCTTTCGCTTTCGATGTCGAGGAGAACAACCGCACCCGCTTCCTGCACCGGCACAAAAAACGTCTCACGCACCCGGAAAGTGTCGCCTGCATAGATAACCGTCGAGGCCTCAGGCCGCACGATGACTGTGCGCGCAAGCGCCTCTGCCGGAACCAGGTGGCCTTCCGCCTCAAACTGCAGCCTGAAATTCCGCAACAGCTTCAGCGGATACACCCACGCTTCCATCCTCCCCGATTCATCTCCGAACAATCCCGCCCGCGTCCCCACGGCGCTAAGGAACTCCCATGGGCGGTCGGTTCGTGACAACTCCAGCGTGCGTTCCTGTGCGAGACCCAGTACGCAGAGCGCGGCAAGAATGAACGGCAGGCTCTTCGGTCCGAACAAATGTCTGTGGAGACGAAAACGAAGCAGTCGTGGCATCTTTAAGTAAGGAAGATCTGGCGGCA
>JGI12627J18819_10000447_pt1 | contig 13518 bp, 12 predicted proteins | sample TexAe_OM1H0_M2_FD_18819 | JGI IMG/M metagenome (IMG submission 18819)
TGGTGTGCGCGCTGGAGCCGATCGGTCTGATGAGGCGCATCGGTCTGGGCGAGACATTACGGATCGCCCTGATGGGCAACGACGAACGGGTCAGCGCCGACACCGCGCTACGGATCGGATTGGTATCGGAAGTGGTTTCCGCCGAACACCTTTGGAGCCGTGCTCATGAGATTGCCGCGACGATCGCCGCCAAGCCCCCGACGGCGACGCAGGGCACGGTTAAAGCGATCTGGGAGTCACTGGACAAGCCCTATCGCGCCGCCATGGAGCAGGGCCTCATCTATACCCGGCTCGGCAACCCGCTGGGCACCGCGGAATTAGCCGCCCGGAAGGGCTCCGACGGCAAGGGCGCCGCGCGCAATCCGAAGATCCGCTGATGCCGCGACACCCACTCAGCCAGCGCATCGCCGACGTTCTGGAACTGCATCCGGCCTCGCACGCCATCGAATATGGCGGCCAATGGTTCTCGTGGGCTCAGATCGGTAGCACGGCGCAGCGCATCGCTTCCCTATCCGCCGAGCACGGCCCGGAAATCGGGATGTTGCTGCGCAACCGGCCCGGTCAGGTGGCGGCCTTCCTCGGGGTGCTGCTCGGTGGCGGAACCGTCGTCGTCATCAATCCGTCGCGAGGCGATGAGCGCACCAAGGCCGACATCGCCGCGCTGGGGTTGCCGCTCGTCGTCGGCGATCCCGACGACCTCACGGCGCTGGTTCCGCCGGGAACTACGACAGAAGCGATTTCTGGGCTTCTGGGCGATGCTGACGAATCAGCAAGGCCCACCGCCGCACTCGAGGCGGCCGCGCCGGNCGTGGCGGTGCGAATGTTGACCAGCGGCACGACGGGGCCACCCAAGCGGGTCGACCTCAGCTACGACATGCTGGCGCGCAGTGTGATGGGCCGCGAGCCCCATCGTGCGCCGGCACCGACCGAGTTGCGGCACGGCATCGCGATCGTGAATTCCCCGCTGGTGCATATCGGCGGGGTGTTCCGCGTGTTGCAGTGCGTGGCCGAGGCCAGATCCTTTGTGCTGCTGGAACGATTCGAGCTCAATGCGTGGGCTGACGCGGTGCGCCGACACCGCCCGCGCACCGTATCGCTGGTGCCGGCGGCACTGCGGACCGTGTTGCACTCCGACGTACCACCCGCCGACCTGGAAAGCATCCGCGCGGTCACCTGTGGCACCGCCCCGCTGTCGGCTGACGACGCCGACGCCTTCACCGACAAGTATGGCATCCCGGTCCTCACCTCCTATGCGGCAACCGAATTCGGTGGCGGCGTGGCGGGCTGGACTCTCCCCGATTACCAGCAATACTGGCGGGCCAAACGCGGCAGTGTCGGCCGGGCCAACGCGGGTGCGCAACTGAGAGTGGTAACCGACGACGGTGTGACGCTCGGGCCGGACGAGGTCGGGCTGCTCGAGGTCAAGCCAGGACAGATGGGCGAGTCCGCGCAATGGATGCGCACCACCGACATGGCGCGCATCGACGCCGACGGTTTCGTATGGATAGTCGGGCGAGCGGACCAGGCGATCATCCGCGGCGGGTTCAAGATCATGCCCGACGACGTGCGTATCGCACTGGAAAGCCACCCCGCGGTGGCCGGTGCCGCCGTCATCGGCCGGCCCGACGACCGTCTTGGCGAGACGCCGGTCGCGGTGGTGGAACTGCGCGAGGCGGCATCGACCGACACACTGGTCGAGTATCTGCGAACGCGACTGGCTCGCTACGAGATTCCCACCGAAATCGCGATCGTCGGCGCGATTCCACGGACACCATCGGGCAAGGCCGATCTCGGCGCAATCCAGCGTTTCTTCAGCGAACCCGCGGCGCAACGCGACCATGCCCGGTGAGCCGACGACGGTCGCCGCGATCTTGCGGCAACAAGCCCGCTCGCGCGAAAACCACCCGCTTCTCGTATGCGACGGCGACCGTATCAGTTACGGGGAGGCCGATCGACGCTCGGCAGACCTCGCCCGAGGACTGATAGCTCTCGGATCCGGCAAGGGCACCCACGTCGGACTCCTCTACCCGAACGGACCCGAGTTCGTCGTCGGGATGTTGGCGGCGGCGCGTATCGGCGCCGTGGTGGTTCCGTTCTCCACTTTCGCGACCGCCCACGAGATCCGCGACCAGTTGGTCGACGGTGATGTCGAGATCATGTTGAGCGCCGCGTCGTTCCGCTCGCACGACTATGCGCAACGACTGGGTGAGTTGCTGGCGGAATCCGACTTCGACGTCGACCACCCGGTGTTAACATCGGCCGCACCGCAATTGCGGCACATCGGGATTGGTTACGAAGGCATTTGCCGGTTCGCCGATGCCGTCGATCCCGCGCTACTGACGGCAATGGAAGACGACGTGCAGGGCTGCGATGAAGTTGCCATCGTCTACACCTCGGGTTCCACCAGTACCCCCAAGGGGGTTGTGCACACCCACGCCGCTCTGCTCGAACATCAACGCAACCTGAACGGAATCCGGGGCTTGGCACCAGATGACAAGTTGTTCTGCAATTCACCGTTCTTCTGGATCGGCGGGTTGGCCTTCGGCCTGCTCGCGACGTTGATCGCCGGTTCGACACTGGTGTGCTCCAACGACGCGGATGCAGCTCGCACGCTGGACTTGCTGGAAGCCGAAAAGCCCACGATTACCAACGGTTTCACCGCAGGAATCGCCCATCTGGCCGACCATCCGAGCTTTAGCCGTCGGGATCTGTCGTCGATGCGGCGGGGCAACCTGTACCCGATCTTGGCTCCCGACGCACGGCCCGCCGACCCGGACCTGCGACACAGCATGCTGGGCATGACCGAAGCCGGCAGCGTCGTGCTGATCAGCGACGACGAATCCGACCAACCCGAAGCCCGGCGGGGATCTTTCGGCAAACCGGCGCCAGGATTCGAGACCATGATCGTCGACCCCGAAACCGTAGTACCGGTAAGCCCCGGTGCGGTCGGTGAACTGTGCCTGCGTGGGCCATACATGATGCAGCGGTACTACAAGCGCAGTCGCGAAGAGTGCTTCGACGCCGACGGCTGGTTTCACACAGGCGATCTGGTGCGCTCGGACGCCGACGGATTCTTTTATTTCGTCGGCCGGCTCAGCGGGATGATCAAATCAGCGGGCGCCAATGTCTCGGCTGCCGAGGTGGAAAAAGCCATCGCCGCAGCCACCGGCGGGATGCCGGCTTATGTGGTCGGCCTCCCCGATGCGCGCCGCGGACACGTCGTCGCCGCGGTTGTCGCCGTGCCGGATGCGTCGGTGGCATTCGATGAGGCGGTGTTGCGCGAGCGCCTCAGGGCCGATTTGTCAGCCTATAAAATTCCCAAGCGATTCATCGCGGTGCCTCGCTCAGACATACCACTGCTTTCCAGCGGCAAGGTGGACGCGCAGCGGTTGAGGAAGCTGTTCGATGTTTGAGCCGACGACCGCGAACACCATCGATCGACTGGTGAGAATCCGGGCCGAGCAGGACGGCGCCAAGCCGATGGTGATCGACCCGGATTCCCGGGTCAGTTACTCCGAACTCGAGTCGACGACAAGGGATCTCGCCGCGTCCTTGGTAGNATCGGGCATCGGCAAGGGCACCCGAGTCGGTCTGATCATGCCCAACAGCGCCCGCTGGGTTCAGTTGGCCATCGCGCTGGCCCGCATCGGCGCGGTACTGGTTCCGCTCAGCACCTTGCTGACCGCTGGCGAGTTGGTCGCACAGTTGCGGGCGGCTTCGGTCCAATTCCTGTTCAGCGTCCAGGAATTCCGCGGCCACCGCTACCTTGATGACCTGAAATCGGCACTGGGAATACGGGCTTTCGACGACGCGATGCTCCAGCTCCCGGAACTTGGAGCCCTGCGTCGGGTGTGGACGGTCGACCGCCTGGCCGAAGCCTCCGGTGACGAACGTGCCCGCCAGCTTGTCGACGCCATGGCCGACGCGGTCACCGCAGCTGATCTGTTGGTCATCATGTTCACCTCGGGTAGCAGCGGAATGCCCAAAGGAGTCATGCACTCCCATGGCAACGCGTTGGCCGCCGTCCGGTCCGGCCTGACCGCGCGCTGCATCACGGCCGACACCCGGCTGTATCTGCCGATGCCGTTCTTCTGGGTGGGTGGCTTCGGCAGCGGAATATTGTCGGCGTTGTTGGCCGGCGCCACCCTGGTAACCGAAGAGATACCGCGGCCGGAGACCACCTTGCGCCTACTGGAAGGTGAACGGGTGACACTGTTTCGCGGCTGGCCCGACCAAGCCGAAACACTGGCCCGGTATGCCAGTGCGACGGGTGCCGATCTGTCGGCCTTGCGGCCGGGCACCCTGCAGGCTCTGCTGCCCCCCGAACAGCGGGCTGCGCCCGGCGCGCGGGCGACGCTATTCGGGATGACCGAGGCGTTCGGTCCATACTGCGGGTTTCCCGCCGACACCGACATGCCCGCCTCAGGGTGGGGAAGCTGCGGAAAGCCGTTCCCCGGCATGGAGATCCGCATCGTCGACCCCGACGGCGGCCAGCCGGTTCCACGGGGAACCATAGGGATGATCCAGATCCGGGGACCCCACACCATGCGCGGCATCTGCGGCCGCAGCCGCGAAGACTTGTTCACCGCAGACGGGTTCTATCCGACTGGCGATCTGGGCCGGCTCGACGGCGAGGGGTTCCTGTTCTATCACGGACGGTCCGACGACATGTTCAAGGTCAGCGGTGCCACGGTCTATCCCAGCGAAGTCGAGCGCGCGCTGCGCGACATCCCCGGCGTCGACAGCGCCTTCGTGACAAACGTGCCGGGGGCCGGCGGCGATCGGGTGGGCGCGACGGTCGTGTGCGGCGATGGCGCGCTTGGCGTGGAGCAACTCAACGGCGCCGCCCGCACACTGCTCAGCACGTTCAAGGTCCCGACGGTATGGCTGGTGCTGAAATCCGATGACGATATCCCGCGCGGCGGCACCGGCAAGGTCGACATCGGCCGGCTGCGAGAGATGCTGATCGAGGCGGATCGTTCTGAGGAACAAGGTTAGTGGGAAGGGAACCTGCGGACGATTTCGTTCCGGCGGCGCCACAACTCTGGACGTACGACGTGCTGAGTTTCCTGCTGACTCGAGCTCGCAGGTGGCGGCCCGCGTTGTTGTCTCAACTGGCACCCTCCACAGGTGACGTCATCGCCGACATCGGCTGTGGCACCGGAACCCAACTGCGGCTCGTGGCACGTGCGTGTCCGTCAATCACGTTGATCGGTATCGACCCTGACGAGTCGATTCGCCGGCGTGCTCGTGCCAAGCTCGCGGCGGTGAGTCCGCCGGTCGAGCTGCTGGCCGGCTATGCACGTGACAGTGCCGACCTGCTGGGTGGGCGCGGCGTCACAAAAGTGCTGTCGTCGTTGATGTTTCATCAAGTCTCGCTTGACGAGAAGCGTGCCGGGCTGGCGGCGATTCACGAAACCCTCGCACCACGAGGTAGTTTGCACGTCGCCGACTACGGCTTGCAGCGCACGCCCAAGATGCGCAGGCGATTCCGGATGGTCCAGAAGGGTGACGGGTTCGACAACACGGAGCCCAATGCGCTGGGCGTGCTGCCCGACCTGATGCGGGAAGTGGGCTTCGGCGGCGTCGAGGAGACGGACGTTTTCGAGACCGTGAGCGGCTCGATCTCGATCTATCGCGCAATGCGCCGATAACTAGGGCACTCGGGTCCAGGGTTGACAGTTCTGCGACTCGAAGGCCTTGACCGTTGTGTTGATACTCGCGAACATCGGGCCGACTGAGGTATTCGCCTGAAGGACATGCTCCTTGTTCGCATCGGGCGTGCTGTAGGTGAACCACGAACACATTGATTCCTGGGTCGGCACATTGTTGATCCAGACCCCAAACGCCGACGCCGATCCGGCGGTGCGGTAGAGGCCGGGCGCGATGTCAGGCCCGACGACAAAGACGCCGTTTCCCGGGATCGGGTCCATCGGATCGGCGTCGGCCGGCGGCGCGAGGCCGATAGCTGTCACCACTACAACGAATACAGCCGATGCGCGATGCGCTGGGGACATCTTTTCCTCGTTCTGTTTTATCGTCCCCCGATGGCAGCGTATGCCCTGGCTCACGTGCGCAACAACAGAAATCAGGAACTCGTCGGACGGCTTCCATCGACAACCACGCCGCGCGTCACGAGATGATCGATCAACGGAATCGCACCGGCGGCCAAGTGCTCCGACATCGCCGCACGTGCCGCCAGGTCGTCGCGCTTTTTCAGCGCGGACAGGATGCGCCGATGATCCTTCATCGATTGTTCCGGCCACCCTTCGATGGCGGGAAACACCGATTCCGGCGCATAGCGGGTGATCTGCAACATCAGCTGGGCAAGCTTCGGGGAGTCCGCGGCAACGTTGATGGCCCGGTGGAATTGGTGATTGAGATGAACGGTGCGTTCGGTGTCGTCACCGGCGTAGGCGTCTTCGAGTTCGGCCTGGATCTGCTTGAGCTCGCGCAGCTGGTCGTCGGTGATGTTCATCGCGGCCCGCGCCGCGAGCTCGCCGCCGACGTGCGCCTGCACGTTCGCGACGTCGGTGACATCTCGCCCCGTCACCGGCAACACCACAAAACCACGGCGGGGCTGTTGGGCAATCAAGCCTTCGGCCCGCAGGGCAAAGAGCGCCTCCCTGACCGGTGTGACACTGATGCCCAACTCGGCGGCCAACTGGTCCAGGCGGATGTAGGACCCCGCGACATATCTGCCATCGAAGATCCGCTGGCGGATCAAGCGCGCGACATCGTCGGAAAGTTGCGGTCGCGCAGCGAAATCCGGAACGCTCATTGCCTCACACCTGATACTCGGCCAGTAGCCGCTTGCTGATTATGTTCTTCTGGATTTCGCTGGTGCCCTCGCCGATGAGCAGGAAAGGCGCGTCACGCATCAGGCGCTCGATCTCGTACTCCTTGGAGTAGCCGTAACCGCCGTGGATCCGGAAGCTCTGTTGCGTGACCTCGGAGCAGAACTCGCTGCAGAGGTATTTGGCCATACCGGCGGCGACGTCGTTGCGTTCCCCGGAGTCTTTGAGGCGCGCCGCGTTGACCATCATCAGGTGTGCGGCTTCGACTTTGGTGGCCATCTCGGCGAGCTGGAAGGCGATGGCCTGGTGCTCGGCGATCGGCTTGCCGAACGTGTGGCGTTGTTGCGCGTAGCGCACGGCGAGTTCGAAAGCGCGGATGCCCACACCCACGGCCCGGGCAGAGACGTTGACGCGGCCCACCTCGATGCCGTCCATCATCTGGAAGAAGCCCTGCCCGGGGGAACCGCCGAGAACGTCGTCGGCGCTCGCGTGGTAACCGTCGAAGATGAGTTCCGTGGTGTCGATGCCCTTGTAGCCCAGCTTGTCGATCTTTCCGGGAATCACCAGACCGGGCAGGACTTCCCCGAACCCCGTCGGCTTTTCGACCAGGAACGCGGTCAGGTTGCGGTGCGCCTTTTCCGCACCTTCGTCGGTACGCACCAAGACGGCGATCAGCGTCGAACTGCCGCCGTTGGTCAGCCACATCTTCTGGCCGTTGATGGTGTAGTCACCGTCCGGGTTCCGTGTGGCGCGAGTCCGGATCGCGGCGACATCGGAGCCCAGCTCTGGCTCGGACATCGAGAAGGCGCCCCGTGTTTCACCCGTCGCCATGCGCGGCAGGAACCGCTGCTTCTGGGCGTCGGTGCCGTGCTGGCGCAGCATGTAGGCCACGATGAAGTGCGTGTTGAGGACACCGGACACGCTCATCCAGCCGCGCGCCAGCTCTTCCACGCAGAGGGCATAGGTCAGCAGCGACTCGCCCAGGCCGCCGTACTCCTCGGGAATCATCAGTCCGAACAGACCCATCTCGCGCATCTGGTCGACTAGTTCCTGCGGATAGGTGTCGCCACGCTCGAGTTCCGCGGCGTGGGGAATGACTTCCTTCTCGACGAATTGCTTTACCGTAGCGATCATCTCGGTTTGAATTTCGGTCAACCCGATAGTCTGAGCGAGTTTGGTCATTGCGGTCTTCCCTTTCGGCTGCTCAGCAAGCGATCGTCTTGGCGTTCGTCAGGCGCTCGATGTCGCCGGTCGTCAGGCCCAGGCACCGCCCGAGGACGTCGGCGGTGTCCTGCCCCACGGCCGGCGCGGGCGCGGGCGCGGGATAGCTGCCGTCGATCGCGGCGGGCAGGCCGGCGGCGAAGTAGTCTCCGAGCCCCGGCTGGTTGAGTCGGGAAAACAGCGGATTGGCAGTCACTTTCGGTCCGGCCGCGACCTCCGCGAACGTGCGATAACGCTCGAACAGGACCGTGGTGGCCGACAGCGCGGCGGTGATCTCGCCGGCGCTGTGATCGGTGAACCAGGTCGCGAACAGGCCGGACAGCACCTCGCGGTAGCGGTAGCGGTCGCCCTCGGATCCGAAATCAACGCCCAGAGCCTCAGCGAGCGCCGAAACCGCTGCGCGCGTGCCCGTTACGTCGACCAGATCGCGAAAGTGCCGACCGGTCAACGCGACAACCATGAACCTGATCCCGTCGCGGCTGGTGAAATCTTGCCCGTACTGACCGTAGATGGCGTTGCCCAGGCGCTGGCGCTGTGTGCCGTTGACTTGCGGCTCGGTCAGCAACCCCAGATTCCCGGCGGTGGCCAGTGCGACATCCTCGAGCGCCAGGCTTATTCGCGCGCCCACCCCGGATTGCTCACGACGACGGACGGCGGTGACGACGGCCAGCGCCGCGTACAGCCCGCAACACACGTCCCAAGCCGGCAACACATGATTGATCGGGCCGCCATGATCCGCCGGACCCGTGACGAGCGGGAATCCGATACCCGCGTTGACGGTGTAGTCCACCCCGGTGGAGCCGTCGCTGCGCCCGAGCAGTTGAACGTGAATGACGTCGGAGCGCTTGGCTGTCAAGAGATCATGGCTCAGCCAGGTCAGTCCGGCCGCGTTGGTCACCACCACACCATCACCCTCGACGATCAGCCGCTGAACCAGCTCTTGTCCCTCGGATGAACGCAAATCGATGGTGGCCGAGCGTTTTCCCTTGTTCAGCCCGGTCCAATAGATCGACGTGCCGTCCGCCGCGAGCGGCCAGCGCTGCACATCGGAAGCGCCACCGATCGGATCTACCCGAATCACTTGCGCTCCAAGCTGACTCAGCGTCATTCCGCACAGCGGGGCGGCAACGAAGCTGGACACCTCCACCACGGTGAGGCCGCTCAGCGGCAACCCCGGATCGGTCATCTCGGCCCGACTCGTTCAAAGATCGCAGCCAGGCCCTGACCACCGCCGATGCACATGGTCTCCAGCCCGTAGCGCGCCTCGCGGCGGGTGAGTTCGCGCGCCAGGGTGGCCAACATCCGTCCGCCGGTAGCACCGACCGGATGGCCCAGCGAGATTCCGGATCCGTGCACGTTGGTGCGCTCGTGATCGGCGGCGCCGAATTTCCACTCCCGCATGACCGCGAGCGCCTGTGCGGCGAACGCTTCGTTGAGTTCGATGAGATCGATGTCGCGCAGAGCCAGCCCGGCCCTGGCGAGCGCCACCTCGGTCGCGGGGACCGGGCCGATGCCCATGATGTCGGGCGCAACACCCGCCACCCCCCATGACACGATGCGCACCAACGGCGTCAGCCCGTGCTCGTCGGCCTTCTCGAGTGTCGTCACCACACACATCGATGCCGCATCGTTTTGGCCACTGGCGTTACCGGCCGTCACCGTCGCCTCTGGATCATCCTTGCGCAGAACGGGTTTGAGCTTGCCCAACGACTCGACCGATGTGTCGGCGCGGGGGTGTTCGTCGGTGTCGATCACTTCTTCGCCCTGCCGAGTGGGCACGACGACCGGGATGATCTCCTCGGCCATGACACCGTCCTTCTGCGCGGCCACCGCGCGCTGGTGCGACCGCACCGCGAGCTCGTCCTGCTCCAGCCGCGAAATGCCATACTGGCGCCGCAGATTCTCGGCCGTCTCCAGCATCCCCCCGGGAACCGGATAGTCGCGGCCGCCGGCGGTGGTGCGTCCCCGCGCCAACCCGTCGTGCACCTGCACACCGTTGCGAGCGCCGCCCCAGCGCATATCGGTCGAATAGAAGGCGACGTTGCTCATGCTTTCGCAGCCTCCGGCGACGACGAGATCGTGGTCGCCGTTGCGCACCTGCAGGCTTGCCTGGATCACGGCCTGCAAGCCGGAGCCGCATCGGCGGTCGACCTGCATGCCGGGAACCGTCACCGGCAGACCGGAATCCAACGCCACCACGCGCCCGATCGCGGGCGCCTCGCTGTTGGGGTAGCAGTGTCCGAGGATGACATCCTGAACTGCGTCGGGCGCGATTCCGGTCCGCGCCAGCAACCCCTTCAGCGCGGCCACACCGAGGTCGACGGCGCTCTGCGACTTGAACATTCCGCCGTAACGGCCGATCGGCGTCCGGACNGGCTCACAAATGACGACTTCGCGCATTTCGGCTCCCATCTCAGAGATGCCGGCCGCCGGTGATTTCCATGACGGTGCCGGTCATGTACGACGACAGGTCGGAGGCCAGGAACAGGGCGACGCTCGCGACTTCGCTGGGCTCCCCCGCCCGGCCCATCGGTACCTCGGCCTCCTTCTGGTCCCAGATGTGTTGCGGCATAGCCTCCGTCATCGCCGAACGAATCAGACCGGGGGCGATCGCGTTGACTCGCACTCCCAGATAAGCGAGTTCCTTGGCCGCGGCCTTGGTCATGCCGACGATCCCGGCCTTGGCGGCCGAGTAGTTGGTCTGGCCGATCATGCCGACCTTGCCGGATACCGACGACATGTTGATGATCGCGCCGCGCTTGTTTTCCCGCATGATCGCCGCGGCCAGCCGGATCCCGTTCCAGGTTCCCTTCAGGTGCACATCGATGACCTGATCGAATTGCTCTTCGGTCATCTTGCGCATCGTCGCGTCGCGGGTGATGCCGGCGTTGTTGACCATGATGTCGAGACCGCCGAAACGTTCGACCGCGGTCTGGATCAGGGCTTCGACGTCGGCCGCCTGAGTAACGTCGCACTTGACCGCCAGCGCGACCTCATCGCCGCCGAGCTGCTTGGCCGCGATTTCGGTCGCATCGAGATTGACATCACCGAGCACGACCCGCGCGCCTTCGGCGACGAATCTCTCCGCGATCGCGAAACCGAGACCTTGCGCGGCGCCGGTAACCACCGCAGTCTGACCACTCAGCAACGACACGTCGATCACGCTTCCTTTTCTGTTCCTTGTTTGTCGCCCGCCCGGGCCTCTTCCGCTCGAATATCGTATTTCATATAGGATCGCGCCCGGTGCCGGGGTACCGTGCCCGCACCCAACAGCGACCGCCGATGAGGAGCGTCGAGAAGATGACCACAGCTGAGGTCCCCGAGGTCTCCGACGAGGATTTCGAAGAGATCCGCGCCCAGACCCGCCACTTCGTGCGCACCGCGGTGGTACCGCGCGAACAGGAGATCCTGACCGACGACCGGGTGCCGGACGACCTGCGCGAGCAGGCCAAGAAGATGGGGCTGTTCGGATACGCGATTCCACAGCGGTGGGGCGGCCTGGGACTCAATCTCGTCCAAGATGTAGAGCTGGCAATGGAATTGGGCTATACCTCGCTGGCGCTGCGATCGATGTTCGGCACCAACAACGGCATCGCCGGACAGGTACTCGTCGGGTTCGGCACCGACGAGCAAAAGACCCGATGGCTGGAGTCGATGGCCTCTGGCGACGTCGTGGCCTCGTTCGCGCTGACGGAGCCCGGCGCGGGATCGAACCCCGCCGGTTTGCGGACGAAAGCCGTTCGCGACGACACCGACAAAGACGCGACCTGGGTGATATCCGGCCAGAAGCGCTTCATCACCAACGCGCCCGTCGCCGACCTGTTCGTGGTGTTCGCGCGCACTCGGCCGGCCGATGACAAGGGTCCCGGGATCGCCGTCTTCCTGGTACCCGCGGATGCCGACGGCGTCGAGGTGGGCGCCAAGGACGCCAAGATGGGGCAAGAGGGCGCCTGGACCGCCGACGTCAACTTTAACGATGTCCGGGTCGAAAACGGCGCGCTGATCGGCGGCAGTGACGAGATCGGTTACCGCGCGGCGATGACCTCGCTGGCCCGCGGCCGAGTCCACATCGCCGCCCTCGCTGTCGGTGCGGCCCAACGCGCGCTCGACGAATCGGTGTCCTACGCCGCCACCGCGACGCAGGGCGGTACGCCGATCGGCAGCTTTCAGTTGGTGCAGGCGATGCTCGCCGACCAGCAAACCGGAGTGCTGGCCGGACGCGCCCTTGTCCGCGACGCCGCACGGAAGTGGGTCACCAATTCCGACCGCAGGATCGCGCCGTCCGCGGCGAAGCTGTTCTGCACCGAAATGGCCGGCAAGGTAGCCGATCTCGCGGTGCAGGTGCACGGCGGCAGCGGCTACATGCACGGTGTTCCCGTCGAACGCATCTACCGCGACGTGCGGCTGCTGCGGCTCTACGAAGGCACCAGCGAGATTCAGCGCTTGATCATCGGATCCAACCTCGTCAAGGCGGCTCAGCGATGAAACCAGCTGTGCAGCAGCAGAACCCAGTTGAGGAGCCACTATGAGCGGCACGCGTGAAGGTCGGTTGAAGGGTAGGGTCGCGTTCATCACCGGTGCAGCGCGGGGCCAGGGCCGGGCGCATGCGGTGCGCATGGCGCGGGAGGGTGCCGACATCATCGCCGTCGACATCGCAGGCAAGCTTCCGTCCTGCGTCGCCTACGATCCGGCGAGTCCAGATGACCTCAGCGAAACCGTTCGACTCGTCGAAGAAGCGAACGGCCGGATCCTCGCCTCGACGGTCGATACCCGCGACTTGGACGGACTGCGCAAGGCGGTCGATGACGGTGTCGCCACGCTGGGAAGGCTCGACATCATCGTGGCCAATGCCGGCATCGCCGCGCCGCAGGTCTGGGACGACATCACACCCGAATCCTTTCGCGACGTCATGGACATCAACGTGACGGGCACCTGGAACACCGTGATGGCCGGTGCGCACAAGATCATCGCAGGGGGGCGTGGCGGTTCCATCATCCTGATCAGCTCGGCGGCGGGCATGAAGATGCAGCCCTTCATGGTGCACTACACCGCCAGCAAGCACGCGGTCACCGGTTTGGCCCGGGCCTTCGCCGCCGAATTGGGCAAACACTCGATCCGGGTCAACAGCGTGCACCCGGGGCCGGTGAACACACCGATGGGCTCCGGCGACATGGTCACGGCGGTGGGCAAAGCCATGGAGAGCAACCCCCAGCTGTCGCATGTCCTCACGCCGTTCCTGCCCGACTGGGTCGCCGAACCGGACGAGGTCGCCGACGCCGTCTGCTGGCTGGCCAGCGACGAGTCGCGCAAAGTCACCGCCGCCCAGATCCCGGTCGACCAGGGTTCGACGCAGTACTGATGCCCTCGGCGACCGTCCCGGGAATAGCTCTTCGCGATTGGCGATTGGAGTCCACATGAAGAGTTTCAGCGAAACCGAACGCCAGCAGTTTCTCGCCGACAAGCATGTCGGCGTGCTGTCCGTCGCGGCCGACGGCCGGCC
>JGI12627J18819_10000448_pt1 | contig 13517 bp, 5 predicted proteins | sample TexAe_OM1H0_M2_FD_18819 | JGI IMG/M metagenome (IMG submission 18819)
CGACGATCGCACCAAGAACCAACCAGAGCCTACGGTTGGAAGTGATGGTGCTGCTGGGGCTGGCGGCGGAGACCCGCCCCGACGAAGCGCTGCGGGCGCTCGAAGAGCCGGGCAGAGTGGGGGGAACAGCGTCGCCGGACTCATCTTTCGCCGAAACCGCGGTTTTGCTCGATTCTGTTTCGCGGAGCAGGCGCTTCAGGTCGGCGCGCATTTCGGAGGCATGCTGGTAGCGAAGATCGCGATCCTTCTCCAACGCCTTGCTGATAATGTCGTCGAGCTTAGGCGGAAGGTCTGGATTGAGACGGGCCGGGTCCGGAGGTTCCTTGTGCAGGATGGCATCGTAAAGGACGGCGGTCGTGTCGCCGCGAAACGGAAGCGTGCCGGTTGCCATCTCGTAGAGGACAGCGCCGAAGGAGAACAAGTCAGTGCGCGGGTCGAGCGGCTTTCCACGGGCCTGCTCGGGTGACATGTAAGCGACGGTACCGACGGTCGACCCCGGATTGGTGAGGTGCGCCGGAGCCTCGACGGTTTGGGTGGCTTCATCGGTGGAGCCATGAGAAGTGACTTTCGCGAGCCCGAAGTCGAGGACCTTGGCGTGTCCACGCTTGGTGACGAAAATGTTGGCCGGCTTGATGTCGCGATGAACGATGCCTTGCGAGTGGGCGGCATCGAGGGCATCGGCGATCTCGATGCCGAGCGCGAGCAGGGTCTCGATATCCATGGGACGCCCGGCAATGCGATGCTTCAGGGTGGCCCCGTCGAGAAACTCCATGACGATGAAAGGCTGACCGTCCTGCTGGCCAATCTCGTGAATGGTGCAGATGTTGGGATGATTGAGGGCGGAGGCGGCGCGGGCCTCGCGGCGGAACCGTTCCAGCGCTTGCAGGTCCTGGCCGACATCGTCGGGAAGAAATTTAAGGGCAACGAATCGTCCCAGCTGCGTGTCTTCGGCCTTGTAGACCAAACCCATACCACCGCCCCCCAGCTTTTCCAGGATGTGGTAGTGGGAAATGGTTTCGTCGATCATGCGCGCAAATCTTACGTGGGGTGCCGGGGCAAGTCAACGAAAGCAGGGGTGGCGAGGGCTACGCAGAGCTTGTGATTGCCAGGCTTCGTTTGTGCGCACGGTTTGCGCGCACGCGGCTTTCGTACCGGCCCAGAGTGCGAGCAGGCGGAACGAGCGAAACTCCGCGCCGGGCGGGCGTTTGACAGGATTCGGACTCAGTCCTATACTTCCCGCCCGTCACGAAATCCAGCCGGAGACTCTCCATGAAGCGCTTATTGGCCGTTGTGCTGCTGTCTGCCATTACGCCCTGCGTTTTTGCCGAGGGCGGAAAAGTTCATCAACCTAAACTGACTCCGCAAAACAGTGGAACCACGCAAGGACTGATCGCGGTGAGCCCGGTGGACTCGCGCGTGGTGTGGGCATCAGGCCGCGGGGGAACGTTTGTGGTGACAACCAACGGCGGCAAAACGTGGAGTGCCGGCGTGGTGCCGGGGGCGGAGTTGTTGCAGTTCCGCGATGTCCAGGGGGTGAGCGACAAGGTCGCGTACCTGCAGTCGATTGGCGCTAACCCGACCGACTTTCGGATCTACAAAACGGAAGACGGTGGCGCTACCTGGACCATGCAGTTCCAGAATCAACTGGTGAACGCGTTCTACGATTGCTTCGCGTTCTGGACGCCACGGCGCGGGATTTCTCACAGCGACTCGGTGAACGGAGTGTTCCCGGACATTCGCACGACAAATGGTGGACGCACCTGGAACAGCATCGCCGCCAATATGCCGCCAGCGTTGCCGGGAGAGGCGTCGTTTGCAGCCAGCGGAACGTGCGTTGCGACTCAGGGCGAACGCAACGCCTGGATCGCAACCGGCGGTACGACGGCTGCACGCATTCTGGCGACCACCGACGGAGGCAACACGTGGAACGCGTACAACACTCCGATCGTGAGCGGCCCGGCTGCGGGCGCGTTCACGGTGGCGTTCCGGAATTCGCGGCACGGGATTGTTGGCGGAGGCGATCTGGACCCGACCGACCCGAATCAGGCGCGAACCGCAACCTCGAGCGATGGCGGGAGAACCTGGGCGCTGACCAACGCGCCTCCCGTGACCGGGGCGATCTTCGGGCTGAGCTATGCGTACGCGATTGGTGATGATTTTCAACGCGAGGACGATCAGTTCGCGCGCACCGTCGTGATCACGGCGAATGCCGGAGGAGCAGCGTGGACTCCGGATGAAGGCACGACGTGGTATCCGCTGAACGGCGTCACGGGCTTCTGGGCTGTCGGATTTGCGACGCCAAAAGCGGGATGGCTGGTCGGCGTGAATGGAACCATTCTGAAGATCAGCTTCTGAGATAAAAGGGCGGCGTGCGAAGCGATCCGCACGCCGCCCTTTTTATACTCGGCAGCCGACCGTACTCCCAGTAGCCGCAAGTACGTACAGGACAGCATGCGATCCCAATGCAAGTGGGTGCCAGATGCTCGCCAACGCTCTGTGAAAGTACGCTTGCGAGCGACGGTTCCGTCGCTTAACGATGAGCGGCACGCCATTCGCCATGCCGGTTTCGCAATTTGATCTGATGTATTGAGATGTCGCAGATTTGACTACGGTTCTTCGAAGTCGAGGGCGTAGACTTCCTGGGAACTGATATCACGCATGACGAGCGGATCGCCCTTTGGCGTGAGTCCGAGCCAAGGGAGATTGCCCCAGACAAAGCGGCGGAAGTTCTTCAGGCTGGCTACTTGCTCCACTTTATGATCGGCAATACGCATGCGATACAAGGCAGGACTTGCAGTCAAGCCGTTGTCGAAGTACAGATAGCGGCTATCAGACGACCATTCTGTGAGACCTACGCCGTCCCGCGGGACCAATTCCTGCCATGCTTGTTTCGTGAAATCATACAGTTTCAATGTCTTGCCATCGGCCGTGCTAGAAGAGACATAATGTCCGTCGGGAGACACAATGGGAAGAGGCAGCCCCTTGGAGCCGGGGATGATGCTCACCTGCCCGGTCTTGATATCAAGGACTTTGACCTGGCCTTCTTCAGGAATCGTAGCGGATTCTGCGAACAGGATCGAGCTACTGCCTTTTTTCCAACTCGGCCGTGAAAGAGAAGAGCCCTGATAGAGAACACTTGGGCTGCCACCGTCTTTGCCGACCACACATATCTGGTCTCTCTGTCCCGGCCAGGACGAAATGTACAAAATCTGTTGACCATCAGGAGACCAGCGGGTGAATGCAGAAAGGGTCTGGGAGGTCAATTGCAGCTTTTCCGTCCCGTCCACTCGGCTACGCCAGAGTTGCCCCTCTGGCAACGTGAAGTAAGCGACCCATTGCCCATCCGGGGCGAAAGTGGTACCTACCGCGGAAATTCCGTCGAGATAGGGAACGAATTGACCCGCCTTGGCGTCATAGCGCGACAATTCTGAACGGAACTGTGCGCCCACGGCAAAGATCTTTTTGCCATCCAGACTCGGCTGGGACGCCTCAAAGCTCATGGGCCCAGAGGTGAGTTGGACCGGCCTGGTATCGATCTTGTGGAGCCAATCGCGCTTGGCGGGCAGCGCCCAAAGATCCCCGCGGTTACCGGTAAAAACACTGAACACGAAATACCTTCCATCCGGCGTCCAGTTCCCTCTTACTTTTCCGGTACGCTCTTGCCAGCCTGGGAGCAGGCGATGAGGGTTTTTTCCATCAGCAGAAATCTCCCACTGGTCATTTCCGCTGGTTCCCGGATCGTTTCTGGTGAAACGGATGGAATGCGCGTCAGGGGACCAGCGCAGCCACCAGGAAAAATTGCCCGGGTCTGCGAATTTATGAGGGGTGGCACTTCCTTTGGGGACGATCCACAATTTGTTCTCGTGCGAAATCAACAAGTCTCCACTGGGCGTCCAAGCACCATCTATTGCGGTCGCATCGGTTAAACGCCGAGGGGTACCCCCAAGCACAGGTAGTCCCCAGAGCATTTGCTCCTCTTCGGCGCCGGTGAAGCTCCCCACCAGGAGTTCCGACTTGTCCGGAGAAATATTGTCGAGAGCGACATTGGCAAAGCTGGTCGGGATGGGGACCGTGTCTCCGCCGCTCGAAGAGGCTTGCACGACCACGTAGCGTCCCCCGAGGTTCTCTTGAATAAAGATGCGGGGACCGTCGGTAAGCACGGTGGTGGTCACCTGGCCGCCGAAGCTTTTTTGCTGGCCGTCATGAGTGATCTGGGTGGAGCCAGTAATCCTTGGCGGCGGCAGTGTGGGGCGCAGTAGATAGGCCAGCGTGAAGGCGATAATCAGCAGGACGGCAGCAAGCACTGCAGTTTTCCTAGGCGACCGTTTCGTGGATTCGCCTAGCGAGGAACCGGAGACCCGCGAGTAGGAGATGGAGCTGGTCTGTCCAGAATCCAGTTCACGCTTCAAGCGCCTGAGATCGACAGCCAATTCCGCAGCGGTTTGATAGCGAAGACGCCGATCTTTTTCCAAAGACTTGTTGATGATTCGCTCCATCTCCAGCGGCAGCACCGGGTTCAGACGCACCGGCGGGATGGGAGCCTTGTTCAGAATGGCATCGAAAATCACCGCGGACGTATTGCCGGTGAAAGCAGGCTTGGCAGTCGCCATTTCGTAGAGCACAGCACCAAAGGAGAACAGATCGGTGCGTACATCCAGTTCCTCGCCGGTGGCCTGTTCCGGCGACATGTACGCCATCGTGCCCACTGCTGATCCCGGGCTGGTCAAAAGAGGATCTGCGGAGTCCACGGTGAGAAGAGTCTTGCCATCCGCAGGGGAGGCCGTGGGCGGCATGCGTTCGGCGGTGACCTTGGCCAAGCCGAAATCCAGAATCTTGGCGTGTCCGCGCTCGGTTACGAAAATGTTAGCCGGTTTGATATCGCGGTGAATGATTTTCTTGGCATGGGCGGCATCGAGGGCGTCGGCGATCTCGATCCCCAGCGACAGAACGTCATCGATGACGAGCGGCTTTCCCACGATGCGGTGTTTGAGGGTCATACCCTCGAGGAGCTCCATCACAATGAAGGGGCGTTCGTTGTCCTCGCCAATCTCATGAATCGTGCAGATATTGGGATGGTTCAGGGAAGAAGCGGCTTGTGCCTCGCGATGGAAGCGTGCCAGCGCCTGTGGGTCTTTGACGACGGCATCGGGTAGAAACTTCAGGGCCACGAAGCGACGCAGGCTGAGATCCTCGGCCTTGTAGACAACCCCCATACCGCCACCACCGAGCTTCTCGACAATGCGGTAATGCGAGATGGTCTCGTCGATCATCGGCAGCAGCGAATCTTACGTCGGTCGAGGAAAGCGCGTCAATGAAGGAACCTCTCCCATGCCGAGCGCTCCGGATGAAAGTGTGATATCCGTCTCGACGCCTAATCGTTGGGTCGTTGACCGGAGCTTGTGGTTGCAGTATCTTCCCTTCCGGAAGACAGCAAATGCTGGAGTGATAGAGCGCGAGGAGAAGTCCGTGACCGTATCCACAGAACCCGCGAAGAAAGTGCAGGCAGAGCCGCGCCTGGTTCGGGCGCTGGAGCAGCTTTCCTCGTTGCTGGTGCCCGGAGAAACCATCGAGGCTTACGCAGTGCAGCGGCGATTCTTCGCGTTGCTCCACCGGCGGGAACTGGTTGCGGCCACCAGCGGGCGCCTGATCCACATGAAACGTGGCCTTTTTGGCGGCTTTCAGCCGACAAGCGTCCGTTGGCAGGATCTGAAAGAGGTGCGGGTTAAGGTGGGAATGCTGGGAGCAAACCTCACCGTTTACTTTTTTGGAAGTCCAGATCTGGCGATCACGGGTGGAGAGGAGGGTCTGACGTTTCCCGGACTCTCGAAGGATCAGGCAGAGGCCGTTTACCGCGTGTGCCAGGCGCAGGATCAAGCCTGGCGTGAAAAGAGACGCGTCCGGGAACTCGAAGAAATGCGTGCGCGTTCTGGAGGAATCCAGTTGGGAGCTTCCGGAGCGGGACTGGGCTTAGCCGCCAGCCCTGGCGCGGACGATACCGTGGCACGCCTCGAGAAAGCCAAGGCGATGCTGGACAAAGGATTGATTTCGGACGCGGAATTTGAGGCGCTCAAGGCCCGCATCGTGAACACGCTTTAGGATTTTGGAAAGCCCTTAACCCCGCGCCCCCCTTTCCAGTACAGATTTCTACGGCCAGCAGGAAAAAGCCTTGAACCGGTGTTCGTAGATTTCTTTAAAAGCTTCGCGATTCCTTCGCGGCCTTGGCGGGCGTTTGGTTTCCGTGAATGCCAGAGAAGAAAAAAGGAGACGCAGCAAAGATGCTGCGTCTCCTTTGAGTTCAGAACGTCAGACGGAGAGCGAACTGGCCGAATCGGCGCTCGTCGTGCTCGCCGCCGGTCGCGAGCGCGCCCAGGCCTCCCTTCTTGCCTTCGACGAGAACGGGGCCGCCGGAGAAAGCAGCAGCATCTTCGGCGAAGCCGTTGACGAACATATCGTGATGGTTAAAGAGGTTGAAGGCCTCGGCACGGAATTCGACACCAACACGTTCGGTTATCTTGAACGTCTTGCTGGCAGCGAGATCGAAATCCCATGCTCCCGGTCCGCGGAACGAATTGCGGCGAATCATGCTCGCAGGATACGGACCGAAGTCGGAGACACCGAGGTCGCCGACGAAGCTGTTCGCCGTCGGCAGAGTGAGTAAGGTGAAGTCATTCGGACCGGCGGATACGCCGTTGCCGACCGAGAAACTCGGGATGGGCGCCGATGGCGTGTAACGGGGGATGCCGGTACCGGTGCCGGCATTCAAGGAATTGGTGCTGTCGGCGATGTTAAAGGGAACGCCAGTACGGGCAGTAAAGATCGGACTGATGACCCATCCCCCGGCAGTTTGCGCGAGAGCGTCGCGCCTTCCCTTGAAGAAGGGCTCCGTCCAAACGGCCGAGAAAGCGATTCGGTGCCGGATGTCAAAATCAGAGTTGCCATAGTCCAGGGCAGGGTTGCGCGGGTCGAGATAACCGAGATTACCGACGCCGTTGGAGCCGCCACTGCTTTCGGAGAAGGTGGAGCTCAGGTTGTCCTCAGAGTGCGCCCAGGTGTAGTTGGTCACGATGGTCAAACCGGTGTTGTGGATGTTCTGGGTCTGGAAGCGGAGGTTCAGGCCGTTGTAATGCGAGAAGCCCTGGGTTCCGCGGTTGTTGATGGAGGTCCACTGCTGGTTGGGACGAGTAAAGCAGAGACCCGTGGGATTCCCAATACCATAGAAATCCGCGCACGTGGGAGACGTGGTGAGCGGATCGCCCAGGTACTCCTGCCCGCCGCCAAGTTCGTTGATGTTCTTGATGTCGTACAGGTGAACGCCATGCGCGCCGTTGTACTCGAGTGCGAACAGAGCACCGGTGCCAAGGCGGCGTTCCATGGTGAGGCTATAGAACTGGGTCTGAGCAACGTTGATGTTCTGATCGACATTGCGCGGGCTGGTTGGGTTCAGCGGCGCGGTGCCGGCGGATCCGGCGAAGGGTCCCAGGTTGTCGCTAGGGAGACCCTGCAGGTTGCGGATTTGCGGAGTGGCATACGCGGGCGGGTTCTGAATCACGTTGTAGGTCACGTTGCCGAAGTTGCGTTCGTAGCTCATGCCCCATCCACCACGCAGGGCGGTGGAAGCATTGCCGAAGAGATCCCACGCAAAACCAATGCGGGGACCGACTGTTCCCCAGCGCGGGTTCCACAGACCGCCCACAGAACTCCTGGGAGCAATCTGAACCGACCCATTCCGAACCTGTTCGAAGTAGGTAGCGCCCGGGCCGTAATAGAAATTCGAATCGAGATTGGGATTGCTGTTGTGCTGCACGCCATAGTGCTCATAGCGCACGCCGTAGTTGAAGGTGAAACGGGGCGTCACCTTCCAACTNTCTTGCGCGTAGATGGCCCAGTCACGATAACGATCGCTGCGGGAGAANCTCGGCGAAGTCGTCGGNAACGAGACCAGGCACTGCGGCGTCACGATGAGGTGGGCGGGATCGACCGAGGACGGGTGAGTGGGATCCGCCGCGCACGGGAAAGCTCCGTGCGGATCGACGGCCACCTGGAAGTTCGTAAGCNTTCCGGTAATCAGNTTGTCGAGGCCCTTGTTAATGTTGGCCCCCAATTGCTCGTTGCCCTGGGCATAGGCCCCGAAAGCACGATTGAGCTGGATGTAATTCACCTGCCCGCCAAAGCGCATGGTGTGATTGCCATGAGTGTAGGCGAGATCCTCGTTGACTTGGGCGGAGTTCTGCGGGCCGCCAAACGGAAGTCCGCCGGTACCGGTGAATGCGTCAAAGAAACCCGGCATGTTGATGGGTTGCCCGTTCAGCGTGGCAGCGTTATAGAGGAAGAGCGTGGGAGTGTTCGTCAACGCAGTGTTGTAGGGTTCGGCGACATCGTCGCGGAAGAAACTGAGCCGCGTGTTGCTCAACAGATTCGCACCGAAGGTGTGGCTTAGAGAGTAAAGGAATGAGTTGTTGTAGATGGTCGTGCCGACGTTGTACTGCGGATACGGGCTGGCGAACGCGGTACCCAGGAAGGCATCCAGGCTCTCTCGTCCGAAGCGGAAGAACATCTGTGTTTTGTCAGTGGGGTTGAAATCAACGCGGCCGTCCAGAGTGTAAGTATTCTGAGGCAGGTCGCCACCGGCATCAGCAGGCGCTTTGTACTGCGCGAGTCCGAAAGCGGGTGTGCTCCCCGGTATGCCGTCAAACGCGCCACCCGTTGGTTGCAGAGCACTGGCAGGAACGGTCGATGTGAAGCTTGGTGCAGGAGAGCCGAACTTGGCAAAATAGGCCTGCACGCTGGGATCGGTGAGCGCCAGAAGCTGCGGGGTGGGGACGTACCCAAGCAGGGTGGCGTTGCTTCGGACGCGCAGCCACTCGGTGCTCTGGAAGAAGAAGAGCTTGTCCTTCACGATGGGCCCGCCGATTGTGTATCCGAATTGATTGCGGGCATATTTGCCCTTGGGAATGCCTTGGACGGCATTGTCGTAGGTGTTGGCAGTGTAATCGGAGAGTCGGTTAAACTCCCACGCCGACCCGTGCAAGCTGTTGCTGCCGCTCTTGCTGGTCAAGTTGATCACGCCGCCAGCCGCGCGCCCGTACTGGGGCTCGAAGTTGTTGGTCACCACGCGGAATTCCTGAACGGAATCCTGGGGAATCCAGAGCGCAATGGTCGTGTCGAAGATGTTCGTGTTCTCGACGCCGTCGAGCAGGATTTCAGTTCCGGAAGCGCGCTGGCCATTGATGGAGTAGCCCACGCCGCGATCGGTGTTGTTCTGACCAGAACCGACGAGTTGGGGATTGCTGCTTGACTGCGCACGATCGCCACCACTCACATTCCCTGCCACCGCGACGAAGTCGTAGGGATTTCGAGTCAGGCTGGGAAGCTGTGCGACCTCGGTGGGCGTGATGATCTGGGAAACTTCCTGGGTCTGCGTGTTCACCTGCACGGCTTCCTGTTGAGCCGTGACCTCAACCGTGGTGGAAGCCTCCGCGAGGCCCAGAGTCGCGTCAACGGTTGCAATCCCGCCGACTGTAACCGCTGTGGTCTGCTTGAAATTGCTAAAACTGCCAGCCGCAACGTTCAGCTCGTAATTGCCAGGCGGCAGGCCGGGGACGGTGTATCCGCCTTGACCGTTGCTGACGGTGTCGCGGGTCGCACCAGTATCGAGACTCTTAATGGTGACGTGTGCATTGGGAATGACGGCGCCAGTTTTATCGCGGACCGTGCCTGTGATCGTTCCGGTTTGTACCTGCGCGACGCTGGCGGCACAGAGGAGCAGAAGAGCGATGAGGGTCCATAGTGGGCACTGCGTGCTGTTCGTGCGCGTGTGACTGCACAGAAGGCGTGAACTCATACGAGATTTCTCCTCACGATCTCGATCTTCGCGTTTGTGTCTCCTGAGTGGCACAGGCAAAAAGAGCAATTCAGACACGGCGGTGAGCAGACCAACTCGTGCAAAAGAAGGCAGTAGCGGATAAACCATTCATCCCGGAATTGGCGTACGGAGACGCTACGCGGTCGATACCGGGTACTCAAAAATCGACCGGAGACCGAAATCGCAATATCGATGCGCGTGGCTTTTGAAAAGGTTTTCTCCTGTCGATGCGAATTTTCGGACGGATCAGAAACGTGTTTGCAGGTAGGTGAAACACTGCATGCGGACTAGCGGGCGACGCGGTAGAAGGTGCGTTCGCGCACGATGTGTGGGGCTGGGGCGGGAAGAACTCCGCGAAATCATAGTGGTGTGAAATCTCGTATATGAAATTTCATTGCAGGCGCAAGGCCATCACGACAGAACAAGCTGGAACCGCGTTTCTCTGACAAGGCGCGATGGAATACAATTCCACGCGCTTGGCACAGGGGGCTTCGAAATGAAAACAGGGCAGACTCGAATTGGGTGGATGTGGGTTGTGCTAATGGCAGCGACAGTGGTGTTGCAGGGCTTGGCAGACGCTCCCAGCAAAGCGGGAAATGTGAATGAGGCCCGCGTCTCGACCGACTCGGAGGGAAGCGACTGGCTGCTGAATGGGAGGAATTTCGAGTCGCAGCATTTCAGTCCGCTGAAGCAGATTACGGATCAGAACGCCGGCGAACTAGGACTGGCGTGGTATCTGGACGTGGATAGCACGGTGGGGATTGTGGCGGAGCCGATCGTGGTCGATGGAGTGATTTATGTGAGCGCGCCGCTGTCGAAAGTGTACGCGGTGGATGCATCTTCGGGGAAGCTGCTGTGGAAGTCCGATCCCAAGGTGCGGCTGAATCTGGCGATCAATGGCTCGTATTCAGCGCGCACCAACGGCGGCGTGGCGGTGTGGAATGGGAAGGTGTACGTCGGCACTGGAGATTGCCGGCTGGTGGCGATTGACGCAGCGTCGGGAAAGCAGGTTTGGGAGGTTCCGGTGTGCGATGCAACCCAGACGGGCATCACCGGCGCGCCGCACGTGGCGAAAGGGATGGTGTTCATCGGCTACAACGGCTCCGACGACGGCGTGCGGGGATCGCTGGTAGCCTACGATGCCGAGACTGGGAAGGAAGCATGGCGGTTCTGGACAGTGCCCGGTGATCCGAAGAAACCATTTGAGACAAAAGCGCTCGAGATGGCGGCGAAAACATGGACAGGCAACGATGCCTGGAGGATCGGCGGCGCCGATGTGTGGAATGCGATCACCTATGACCCAGTGAACGATTATGTGATTTTCGGCACGGCGGGTGCAGGTGTGGACTACGGCGAGTTTTCGTCGATCAAGGTGACGGGAGACAAACTGTTCGCCGGCTGCATCCTTGCCGTGAAGGCTTCGACGGGCGAATATGTGTGGCACTTCCAGACGAGCTCGCCAGGATTGCAGACGGAGAACAATCACATCCTGATTGCCGATGTGATGATCGACGGCGAGAAGCGCCACGTCGCCATGACGGTTCCGAAGAATGGATTCTTCTATGTGCTGGATGCAAAAACCGGAAAGCTTCTGTCGGCGAAACCCCTGGTGAAGTTGGCATGGGCAAACTCGTACAACCTGGAAACGGGACGCGCGGTAGAGATACCGGTCGCGGAAGGCGGCGGCAAGCAGTGGACCGTGCACAACTGGTGGCCGATGAGCTACAACCCGGGAACGGGCCTGGTGTATGTTCCGGCGACGGACCGGCGTCCGGCATCGCGGGCTGCGGTGGAGAACGGCGAATGGATGAAGGCGACGGAGGGACGCCTGATCGCATGGGATCCGGTGCGAGGATCGGCGCAATGGTCGGTAGAGGAAGAGATTCCGACCAATGGGGGCGTGCTCTCCACGGCGGGAAATCTCGTGTTTCAGGGACAGGGCACGGGCGAGTTTGCGGCGTATGCGGCGGATAGCGGTAAGAAACTTTGGTCGGTGCAGACGGGGTCTGCCATTGAGTCGATTCCGGTGACTTATTCAGTGAAGGGAGAGCAGTACGTTCTCACGCCGGTAGGATGGGGATCGGGGTCGCGCCTGTTTGCGCCAGCGTGGACGATGGCGACACCGCAATCCAAACGGGGCCCGACAAGACTCTACGCATTCAAAGTCGGCGCCAGCCTGCCCTTTCCGACGCCTCCGGATACCGTGCCTCCAGTCCCGAAGCCTCCACAACAAAAGGCGAGCGCGGACGTGATCCAGCGAGGAGCGAAGCTTTATGTGACGTTTGTGTGCGATGGATGTCACTCGCCTGGCACGGATGGAAGCGGCGCATGGGTGCTCGATGGAGCAGTTCCTGATCTTCGGTATGCGCCGCCCGAGGTGCACAGCCAGTGGCAGGCCATCGTGCTGGCGGGCACGCATTGGGATCAGGGCATGCCGGGATTCGCTGATCCGCCGAAGTTTGCGTTTCCGCACATGAAGATGACCGCACAGGAAGCGGAAGCGATCCACGCGTACGTGATCGATCAGGCGTGGAAGGCGTACAACGGCGAGCAGGCGAATGCGGGGAACAAGCGGGAACACTACTGAGACTTCGGCGGCTCGAACTGCGGCAAGAGGGCGAAGTGATAGAGCGCCTGGTCCGAGGTATCCCTCGACAGGTTACGATCTACGCGGCAGCCGGCACCGGCGTGGGCTTGATGTTGTGATTCATCCGGAAAAAATTTGTAGGATCGTACTTGTTCTTGAGGAGGGCGAGGCGATCGTAATTGGGACCATACGCCGCCTGGGCGAATGCATCGCCCTCATCAGAGACATAGTTCACGTACGAACCCGGCACAAGAAACGGAGTCATTGCTTCCCAACAATCTCGCGTCCAGCGAATATTCTTTTCTGTATCCGCGGGGTCTGACCAAGCCGACCACGCCAAGAGGTTCCAGGAGTGCTGCCGATGCGGGAAAGCGGTTTCTGTGGCACCCACTCGATGGACTGCGCCGTGCCAGTGCTCGAAGAACGGGGCAAAACTGTCCGGCGAAGGAGCCTTGCCCGCCCACTGCGCGATGGTGTCAATGGCAGCGTCATCCAGCGCCTTTAAGAAATTTGATTTTACGTAGGTGTGCCGTCCGGGCGGGAAGAAGGGCTCAAAAAAGCTCTGCATCTGCACGTAAGTTCTTCGTTCAATCAGATCAGCGACGGGCGGCCCAAACCGGCGCAGGGGCTGCAGGACGCGTTCGCCCTCAGCGAGAGAGGAACCGCAGTAACACGGGGCGACGCCGAATACGGCCATGCCATCCGGCAAAGTGAGAGCGCCGCCCTGAATGATCACATCGTCGGTAAGGGTCTGGGCAAACTCGCGGCAAAAATGGAGAACCTCCCTGGTCGTTGCAACGGGGTAAATCACCACTCCTCCGAGCACCGGGCCGACTTCGTGAAGGCGATACTCGAGCGAGGTGACGATGCCGAGGTTGCCGCTGCTGCCGCGCACGCCCCAGAACAAGTCCTGATTTTCTTCGGCATTGGCGGTGAAGAATTGGCCATCAGCGGTGACCACATCAACTCCGATGAGGTTGTCGAGCGCGAGGCCGTATTTTGCCATGAGATTGCCGAAGCCGCCGCCGAGAGTCAGACCAGAGATGCCGGTGGTGGGCACGACTCCGA
>JGI12627J18819_10000449_pt1 | contig 13498 bp, 10 predicted proteins | sample TexAe_OM1H0_M2_FD_18819 | JGI IMG/M metagenome (IMG submission 18819)
ACCTTTGATTGCCGCTGTTGAATTTATTTCTTACTTTTCTAGAATATTCAGCCTTTCTATTCGGCTCTTTGCAAATATGATGGCCGGTCACACTCTGCTCAAAATCCTGATTGGGTTTAGCTGAGTGATGTTAAATTCCCAAGCTGCCTTGATTTTATTTTCTGCTCTTCCTTGAATTGTCGTCACATTAGTTATGGGACTAGAATTTGTCATCGCTATGCTTCAAGCTTACGTATTTGTTGTATTAATCAGTCTATACATTAATGATGTTGTCGTGCTTCATTAACAAATAATCGGTTATCATTCCTCCTTTCTGGGTTCATAATTCAATGGTAGAATGCTCTGCTCATAACGGAGACGTCGAAGGTTCGATTCCTTTTGGACCCATATGTCTTGACTAATAACGTGCACTCACTTTTCTTTTCGATCTCTTTTACCAGACTCTCCTTTAATCGGCTTGTGTAACTCCTCATTTTACTCCGCAACAAAATGCCAACCGATTTTATTTTCCATTTCTGACTACTTTACATTTTGGGAACCAAGTTATCAACCGGAAAGCGGAACGATCTTTTTTTACAAAAATGCACTACTTAGCTTACTCCGAATCATCTTCATCTTAATTGGAGTAGCTTACTTTACGTTGGCCGAACGTAAAATCATGGGTGCTGTACAACGCCGCCGGGGACCCAACATTGTTGGTATTTTTGGCCTCTTACAACCTCTAGCTGATGGGTTAAAACTTTTATGTAAAGAAATGGTTATTCCTAGCAAATCCAACACGGTAATTTTTTTAATAGCCCCCTTAGCCATAATTATTCTTAGCTTGGTAGGATGAATAGTTATACCTTTCAGCCCAGCACCTAGCTTATCAACGGCAATTCAACCGCCAGATTGATTTATAGGAACTATCCTAACAGCTTTATTAAGTGCCGAAAAAAGTATTGACGTGGCCAATTTCTTGATACCAGTCCGCGATTTCTATTACCCGATAGCCGACTTAAATTTAAGCATCCTCTTCATTCTTGCCATCTCCTCCTTAAATGTTTACGGTATTATCATAGCGGGGTGAGCTAGTAATTCCAAATATGCGTTTCTTGGTTCACTCAGGTCCGCAGCTCAAATGATTTCCTACGAAGTTTCAATTGGGTTAACCATATTGCCCGTCATCCTCCTAGCCGGTTCCTCTAATTTTACGGAAATTGTCCTGGCCCAGAATCGGACCGTTTGATTTGGTGCTCCATTACTGCCTTGCGCAGCAATCTTTTTTGTTTCCATGTTAGCGGAAACGAATCGGGCTCCTTTTGACCTACCAGAAGCGGAAGCTGAATTGGTGGCTGGATATAATGTTGAATATTCCTCTATCATTTTTGCTATGTTTTTCCTGGGTGAATACAGTAACATGCTTCTCATGTCCGCTATAATCACAATACTCTTTTTTGGAGGGTGATACCCTTTTTTCGACTTGCCGCTTCAACTCGCTCCTCCTGTGTGGTTTGCTCTTAAAGTTGTAATATTTTGCTTTCTTTTTGTTCTCGTACGAGCTACTTTCCCTCGATATCGTTATGACCAACTAATGGACATAGGATGGAAAGTATTTCTGCCAGTTACGCTAGCCTTTTTTTTATTTTGCGCCGCTATACTTTACGGTTATCAAGCAGCTCCGTTTGCACTCGAAGTAGAAACTTTTTAGGAAGAATGGCCGAGTGGTTTAAGGTATCAGTTTGCTAAATTGACTTACAGAACTTTCCTGTAACGTGGGTTCGAATCCCACTTCTTCCACATTAATCACGTTATTAAACAGATTCTTTTTATAAAAGTGAAAGGTCTTTCCAATTTCTTCCACCCGTAATCCGTCTTTCATGTTAACCTATTCTGTAAACCCGATAGATATTATTCTACAAGACCCTTTTTCTAGTCCCTGGACCTGACTACCTTACAACAACCTTCTAACACTAGGTTTTCTGGTATCATTTATCGGTCTTTACGGGATTGTATTCAATGCCAAAAATTTTCTTATTACTATGATGTGCATCGAATTGGCTTATCTAGGTGTTAGTTTGACTTTCATTATTAACAGTTTATATTTTTTTGACCCTCTAGGTCAATTATACAGCCTTTTTCTCATTATTTTAGCAGCGGGAGAAGCTGCTGTTGGTTTAGGTCTATTAATCGTTATTTTCCGCATCGAGCGGCGCATCGATTTCGCTACTTATCGCGCTCTTCGCGGCTAAATTGAAACAAAGTACTATGATTATTAAAGGAAGTTATTTAACTGTAAGCGATAATTCGGGAGCGAAAAAAGTCCAATGTATCCATGTCTTGCGAAATTCACGACGAAGGTATGCTAGAACAGGAGACACCGTCTTAGTAACGGCAAAAAAAGTCAAGCATGCGAAAAAAGTAGTAAAGAAAAAAATCTATCGTGCTCTCCTTATATCCACAGCAAAAGGTTTCCGGCGTCCAAAAGGACAAACTATCCGCTTTTACAAGAATCGCGTTCTTATGTTATCAGATCACAACAAGTTCTTAGGTACGCGTGTATACGGCCCCATTTGCCGGGAAATACGTGGGGGTAAGAAAGAAATCCAATATAAACAAATTATTTCTTATGCCCGAAGTACCGTTTAAATTTAAAAAGCGATTATAAACTATTCTATGAACCGAGCCCAACATTATCAAAACCAAATCATTAACAAACTCATATCCTCAAAATTCTTATACGACTCTCCTTCTAATATCCCTTTATCAATTAATCAAAAATTAATCATAAAAGGAACTAGTAAAGCAAAAAACCCCGAAGTAAGTGCTAGTACATTAAATATTTTATTTCACCAAAAGCCTGCATTTGAGCGGGCTCTTGGACGTCNTGATAAAGAATACCTTCTGATTCATTTAATTCTAACTTCTAACAATAAAAAAATGGTTGAAACTTTAGATCACTTGGCTTTTCTCATTCTTCCTTTTCAGCTGGAAAACAAATTACTAGCGATTACCGGAAAGAGCAAAGGAGAAATTTCATGAACTATCGAAGGATGTACACCAGCCACTCCCTTACATCCCCTCACCTTTCCCTATCCAATCCATGATGACCGATTCAATTTGACTGTCTTCTTCGTAACGGATACCAATATCCCCCACTCACATTCCCTTTTTTACTTAAATTTATTTCAACTACCCCTTACGCGGTATAATCTCTCTTAAGAACATCCCAATAAGTCGACAAACTATAAAATGCCCTTTTCGAGAAATCAGAACAAAACCTGCTGCGCTTTATATGCGCCCACTCCGAAACGCCGAACCTACTTTTTTGCCAGTTCATTCTATTCCCTAACGCACATTAACGCCCCTGTTATGCAGTTAACCGAAACCCCATGAGATCTATCATTCTTATTTAATCTTCAACAACCTTTAAACAGTAGTTTATATTTCGACACTTACTATAACGATTACGGAAAACTTGTTATAACTTTTTTAATGGCTGCTTTACTATGTTTCCTTCTTTTTATCCTTTCCTATTTCTTCTCCTTTGCTAACCAAAAAGAGTACGAAAAAACTAGTGAATACGAATGTGGTTTCGAACCATTTGATAGCGCTACCCGCCAACCTTACGATGTCCATTTTTTTATGGTTGGAATTCTGTTTCTAGTTTTTGACGTCGAAATTGCTTTGCTTTTCCCATGAGCAGCTAATCTAAGTATGGTTGCTAGCACCGGTTTCTGAAGTACCGTCCTCTTTCTTGTCATCTTAACTATTGGATTCGTATACGAATGGCAACGGGGAGCTTTGTCTTGGCCCCATCCGACTATTGACTTGAATAAAGCAGGCCAATAGACCCCTAGTTACGCCAAATCAGCAGAAAAAATAATTTTCGACCCTACAAAAATAACCCAATGCTAACCACTAATAAAATAATATTTTATCAAGCTTTATGACCTCATTCGGGCACAACCCTTCTTGCTTTCGCGGCTGACTTTCCTCTCGAGTCCCTGCTCGGCACTAGCCTTCTTTTAACACTCTTATATTTATCATTTCAATTAGGCACTGCACACTCTTTTGCGGACAAAAAAAAATTAGCTTTAACTTGAACTACATGATTAAGCCGGATAATCGTCATCCATAGCTTAGTTTTAATCCTTTCTCGTTGAATCTTCGCTACTTATACGGACGTTAATCTTAATTCATTCTTGTTATCTAACTTTTATACCTCTTTACTTCAACTTATGCTCCTCCTAAGTACCGCCTTTGTTCTTTCCAATTCCCGGAAAGATATTATATCAAATACGCGCCAACACTTAATGGAGTACCCGTTTCTACTAGCACTAAGTAGCTGATTCCTTTTAGTACTTTTAACCGCCAACCATTTCTTAACATTAATAATGGGTTTGGTCGGCTTTAGCGTAACTCTTTATGTTCTAATTATGATGTTTGGGATCAACCCTCAAACTTCAGACCCCACACGACCTAATACAGCCCACGAAGCTAGTATTAAGTACTTTTATCTCAGCGCTTTTAGTTCGGCGTTAATATTAATATTTATAGCTCTCATTTATACTACTACTCGAACTCTTGTTTTTCCTGAAGTTCAGTTAATCCTTTCGCGTCCTACTACGGTGCCAGGGTTCGATTGACTTCCTGCTTGAAAAGATTTGTTAATTCTGGCATTGGGCTGTTACACAATTGGCTTCGCTTTCAAACTCTCTGCTTTCCCCTCTCATTTTTGAGCACCAGAAGTTTATGAAGGAAGCGCTTCACCCGTAACCGCTTTTATCATCATGCCGATTAAAATCACTACTTTTGGGATCTTTGCCCGAACACTGGCTTCCACTCTAGACTTTTTTTCTCCTTTTTGAATGCCCATGTTAGTAATTTTTGCCGCCGGCTCTTTAATCGTGGGAGCATTAGGAGCATTTGCAGAAACCCGTTTTAAACGCTTTATCGCCTATAGTTCTATTAACCAGATCGGTTTTCTGCTTCTGGGTCTCACCACTGCCAACATATCGGGCTACCAGAGCTCGATATTATTCCTATTGATTTACATCATTACCAATATCGCTTTATTTTCCATCTTCCTAAATTTACGCAGCAATTTAACAAATAAGCCTCTGGTCTTTTTAACCGATGTAACCCGCATCGATCCCCGGCACTGAATTGTTAAATTAGGTTTAAGTTGTGTCTTCTTTTCGTTAGCTGGCTTACCTCCTTTTGCCGGATTTTTTGGTAAATTTTATATTTTAATGAATAGCTTCCAACAAGGCGATTGAGGTTTGGTTCTCTTGGGGGTCCTAACTAGTCTACTTAGTGCTTACTATTACCTACGAATCGTTAAGACTATGTGATTCGAAAGAATTGAAAGCCGAGAAATCTTCACTTACAACTCCCTCTTTACTTTACTAACTCCACAGACTTCGTTCTATCTCTATACCACCAAATCGCAACACTTCCATTTTTCGCTGTACACTACCCTTTTCTTTTTAACTGCCTTTCTGTTCCTTAATAAATACCTCTTAGCCCTCTCTTATCAATTAGCGGTGGCATGCTCTTTCGCCGATGTAGCTAACTGAATTGATAAACATAACCTTACCGGGGCTTATGCCTTGGCCGGGGAGGCGCAAGAGCTTAACCCCGGTCGAAGAAGTCTGAGAACATAACCAGGAACAGGAAGAATAGAAATTTGATAAATTTAACCTCCCTGATGAAAACAGTACCTCTTCCTCCACACCCGACGCCACCGAGCCAAAAAAGAGCCTAACTCCCCAGTGAGATGACTCGAAACCAAAGAGGAATGGTTTGCTCTTGAGTAGGGTTTACTTATTGTCGGAGTAATCTTATATAATATTGGCAAAGGCGGAGGGGACCTTGGTACTCAACCTGATATTCAGTCTTCGGCACGAACGTACCCAAAGTACATGAAACGCTGATGAGAAGTTGATGTCAGGTCCGACCACTCCGTAAAACACAAACTGTATTCATGGTAAATTTGAATCCTTACATATTATCCAATTCTTTTACTGTCTTCTTTCCTTTCCCTATTCCTTGCTCTTTTGCCGATTGTCTATTCCTCTTACTTTGTCACCCCTAATTAATGTCTCGCACAATCTTGATCGCGTTTGGCTTGTACAAGACATCAGTTCGATTCCGGTTATTTCCATTTCTATCCGTTTTCTCTTTATCACAGGCACAAAATTATGCCTACAAACTACAAACATATCTCTTCTTTTTTAAGAAAATATAATGAAATGAGAGAATGCCCTTTTTACACGGAAGATAGTTAAAGTTCGATTTTCTTTAAAACCTCGAGTTCCAAATCGATAAAACGGAGATCAAATAAAAATGAAATCAACTTTTGTCGAAAAGGTTCTTCTAATAAGGGCAAAAATTATTCCACCCGATCGAGAGAAGGGTTATCATTTTTGCCCATCTGGTGGAATGGTAGACACGTCAATTTCAAAAATTGAATCTTAGCGGTTCGAGTCCGCTGATGGGTACTTGAGAGGGGAGTAATTTAGTGGTAGAATGTTGGTCTTCAAAACCAAGTACGTGGGTTCGATTCCTACCTTCCTTGTTTTTATAAAATATTGGCTTTGAACATACACAGGCAGAATGGGGTAATAGTAATCCGTGGGGCTCATGACCCTAAGATGTTGGTGCGATTCCGGCTTCTGCTAATCCTAGTCATTATTTGGCAAACCTGTCAGACTTGTCTTGTCATATTATTTACCATTATTACGTTTATAGTTGGTAATTATAACTCAGCCGGTAGAGTATCCGTTTGTGATACGGAAAGTCAGTGGTTCGACCCCACTTAATTACCCAAAGGGAATAATTTAGTGGTAGAATATCGGTCTCCAACACTGATTGCGCGGGTTCGAATCCTGCTTCCCTTGTTAAAATCTATTGAAAATGGAAGTGTAGCGCAGTGGTAGCGTATCTGATTTGGGATCAGAATGTCGAAGGTTCGATTCCTTTCACTTCCTTGGCAGTACGCATTTAAATAAAAATTAAAAGCCTTTTCTTAGTAAATCTCCTCTTAATAGGAGCAAGAAATTTTTGATTTTAAAATAAGTTAATCAAGATAAAGTCTCATTTTATCCGAATCCATCTTTTATCTTGATTAACCTCTAATTGAATTCTTGCAAATTATCGATTTCCACTTGCTTTTCAATATATCCAATTTTACGTTACGAATTTTTAAGGGACAACAATCTGTTCGAGAGAATTAGTATCAAAAAGAAAACGGAATCTACATTTCGTTCACAAAACCTTTTGGGTGTGATCCTAGCCCCGAATGAACGCTGGAATCGTGCCTGACACATGCGAGTCGAACGGCTATTAGCAGTGGCGAACGGGTGAGTAATACGGTAGTACCTGCCCCTAAGACCTGGATAAAATACGGGATAAATTCTGAGGTTAATACCTAAGAACTAAAGATTAATCGCTTAGGGATGGGCTGCTGGAGGTTTAGGTAGTTGGTTAGGTAAAAGCTGACCAAGCCGATAATCCTTAGCTGGTTTGGGAGAACGGCTAGCCACATCGGGACTGAGACAAGGCCCGAGCTCCTCTGTGGGGGCAGCAGTGAGGAATCTTGGGCAATGGGCGAAAGCCTGACCCAGCGACGATTTGTGAGGGAGACAAATGAAGGTCAATCGACTGTAAAACTCTTTCGGTAGGGTGAGATGATGACACAACCTGAGGCAAGAAGCACCGACCAAGCTCTGTGCCAGCAGCCGCGGCAATACAGAGGGTGCGAGCGTTATTCGTTTTTATTGGGCGTAAAGGGTAAGTAGGTGACAATAAGGACCGACTGAAACAAGCTAGGGCTGGTACCTTAGACAACCAGTCGGCTAACACATTGTTCCGAGAAAAAGAGAGGTTGGGAGAACGTCCAGAGTAGAAGTCGAATGCGCAGATACTGGACAGACTACCATTGAGCGAAGGCACCTTTCCATCTTTTTCTGACACTGAGGTACGAAGGCATGGGGAGCAAACAGGATTTGAGACCCTGGTAGTCCATGCAGTCAACGATGCATATTAAAGGTCCGGCGGAAACCGGGTCTTCACAGCTTACGCGTTAAATATGCCGCCTGGGGAGTACGATCGCAAGGTTGAAACTCAAAGGAATTGACGGGAACTTTTACAAGCAGTGGAGTATGCGGTTTAATTTGATGATCCACGTAAAACCTTACCAACTTGCAGATCCACGGAATGTTTATGAGCTGATACGCATCAGTTTCGGCTGAACAGTGTTAAGTCGCTCATTGAACTCCACCAGTGGGTCACAGGTGTTGCACGGCTGTCGTAAGCCCGTGTCGTGAGACGTAGGTTTAACTTCTGTCCACGGGCGCAACCCTTCTTTTTTGTTCGAAACTACTCGATAACAAAATGACCAATCTTGGGGTTTTTACTTTTTATACCTCAGGAAATGCAGGAGGGGAACACGTCAAGTCATCATGACCCGTATAAGTTGGGCTACACATGTACTACAAGGAAAAGGACAATGGGTGCAAAAAGCAAATCCCGAAACCTTTTCTTAGTTCAGATTACTTTCTGCAACTCGAAAGTATGAAGGAGGAATTGCCAGTAATCGCATATCAGCAGAGGTGCGGTGAACATGTACTGAAGTTCTGTACAAACCGCCCGTCACGGTCCGAAAGGAGGTCCACGTAAAATGGGTACCCATTCTAAATCCGCCGTTTGAACGATTTAGAATGAGCCTGTGTCTGTAGGGTCACTGATTGGAACGAAGTCGTAACAAGGTAATCGTACGGGAACGTGCGGTTGGAGAAAAGATTATTTTGAAGATTGTTGCCCCTTCGTGATTAACAACGTTTTATATAATGCCACAAATCGATGTCGTTTCTTATTTTTCCATTATCCTTTGATCAGGCTCCTTTATCATTTTAGGTTACGTCCTTTTCAACCTGTATGGTTTCTTACCCTTAGTTAATATGATGAAACTTCCTCTTCAGTGAGCGGGTTTTCAACAAGTAACTTATTGATTGAACTGAAATCACGAAGAAACAGCTGATTGAGCCTCGTGATTACATGCTATATCGTCTGCATTGAGACTCTCTGTTCAAGAAAAAGAATAAGACTTTTCTGGGGAAATAACTCAATTGGTTAGAGTAACAGCTTGTCAAGCTGGAGGTTGCGGGTTCGAGTCCCGTTTTTCCCGTTTGATGAGCAATTGTTGGAAACTTCAACTTCACCTTTTTACAAGCTGTAATTTGGAAAAATGGCTGAGTGGTTGAAGGCACCCGTCTTGAAAACGGGCGTTGGGATAACCAACCGTAGGTTCAAATCCTGCTTTTTCCGCTGTATAATTAATAATTAAATCAACAACAATCTGGTCGCCGATCCCATTCCGAACTCGATTTCAGGCCAGGGAGAAAGAAGAGGGGTACTGGTGATCGGGAAATCTCTTCCTTCTTTCTTTGATAAACCTTCGGATTGTCCCGATGTTTTTCTCCAATTTATGTCAGAGGAGAAGTGGCTGAGCGATCGAAGGCAGTAGACTGTAAATCTATTGAGGTGTACCCTCCTCATTGGTTTAAATCCAATCTTCTCCATTCCTGGCTATAGAAATTTTGATGACACCCTGGGAAGTTCATTAAAGGTATAAAAACGATGGCTAAAAACATACCTCTTCTTTTACTAGGGTAATATAATTTCTATACCTACTAAATGCCGTGTTCTCAATTTGACACAATTCAAAACTACGACCAGCTTACCAATTAATAAATCCCGAAAAAATTAAACAGTTGATTCGATTACACTTATTTCAAGTCTTGTTACTTTTNAAAATGAAATAACTATTTTCAGCTCTGTTCGTCTAGTGGTAAGGACTATGCCTTTTCACGGCATTAACGCGGGTTCGAATCCTGTACGGAGTATAGAAATCAGGAATAAAAAGATACGTCAATTCTCAAGTGGAAATCTCGCTATCTGGTCACGGGACGCAAAATGCGAAAATTAAAGAAAGGGGGAACCAATAATCTTTAAGTTTCCCGGAAGAAATTCGATATTTTTACAACTTAGGGAAGTGAAACATCTCAGTACCTAAAGGAAAAAAATCAATCGAGTACTCGCGAGTAGTGGTGAGCGAAAACGAGCTTGGCCTGTCCAACTAACTAGCCGTAAAAAAGTTCTGGAATGAACTGCCAAAGAGAGTAAAAGCCTCGAAAAAAAAGCAGGTGAACGGATTGAGTAGGGCGACCTTTGTGAAGGGTTACCTGAAAAAAGGGGAACCACCCTCTAAGCCTAAATAGACCAGATAAGCAATAGCGTACAAGTACCGAGAGGGAAAGATGAAAAAATACCATAAAAGTGGAACGAAAGTTCACTGAAACTTGAGAATGTAACAAGCAGTTGACTGGGCATAAGCCTAGCGACGTACCTTTTGTATAAGGGGCTAGCAAGTTAAAATCTTTAGCAAAGTTTAAGCCACTAGGTGGAGACGAAGTGAAAGCGGAGTATGAAAGAAAACTCTTGTAGTTAAAGGTTTTAGACCCGAAGCCAAGTGATCTAACCGTGGCCAGGTTGATGGCCCGTAGGCCGGAAGACCGAACCAGTGTATGTTACAAAATGCTTGGATGAGTTGCGGTTAGAAGTGATATGCCTCCAAACTTGGTTTTAGCTGGTTTTCCACGAAAACTATGTAAGTAGTGTGTTGGAGATAGATAATAGGGGTAGAGAACTTTTGTTTGGAAGGGAGCTAACGCTCTACGGAGATTCAAAAAACTCCGAATACTATAACTAAATCTGCATCTCCGACAAACAGACCCTGGGTGGGAAGGTTCAGGGTCAAGAGGGAAACAGCCCAGATCATTGGCTAAGGTCTCCAAGTGGTATATCAGTGTTAAAGAAAGTGGAGTAGTGTAGACAATCAAGAGATGGGCTTGGAAGCAGCCATTCTTTGAAGAAAGAGTTACAAATCATTGATAGAGCTGCTCTGCGTCGACAATGTATCGGGACTCACATATACCCACCGAAGCTATGAATATTACATTTTGTGTAATATGGTAGTGGAACGTTCCGTAAACTCATCGGCTGAATTTGAAAGAATTGAGTTGAGGTCGGAATTGCAAATGCTAGCATATGTAACGATAAGCACGATACAAGTGCCGCCGAAAATCCCAGGTTTAGGCTCATTCACTAGTCGACTAAAACCGATGGAATGACGAAAGACGGTCCCTAAGTATCTTCGTCAATACGGAGTATAATGGGTATTCACTAACTTCGACCTCAATTTAAAGACGTGACTTTGCATAGAGTAAGAAGTCACGTCTTTAAATTGGGCAAGAAAAAAATAGGACGAAAACGAACCGTACCGAAGACCGAAACAGGTGGAATGGTAGAGAATACTAAGGCGTATGAGAGAACAATATTGAAGGAACTCGGCAAAATGACTCTGTAACTTCGGGATAAGGAGGACCCCTTCAGAAGAAGTGGTAGCATATAATCGGGGGGAGCGACTGTTTAATAAAAACACAGGACTCTGCAAAATCGCAAGATGAGGTATAGGGTCCGAGGCCTGCCCGGTGCCAGAACGCCAAGAAGACGAGTCCCAAGCTCTGAATCTAACCCCTGGTAAACGGCGGCTGTAACTCTGACGGTCCAAAGGTAGCGAAATTCCTTGACGGGTAAGTTCCGTCCCGCATGAATGGCATAACGACTCCCTCGCTGTCTCCAATATTGACTCAGTGAATTTGAATTTTCCGTGAAGATGCGGAATTCCTTGTGACTAGACGGAAAGACCCCATACACCTTTACTGTAATTATACACTGTCTGCATCTCCTGATTGCGTAGCTTAGGCGGAAACTTATGACTGCTAGTTCCGGCTAGCGAGAAAGTACCTGTGAAATACCGCCTGATTGGTGCGGTGCGACTGATCCTTTTTAAAAGGAAACACTGTATGATGGGCAGTTTGACTGGGGCGGTGGCCTCCTAAAGAGTAACGGGGGTGCGCAAAGGTAGATTCAGGAAGACAAAAATGTCTTTTGTTGAAGTGTAATAGCATAAGTCTGCCTGACTGTAAGACTGACAGGTCGAACAGGGACGAAAGTCGGCTATAATGACCCGGTAGTCCTGTGTGGAAGGGCTATCGACAACGAATAAAAGGTACGTTGGGGATAACAGGCTGCTTCTCCTTTAGAGTTCCTATCGATGGGAGAGTTGGGCACCTCGATGTCGGCTAATCGCATCCTGGAGTTGAAGGAGATTCCAAGGGTTTGGCTGTTCGCCAATTAAAGCGGTACTTGAGCTGGGTTTAGAACGTTGTGAAACAGTTCGGTTCCTATCTATCACAAGTGGTAAAAATATCGAGGATCTATCCCTAGTACGAGAGGACCGGGTAAGAGAAACCAATGGTCTACGAGTTGTCTTTCTTCAAGGCACTGCTCGTTAGCTATGTTTCGATAAGATAATCGCTGAAAGCATATAAAGCGAGAAACTTTCCTCGTTCGTTTTTATATTAGCTGGAGAAGATGACTCCTTTAATAGACTGCAAATGGGGCTATCGCAAGATTGGTGAGTTCAGCAGCACTACTAGCTAATTATTCTTTTTATACCTGCTTTTCTAAATTTATTACATTACATCTCATTATGCGAAATAAATATAACACCCAAGAGCATCCTTTTCATCTAGTAACTCCTTCTCCCTGACCATTTGTTACTTCTTGTTCTGTTTTTACTTTAGTTATAGGAATGATTTTTCTATTTCATATAGATAACCATCAGCCCGGCGCCAGTTGAAGCGACTCTTTAGGTTTATTTATTGTATCGTTGGGTCTTATCAGTTTATTGTACTCCGTGTACCGCTGGTTTACGGACGTAGTAACGGAAGCTACTTTCGAAGGGCACCATACTTTAAAAGTTCAACAGGGACATCGTTACGGAGTTATCCTCTTTATTGTTTCCGAAATTATGTTTTTTGTAGGATTTTTTTGAGCATTTTTCCATTCTAGTCTTTCGCCTGCTGTTTCTATAGGGTGCGTTTGACCACCAAAAGGGATAGAAGTATTAAATCCTTTTGAATTACCATTCTTAAATACTTTAATCTTATTATCATCCGGAGTAAGTATAACTTGAGCGCATCGAGCTTTTTTAGCCGCTAATCGTCGACAAGCTATAATCGCCTTAACTATTACTATTGTCTTAGGGTTAATATTTACCGCTTGCCAAGCGTTTGAATACTATTCCGCACCATTTAGTATTAATGATGGAATTTATGGTTCCGTCTTTTACATGGCCACAGGTTTTCATGGGTTTCATGTTATAATAGGTACAATTTTTTTAAGTGTCGCTTTATGACGGCAAATTCACTATCATTTTACTCGGCAACATCACTTTGGATTCGAAGCCGCGGCGTGGTATTGACATTTTGTTGATGTCGTATGGATTTTCTTATTTACTACACTTTATTGATGAGGTTCATAAAGTTTTTTAAAGGTGTCACAATATCGGGGGGAAGGCACTTCGCTTTTTAAAACGAAATGCCTT
>JGI12627J18819_10000450_pt1 | contig 13497 bp, 12 predicted proteins | sample TexAe_OM1H0_M2_FD_18819 | JGI IMG/M metagenome (IMG submission 18819)
CGCCCTGACCGCTCCACTACCATTCCTCACCTCTGTAGTCTTTGCTTATGTCATCTTGCGGCTGGGTATTCATTCGGCGACCAGTGCGCCAGACTGGCAGTCGCCGTGTGGCTGCTCGGACCTCTGCCGCTGATACTCACGGATGCCGCCTTCATCAAGCTCCACCGCGTTTTTGTGACCTCGTACGCGATTGGCTGGCTGGCAAAGCTGCTAATCATCGCGCTCGCCACCTGGTTCCTCCGCTGACGGCCTCGCGACATTTCGCATTTCCCGATAGGATTCTGTTTGCTTCGACCTGCATCGTTCTCCCGGAGAAACGACTTTGCCCGACGACAAATCCTTCCACATGACTCCCGACGAATTCCGCCGCCACGGCCACGCCGTCGTCGACTGGATCGCCGATTATTACTCGCGCATCGAATCTTTCCCCGTCCTCTCACAAGTGAAACCCGGCCAGCTCCGCTCCCAACTCCCTGCCACCGCCCCGAAGCACGGTGAGCCCTTCGACGCCATCCTCGCCGACATCGACAAACTCATCCTCCCCGGCATCACCCACTGGCAGTCGCCGAATTTCTTCGCCTACTTCCCCTGCAACGCCTCGGGACCCGCCATTCTCGGAGATCTGCTTTCGTCCGGATTCGGCATCCAGGGCATGCTCTGGGCCACCAGCCCTGCCGCCACCGAACTCGAAACCCACATCCTCGACTGGCTTATCCCCATGCTTGGCCTGCCGGAAAAATTCCTCTCCACCTCGACGGGAGGAGCCGTCATCCAGGACACCGCCTCCTCCGCCTCGCTCTGCGCCCTGCTCGCCGGACGCGAACGTGCCACCAACTATGCCTCGAACGCCAAAGGCTGCATCGGCAACCTCGTGGCCTATTGCTCCACCCAAACCCACTCTTCCGTCGAAAAGGCCGCCAAGATCGCTGGCCTCGGTGCCGCCAATCTCCGCGCCATTCCGGTCGACGAAAAATTCGCAATGCGTCCCGACGCCCTCGCCCGCCAGATCGCCGAAGACCAATCCGCAGGCCGCATCCCATGCTTCGTCTGTGCCACGGTCGGCACCACTTCCTCCAACGCCATCGACCCCGTCGCCGAAATCGCCCGCATCTGTCGCGAGCAAAAGCTCTGGCTGCACGTCGACGCCGCCATGTCGGGCACCGCCGCCCTCTGTCCCGAGTTCCGCCACATCCAGGCCGGCGTTGAGCACGCCGACAGCTACTGCTTCAACCCTCACAAGTGGATGTTCACCAACTTCGACTGCGACGTCTTCTACGTCGCCGACCGCAAAGCCCTGATCCAGACTCTCAGCGTGTTGCCGGAATACCTCCGCAACCAGGCCACCGAATCCGGCGCCGTCATCGACTACCGCGACTGGCACATCCCGCTCGGCCGTCGCTTCCGCGCCCTGAAATTGTGGTTTGTTCTCCGCCATTACGGAGTCGAAGGCTTGCAGCATCACATCCGGGAGCACGTCGCTCTGGCCCAGCAATTTGCCGATTGGATCAGGAAAGATGACCGCTTCGAACTCGCCGCGCCGGTCCCGCTGAATCTGGTCTGCTTTCGCCTCAAGTCCGGAGACACCGCCAACCAAGCTTTGATGGACCGCCTCAACCGCTCCGGCGACCTCTACCTCACGCACACGAAATTGAACGACCGCTTCACCCTGCGGCTGTCAATCGGCCAGACCAATACGCAGAGAAGACACGTGGAGAGAGCGTGGAAAAGAATTCGGGAAGAGGTGAAGTCCTTACCGGCATGAGTCGCGGCTGACCGATTACGTGCGGATCGGAAATACGGGTGCCCGCCGGGGTTCCCGTCCAAGCTCCGCTTGGACGGGGTTTTTCCTCGGTGGAAACAGGATGGACTGGGGCCGTTGCTGGGCCCACTGCAAGCCGCCCAGACCCTACACTTACTTCTTCAACTCCACGAGGATCAAATCCATTCCTTTGTCGCCTGTATTTTCAGGGAGGTGGACCTGAGCCGGAGTATATTGCGCGTCTCCTGCCTTTGCAGTCATGTTCTGCTTTTTGCCATCCGGCATAGTGAACTCCGACTTCATGTCTGTCAGCATCACCGCGACCGAGTTCGGATGGCTGTGCATGACTGACTTCTCGTGAGGTCCGTAATGCACCTTCACAATCCTCACCTGATCGTTTTCGCTCACGACCGAGTAGTGCTTGGGATCGACCTTCACCGCATCCTGCGCCCACACCAGCGGAACCATACACGCGCACGCCAACACTCCACAAAGCGCTCCAGGCACTCGCATATCGCTTCTCCTTAGTTGTTTTGAATTCCCTTGCTGAAAGGCGCCCAAAACTAACGCAGCAACTCTGTTATGTCAATCAATGAGTGCCCTGAAAGGCCGGTCGGGTATTTCAATCAGGGCGGTCCCAGGACTTGGGGCATGGGCAGTCCCCAGCCGGACGTGCCCCGTCCAAGCTTTGCTTAGGCGGGATTTCGTCCGAAGCATTCCGACTCTAAGGATTCAAGCGAGATGTAACCAATGCTGAGGTTCGCCAGCGACCGCCGACAGTTCCCCCAATCCCACGACGTTTTTCGCTGGAGACTGATGACTGGAGACTGGCGACTACATTCAATCCGCCGGCATGGTCGCTGCCTGCACCAACGCTTGGGCAGCCCGCATCTTTCCCAACGGCTGCCCCGCCTGCATCCACTTCCTCAACGTAGGTATCGCCGCCCGTGCCGCCATCTCGCCAGCCTTGATCAAAGCCGTGGTATGCACAAAGGCATCATACTCAAACCCATTCACATCCGGTTCAATGATGAGATCCGCGGCCTGCTTCCAGTGGCTCGAGCACATGTCCTGCGCGATCGCGAAGCACTGACCGATCACGTCAAACAAATGCCGCGGCGTATTGCCATTGGTCCAGCGCCCTTTGAGGTGGACTGCGAGCACGTGCTTCGCTCCCATCTCGACCAGCGGCCTGGTGGGCACGGCGTGCGCCAACATGCCGTCCACGAGCCAGCGCCCGCGAATATTCACCGGCAGAAACATTCCCGGATAAGCGCAACTCGCACGTACCGGCTCAACCAGCGGGCCGGAATGAAACACCACACCCTCGCCCGTACTTAAGTCAGTCGCGGTCACTGCCAGCGGAGTGTGCAGCTCCTCAAACGATTTCACTTTCAGAATGCTCTGCAGGAACCCAATCATGCGCTGGTTTGTCGCGAACCCATGCCGCGAAAGCGTCCAGCGCGCAAACGTCTTGAAGCGCACCCGCCGCGCAATCACTTCCAGCTCCGCCGGAGACACACCACTGCAGTAAGCCGCGCCAATCAGCGCGCCCACGCTGGTACCAGCAATAAAATCAATAGGGATTTTTTCTTCTTCGAGAACTTTCAGAACGCCGACATGCGCAATGCCCCGCGCGAACCCACCACCCAGCGCGATCCCGATTCCCGGCGTGCCCGGCGCGGCTTCAGCGGCTGCTGTTATGCGCGTCAGCTCGCGTCCAAAGGCCTGAACCGACCGAATGATCCGTTTGACCGACTTCACTGGAGCCCCACATCCTTTTGGAGCGACGGCCATCCTCGCCTGTCGCACCAAAGCCCGGTACAACCAGCTTCTCACCTATGTAATAAGATGCCATTTTCAGCAGGTTTGGTGCATTCCACTTTGGTGCTACCTTTCGTAACCAGCCCTAAGCCCGGAGCCGCACAAGAGCACGATAGGTACCCTTTCGCGTTACTCCGTGCCCTCGGTGGGCAATTTTCCTGTCACCCCCTCCCACCCTGGTTATCCGCCTTTCCGTGACGAACTCGTGCATTCCTGTTAACTTGTGTGCGCATGGTACGCGAGTTTTCGGCCGGCGGCGTGGTCCTCCGGCGCATGTCCGGCGGCTGGCACATCGCGGCCATTGAGCCCGAAAAAGAGGAGCCTCCACCCGGCCGCGGTCGCCGCATCAGTGCCCGCAAACCCGTCCTCGCCCTTCCCAAAGGCCTGATCGACGAGGGCGAAAACCCTGTAGAAACCGCCATCCGCGAGGTCCGCGAGGAAACCGGCGTCGCCGCTGCCCTCATCACGAAGCTCACGGATATCAAGTACGTCTACATCCGCACCTGGGCCGATCGCGAGCGCGTTTTCAAAATCGTCAGCTTCTACCTGCTCCGCTACCAGTCCGGCCGCATCGACGAAATCAAGCCTGAAATGCGCATCGAAGTCCGCCGGGCTCTCTGGCTTCCCCTCGAAGAGGCTCCCGTAAAACTCTCCTACAGCGGTGAGCGTCAAGTCGTTCGCAAGGCCCAGGAATATCTCCAATCTCATCCCGAGGTCTGATGCCCAAATGCCCATCACCCCGCACGTCGAAAAGCACTTCACCGCCGGCCTGTTCGTTCGCGATGTCGTCATCGGTATGGCGGACGGCTTGACCGTCCCCTTCGCCCTTGCCGCCGGCCTGTCCGGCGCGGTCAGCTCCACTCGCCTCATCGTCATCGGAGGACTCGCCGAAATCGCGGCTGGATCCATCGCCATGGGTCTGGGCGGCTACCTGGCCGCCAAGGGCGACGCCGAGCATTACGACCAGGAGAAATTGCGCGAGGAACGCGAGATCGTCGAAATCCCCGAAGCGGAGAAAGCCGAAGTCGCCGAGCTCTTCGAAAACTACGGCCTCACCGAAGCGGAGGCCAAGCCCGTGGTCGAAGCCCTGAGCCATCGTCCCAAAGAGTGGGTCGATTTCATGATGCGTTTCGAATTGGGACTGGAAGCGCCGGACCCGAAGCGCGCCGTCACCAGCGCCTCCACCATCGCCCTCTCCTACGTAGCCGGCGGATTCATTCCGCTTTCGCCCTACATGATTCTTTCGAACGCCTGGCATGGACTGCTATGGTCAGCCGTGGTCACGCTCGCGGCACTCGGCATCTTCGGCTACATGAAAGCGCGCTTCACCGGAACCAATCCCCTTCGCGGCGCGTCACAGACAATGGTGATCGGTGGCCTTGCGGCGGGGACTGCATTTGTGATCGCAAAACTCATCTCTTAAGCCCTAGTAAAACGATTTTCCTTGACATCGCGCCCTCTCCGTCCTAGGCTTGTATCAACTTAATAGGGCGCGTACCGATGCCATCCTCACCCCACATCTAATTCGGTACGCGCCCGTCGTCTTTTGCGGCGCAACTGCCGTCCCGGCAATTCTTCAACCGATCTCGCCCACCAAAGAGAGCGTCGTGTCTGGCGAACATTCCTGTTCGCGTCCGCATTCTGAATGTCAGAAAAATGGCTACGGCGGGAGTCCAGAGGCTGGCCGATGGGAGGAACTTCGCAGGCCGTGGAAAAACTCAATATCGGAAGACCGCCCCNGAAAGGGCAAGCGAGAATTACTACTTATGGCACGGCTTAAAACGCGTGCCCTGATACGAACAAGGTAGCGCCGGCGTCTCGCCGGCCTAATTCCGAGGGCGGGACGCCCTCTAGACAGCCGGCAGGATGCCGGCGCTACAAATCTCGCGTTTTTCCGCAAGCTGTTAAAGCCAGCGCCCTGACACAAATCACAAGTTTTTCAGCAGCCTGCTGGATTGAGAATCGCGCTAATGCGCTGCACTCACCACAACGCGGGACTTTCTGGGGCGAGCCGAAGGCGCACTGCTGCGTGGCTTGTTCTTATTCCGCTTCGCCAGCCATGCCTTCAACTGCCGGCGTGCCGTCGGCGTTAATTCACTGAAGAAAATGCCGGCGCGGCCACTGTCGTCGGCCCAAGTCACTTCCCCGCTGCCTTCGATCATGTAGGTCGTGCCGGGCAGAATAAATCGAAGCGGCAACTCAGCAGCCGGCAACGGCTCAGACGCTTGCACGGCGAGGCCGTCTTCGCTGATATCGAGCACCAGGGCCGGGACCGGACAAACATCGCCAAACCTCAAATACACCAGCGAGTCGGTTTTTTGTCGCGGCGACTGGCGCCGATCCGGTTGCATGAACACGCGGCCGGCGCGCAGCGAACGCAGCACCTGCTCCCGCACCAGCGGTTTGTACAGAACAAAATTCGCCCCCGCCTGGAAGGTGCTGCCGACATCAATGAGCGCGTTAATGATCGCGAATACGACTGGCCGTCGCTGTGCCGGAGCCAATCGCGCCATGTGTACGACTTGCGCGGCTCCCGGCAGATCGAAATCCACCAGCAGAGCCGAGTAGTACCCGAGCGCCAGCAACTCCATCGCCTTTGGCGCCGAGACGCAAGCTTCCTGATCGATCGCGAGCGTCTCGAGAGCATCCGCCAGCATGCTCAGGGACTCGTGCTCGCGACACATCAGCAGCGCATTGAGCTTCATGGGCCGAAGCTTATGCCCCCCTGGGATGAGGGTAAAATAACGCCAGTAATCGGCAACTTCTTACTAAAGAAGGAAATGTTCGCAGGAGGAATGGTTTGCGACTAGGTCTCGATCAGTCGTTCCATTCCGGGCTTGTCCAGAATCATTAAAGTAGACCCGCGCAACCGCGCCAGCTTCTTGTCGCGGAACTCGCTCAGCACGCGCGTCACCGTTTCCCGGGAGGTTCCGATCAACTGCGCGATCTCTTCATGTGTGAGCGATACCTTGATGCGGATTCCTTCTTTCGTACTCTCGCCATCGGCTGCCCATTCGAGAAGCAGACGCGCCAGCTTCTCCGATACCGAATGCGACAATCCGAGCGAGCGGATCATTTCGTACGCGCTCTGGCAATTCTGGCTCAGATGCTGCGCAGCATTGAGGCAGGCATCGGCGTGATGTTGCAGCAAACGGAGGAAGTCGTCGCGCCGGATGAAGTCCAGTTGGCAGGGTTGCAGGGTTTCAGCGGTAAGTTCGTAAGGTTTCCCGGAGACGGTGGCATGCAGGCCCAGCACTTCACCGGCCTGCGCGATGCGCAGGATCAGCGTTTTCCCGTCGCGCGAGGTCGTGGACAATTTCACACGTCCGCTGCAGACTACGTATATGCCGCGCGGCGCCTGGCCTTCCACGAACAACACCGCACCTTGCGGATAGGCGCTGGCATATTTTACTTTCTCCATCTCTTCCAGCGCGGGTTTCGGCAATTCACAGAAAAAACCCTTCTGCCGCAGTTTGCACAAAAGGCAGTTCTCGGTGATCTGGATGCCGTACGGAGTGCTCATGGTCGATTCCCTGCACGCACTGTAGCAACAAACCGTCACTTTTGCCTGTGATGTAGATCACACCAGGGGCGGCATGGGAGCACTCCCGGACAGGGATCAGAGCTGGTCAAAAAAGGTTAGCGTACAAAGAACGGACGCGAGCCTGGGGCACCGACTCAGGAATTGAGCTGGCGCGGCTAGGAAACCGCTTTTGCCTCTTCCTCATGATAAAACTCATCCATCGGGTATCCCTGGCTTTCCCAGGCCTGCAGGCCGCCCATGAGCGGGCGAACGCGGGTGATCCCGATCTTCGTCAGTTCCATCGCTACCTTGGCGCTGGTCGCTTCGCTGGGGCAGGTGCAGTAGAGGACGACTTCCCGATCGCGTGGAATCTCGGCGTGGCGTAAAGAAAGCTCATCCGGGGAAATGCGCACGGCAGTCGAGACTGTCCGCGGATTGACCAGAAACTCCAGCTTATGGCGCAGGTCTACGACAAAGGGACGTTCGCCGCGATCGATAGCAGCTTTCAACTCCTCGACGGTCATCCGCGAAACTCGCAGTGAGTGGATGAATTTCTGCCGCTGCACGTACTTCCAAATCACGTTCACAACGAGCGCGATCACCAGCAGGACCAGAAACCATCCCGCAGCCTGTTCGAGGAGCACATCCATCGGCAGCTTGCGCGCCGGGAGATATCCGACAAGGGCAAAAACAACCGTCCAGAGCAGCGACCCGAGCCCATTCAACAGCAAAAACCGGTCGCGCGGCATGCCTGACATCCCGGCCACGGGGCCGGCCAGCCGGCCTACGCCCGGAACGAATTTCGAGGAGATGAGGGAGCTCGTCACGTGACGCGCAAAGGCATCTTCCGAGCGGCGCACGCACGAATCCGGTTCCAGGGAGATCTTGCAGAGCAGACGCAACACCGATGGCCCCCGATTGCGCCCCAATTCATACCAGACCAGGTCGCCGATCTCGGAAGCGGTCACCGTGACCAAAATAACTCCCAGCAGGTTCAAGTCGCCGAGGCCGGCCACTGCGCCGGCAGCGATCACCAGTGGCGTCACCAGCAGTGGCAGGCCGAGTCGTTCCACCAAGGCTGCCAAAAACAGCCACAGGTAACCGTGGTGGAGGATGTCTTGGACGTGTGGGTTCATGGCTGTTCCTGGACTTCGCTGCTTGCTTCCAGCTTCCGGCCTCTGGATTTTCGTCTATGACGCGATCCGGTCATAGCAGATTGCCAGCAGCCAGAAGCCCCTTACCTCACTTTCGCCAGATACTGATGCACCATCTGCACCGTGATCGATCCCTCTCCCACGGCTGACGCAACCCGTTTGATCGAAGCGTGGCGGGTATCCCCCGCGGCAAACACACCCGGAATGATGCTTTCGAAGATAAACGGGTCTCGTTCTTCCTTCCAGCCCTTCGGCCGGTCGCCATCCTTGGGTAATAGAGCGCCCGTCAAAAGATAACCGCGCTCGTCCATGGGGAGCAAGCCACGCAACCACGCGGTACAAGGCATCGCGCCGATAAAGATAAAGAGCGCGCTGGTCGGCTCCGTGCGGATGCTTTCGGTGGCGTGGTTGGCGATGGTGATCGACTCCAGGTGCCCGTCGCCATGCACTTCGACCACTTCGGCCTGCGTCTCCACCCGAATATTCGGAATCTCCCGGATCTGGTCGATCAAATACTGCGACATGCCCTTTTCGAGCGAGTCCCCGCGCACCAGCATGGTCACCGAACGCGCGAACTGCGCGAAGTAGACGGCGGCCTGACCGGCAGAGTTGGCTCCGCCAACCAGATATACATCTTCCCCGCTGCACAACTGCGCCTCCGTCATCGATGCGCCATAGTAGACCCCCGCTTCCTGCAGGCGCTCAATGCCAGGGATATCGAGTCTCTTCCACGAAAGGCCGCTGGCAATCAGGAGCGCATGACAACTCACCTCGTTGCCGTCTCGAAGTTTCACAAAACGGTAGGGCCCATCCACACGAAGCCCGACGACTTCCTGTGGCGCGAGAATCTCCGCCCCGAACCGCTTGGCTTGGGTGAAGGCTCGCCGCGCCAGGTCCGCGCCGGTCAGCCCGGAAGGAAATCCGAGATAGTTTTCGATGCGCGAGCTCATACCCGCTTGTCCGCCGGGGGCCGACCGCTCCACCAGTAGCGTTTTCAATCCTTCCGACGCCCCATACACCGCCGCCGCCAGGCCCGCCGGTCCTCCACCCACAATGACGAAGTCATAAAAGGTGGTCTCGGCGCGGGTCCGTAAGCCGATTCTTGACGCCAGTTCCTCCACCGGAGGATTCTCCAGGACTTCGCCGCCTTGCAAAACCACCAGCGGCAGGGAGACCGACTTCAAATCAACATTGGGGATGATCGCCTGCACTTCCTGATCGGGGGTCGCGATTTCCACGTCCGTCCATTGATAGGGGACCTGATTGCGGCCGAGAAAATCCTTGATTTGGTGGCTTGAGGGGGACCAGCGCGTACCCAACACCCGCAGACCATGATACGGGGCCTTGTATTCCGCCTGCCAGTCTTCCAATAAATCATCCAAAACCGGATAAAGTTTCTCTTCGGGCGGATCCCAAGGCTTGAGCAGGTAATAGTGCACCCTGGCGGTATTGATGGCGGCGATGGCGGCATTCGTGTCCGCGTAGGCGGTCAGCAGCGCGCGTTTGGCCTGCGGGAACAACTGCATGCACTGCCCCAGCACATCCAGCCCAGACATCTGTGGCATGCGCTGGTCGGCTAGCGTAAGCGCCAGGCTGTCGCCGCGCGTCTTGAGCTGCTTCAACAAGTCCACGGCGCCGCCTCCGGAATCGGTTCCCAGGATGCGATAGTCCTTGCCATACTTGCGCCGCAGATCGCGTTCGACCGCGCGCAACACTTCGGGTTCATCATCGACTGTGACAATTGCCGGTGCTGGCATTGAAATAACCTTCGTCCCCAAAGAATCAAATTCTGACTATACGGCGCAATCCGACCAGGTTTGTTGCTTTAGACGAGAAAAGGCGCCATTTGGATTCGGAAACCGGGCAGCAGCTCTATCTTTCTGAGTGTCTATGGTACCCGCAACTGGAAAACCGTGCACGGATCAAACGTCGACATGCGTAGTGGCGAACTACAAAAGAGCTCTTCAAGGCTTTGGTTAAGTTTTTCGATAAAATATTTGCGATCTTCAGTCAGTTTCTTGGAGGCTAAGCCCCTATGGCCGTTCAACATGCTCCTCGCTTCCTGAAAATTGTCGAGGACGCCAAAACCCGGGTGCGCGAAACCACCATCGATGAAGTAAAGACCCGGCTTGATCGCGGCGACAAGTTCGTTCTGGTCGATGTCCGCGAAGAAAGCGAATTTCAGAAGGATCATTTGCCCAACGCGATTCACCTCGGCAAAGGCGTCATCGAACGCGATATCGAGCAGAAAGTGCCGGACCTGAATACGCCGCTGGTGCTCTACTGTGGCGGAGGATTCCGCTCCGCGCTGGCTGCCGACAATCTGCAGAAGATGGGCTACACCAACGTGATCTCGATGGACGGTGGAGTTCGAGGCTGGCGCGAGAAGGGCTTTCCGATGACCAAAGCCTAGGCCGTGCACACCCGAAAGATCCCGCCGTTTTCAGCGCTTCCATTCGGATGCTCGTGCAAGCTCGTCTTTTAACCCCCTTGTAACCCGTACGGTTTGGTCTTCATGTAGGCTGCATGTGTGACGTGACTTCGTCACCCTCCCTCGCCCCAGGCAGGGGGAATCCGCTCTTTCAACGGCACTCGGGACAATTTTGCAAGTCGGCGTCGACCTCTCGTGTATGGTGGCGCTGAGGAGCCACTTCGATGGACCCGAACATCCTCGCCGGAATCCTTCTCGGTTTTGTTGCATGGTTTCTATTGCGTTATCTGGCCGGAGGCATCTACACCGTCGACCAGAACGAGCGCGCCGTTAAAACAAATTTCGGGCGCGCCGAACGCATTCCCGGAGCCACTACTCTCAACGATCCCATCTCCGCTTCCCTCGATGCCGAGGAGAAACAGCGCTACCAGTATCCCCAGGTTCGTGTAATTCTGCCGGGAGGTCCTTATTTCAAGTGGCCGTGGCAGAAGATCTACAAAGTATCGATTGCCACGCAGACCGTGAACATGGCTTTCGATCCTGAGACTCCCACCGCGAATCAATCCGGCACGGTGGTGGAGGCGGTCACCAAGGATCAACTGAATACCGGACTCACTGGCCAGATCCGCTACCGCATTTCAGAACGGAATCTTTACGCCAACCTCTTCGCGGTCAAGCGTCCCATCGCGCATGTGATGGGCTACTTTGTCTCTGTATTGCGCGAGCGCATTGCCACTTTCGAAGCGCCCGCCGCTCCCGGCGCAACCGATGCGGCGAGCAGCGGAATTTCCATCAATGACCTTCGGAAGAATCTGCGCGACCTGAACGAGCACATGGATCGCGAATGCAGTTCGTCGGAGGCGCGCTATGGAATTGTCCTGGACGCATCCCTGATCACGGGAATCGATCCGCCGCCCGAAGTCGAGTCCGCGCTGGCTGCCATCAATACCGCCCACAATATGGTGTCCTCCGACATCAGCCTCGCCCAGGCCACCGCCGACCAACGCATCGAGCAATCCAAGCGCGCCGCCGAGATCGAAACCCTGAAAGCCCAGGCTGAAGTCCAACCTTTGATCTCGCTGGCCAGCCAGCTATCGGAACTGAAAGCTACCGGCGAGGGGGCTTTGCGAGCCTACGTGCGCAATGTCCGCCTCGGTCTGTTCGGCAATGCTCAGCAGGCAGTTCTGGAGATTAAACAATGACTTTGCTGATCGCCGCCGCCATCACATTTCTTGCCTGCTTCCTGCTCGTGCCGGTTATTTTTTGGCTGCTTCGCTTCTTCGGGTTCTATGCCATCGTCCCGGAGCGCACCTGCTTCGTTTACGTGCTGTTTGGCAAGGTGGTCGCGGTCATCGACGAACCCGGCCTGCACATTCTGCTTTTCAAACTGGGCCTGAAGGCGCCGATCGTCCGCTGGCTTGGGCGACTGTACGTTCTCGACATGCGTATCGATCAGCAATATCTGCGCAGCCAGCCGGTGAATTCGGAAGAGGGCGCGCCCATGGGCATCGGCATCTGGTATGAAATGTTCATCAGCGATCCTGTGGCCTTCCTCTTCAAGAATGCCGACCCCCGCGGATCGCTGGCCACCAACGTCAGCAACTCCACCGTCCGATGCCTCAGCAACCTGAAACTCGCCGACCTGCTGCAAAATCGTCACGCCATGAGCCAGACAGTTCGCGCCGAAGTTTCTCCGCAGTCTCATGAGTGGGGATACAAGCTGGGATCGGTTTACATCCGCAAGGTGCACTTCCGTGACGCGCAGATGATCCGGCAAATTGAAGAAAAGGTCGTCAACCGGCTCCGCCAGGTAACGTCCTCCATCAAGCAGGACGGCGCAAATCAGGTCAGCATCATCACCAGCACCGCAGAACGTCAGGCCGCAGTCGAGTTCGCCAAGGCCGCAGCCATGCGACCGCGCATTGTGGGAGAAGCTTTGAACAAAGTTGCCTCCGATCCGGAAGTGGAAGCCGCCATGTTCGAGATTCTGGAGATTCAAAAGATCGTTGACAGCAAAGCCCGTATCACGCTCATCCCCCAGAACAGCGGGATGCTTTCGGAACTGCTGGCCGCGCGCTCCAGCGATCCATCCGCCCCGCCGTCCCTGCCACCACCACCGGCACCGCGGTCGAAGGCCACATCAACCGCGCAAGCCTAGGAGAAGCAGGTGGCGCGGCCACGCCTGTCGAACTGAATCGCGTCGCAGCTTACAGCCGGCATCACGTCTCCATGCGCCCGATCTCCCGATCGACCGCAAGTTTCTCCGCTTGGCTCAACCTCCGCACTTGCCCCTTCGCTAAATCCCCCAACTGCAGCGGCCCGGTCGCGACCCGCACCAACCGCAACACTCCGACTCCCAGAGCTTCGAAAATTCTTCGAATCTGGCGGTTCTTGCCCTCGTCGAGAACCACTTCGACCCAGGTGTTCTTCTCGCCTCGACGCAGGATGCGTGCGTGTTTCACACCCAGCATCGGCCCGTTCCTGGCTCGAACCCCGCTCATCAATGAACCCGGCAGGGTTTCGTCGGCTGCGATTGCAATCTGGACGTGATAGATCTTGTCAAGATGCGTTTCCGGGGTGGCAATTTTTGCGGCCCACTCCGAGTCATTCGTCAGCAGCAGCAGCCCTTCGCTGGCCTTATCGAGGCGACCGACCGGCCCTACCCAAGGCAGGTCTTGGTCCAGGAACTCGTATACAGTCTCCCGTCGCTTCTCATCGGAGGCCGTGGTCACGACGCCGCGAGGCTTGTTCATCATCAGGTAGATTGGCTCGCTGGCCTGGACGAACGCTTCATCGACCGCAATCC
>JGI12627J18819_10000451_pt1 | contig 13496 bp, 12 predicted proteins | sample TexAe_OM1H0_M2_FD_18819 | JGI IMG/M metagenome (IMG submission 18819)
TCGATTCGACGAGTTTCGTTGCATCCTTGGGAGAGAGAAGCCCCTTTCTGGTCCGATTCGGTTACCGCTCGCATCCGCTACGAGAGCCCCTAAGGTATTGGCCATATTGCCTGCCGTCCTCGCCGCGAACTCGCCCGCGTCCATGGCTTTACTGAGACCCCGAACCCCTAAGTTACGCGCTCGGTCGGCAGCTCCTCCATTCGAACCTGCAGACTCCTCGATGTCGCGGTACTCAGGTAAAAGGGAACCAAGCGCATCATCGATGCCACTCCCCTGCTGGCCGTTCGAACTATTGTCCTGGTTACCAGCGTTGTTGTTTTGCTGCGACCCAGAGCCCCAATTGTTAATGGGGTACTTTATGGCGCCTATGCCTTGGTTAAGCCCGAGGGTGGCGCGCTTGGCCATACCAAACGCTCCTCCATAGACGGCTCCAGAGGTTCCACCAACTGCAGAAATCATCGCACCGGCGAACGCCTGCAGTTCTGTTCCTCCTCGGATCACTACTTTTTGAACATAGAATGGCGCCAGGACATAACCAATAACGATCCAAAGGATAACTGGGATACAAAGCACAATTGCGATCACGATCGCTGCAGCGTTCTCCGGACTAGGCGGAGCCAAACCATTCAGGAGAGCAACGGCAACGATGTTTGCGAAAATCCAGCCAATAGGCCAGCATTGGAGGCCAACGTAAGCCTTAAAAAAGGTTTCTGCTTGTCCGCGAAGGCTTGGAATTGAAAACTCTGCGAAACCGATAGGAACATAGAGGTCGAAAAGGATAATGATGCACTGTTGGAGCAGGTTCATTCCGACCGCGATCAAATCGCACAACAGCAAGGTCAGCAGGTAGGTCCCGTAGAGGACCAGATTCAGTAAGTGGCTTATTGGCGAAAGCGCCCAGCTTAGGGCTGTCTCCCACCCGGGCTGGGACACGTTTATGCCGGCTGCCTTCTGTGCGATCGTTGCCTCCAGCCAAGCGAGATTGAGTCGCCCGGAGCTGTTACTACTCGTCGACGAAAAGAAATTCGAACCGACCTGCAGGTTGCAAAACGAGTTAACAGCATTGTTAACGGCGTTTTCAATGGTCGGCCAACTTCCCATCAAAGCAACCAGAATCACCACCCGCACTAAGTTACTAAAGAGATGCTGCGTATCATTTCGAAGAAAACCGCGCATCGTCCCGACAACCAACATAACAAACGCGATGCAATAACAAAATGGCTGGATTTGAGTGGCCAAATTTTTGACCTGCGGGACGATCGACTGCAGCCCCGCTAACGCGGAGCTGGCAGCGGTCAACCCAGAAAAAATGTTTGTTGGCATTGATTAAGTTCTCTCTAGTAAGTTGGAGCAAACATTTTCTGCGCCGCAGTCTGCATCGCCTGGTCGTCAGCTAGCGCTTGTTGTTGCCATTGTTCTCTCTGCGCCTCTTGCACACGCGCGGTATCGTTCTGGTTAGCTGCATGTTGAACCATTATCTTCTGAGCGTACATGTTCAGTCGCGCTGTCGCGTTGTTGATATTGGCTTCAATTTCTTGTAGCTGCGATTGTAGCTTTTCCGTCTCAATTAACGAACTCGCGGAATTTAACTGCTGCAAGGTCTGCTGTTTCTGCTGCAACAAGCTCGCTAAGGCTTGGTTCGCCTGGGTCATTTCGGTATTAAATGACTGGTACATGTTCTGGACCATGGCGAACCTCGTGAAATTGTTGGACTGAAACTGAATCGGATTACCAAACTGATCTTTTAGCTGACTGAGGTCTTGGTACAGCCCGCTCGCAGTATACTTTAAGGCCATAAACCCATTAGCTGTTTGCTGAAACCCTGCGACGGTAGTTCCTACGCCGTTCATGGTCCGCTGGATATCCGCCAAGATGGTGTTAAGCGAGAGCATGTTAATGTAGGTCTGCGGATTCCCTAACCGTTCGAGCGTCTGAACATTTTGGCTGATCATGGTTGTCATCTGGGCGATCTGTTGTGTCTGGTTCTCAATCATCTGCACGTACTTCGCCATGTCCTCCGCATGCTGCGCGGCTTGTACTACGCGGTCGACCACCTGTTGGATCACGTTTTCAACCGTATTAATCGCGTCATAGACGCTAATCATGGCGTGGGCCCGATAGCTGCCCGACACAATGAAGATCAGTACTAATAAAACCTTCAGGATCGTCCTCATGTTTATTCAATGATTGGAATCACCACATCATGTTGCACACGAATTGCCCCATCCGAATCTTGATGTTCCGGAATGGTGGCATTGTAGTATTTCATTTCTCCATCGGTATCGGTCTTACTTGTTCGCTGGCTTTCTTGTTGCGCCCAGTAGTTCCGTTTCACTTCGTCAGAAATGCCTTTCGCATAGCCTTTGGCAAAATCGATCGGCACCTTGCGCACATCGTCCCCGACTCCCATCAATGGATCTCCCTGGTTGGTTAACGCCTCGGAACCTGTTCCCTGCATAGTTAGTTGGCCTTTCGGTGCTGTCGGGCCGACGGTACAACCAGCTAGAATTAGACTGATTAACAGACCAAGACGCTTCATAAGATTGGTTCAGTTGCAGATTCCTCCTTGGCACAAGCAATCGCTCCTGATTCTTCGATGATCCCGCTGACAATGTCGCGGTACTGTGAAAGCGCTGCTTTGCGCTGGTCGAAGGTCTCGTTGTCGCTCGAAGCGGCATAAAGCAACTCCCGGGAAGCGACATTTTTCACCGTCCCAACCAACCGGCGTAGCCGATCATTGGCCACATAGGTAAAAGCGCTGAAGCGTTCCCTTGGATCCATGAGCTCCGGTAACGGATAGTTATTGATAGTCTCTATAGTCTTCGGAGAAAGGCTGAGCGCTTCGCCGATCTCTTTAACATCTTCCCGGCTCTGTTGCGCCGTGATCAAAAACATCTTCGAGTTACCAATCATGGCTCCTCTTACGGCTGAATCTTTGATGATGTCGTATTGCTGAACGACGGCTAGGATGTTGCATCCGAATTTCCGCATCTGACGGTAGTATTCCTGGATCATCTTCGTACCGCCGGGAATATCGAGCGTACGGGCGGCTTCTTCGAAGATGGCAATCTTCGGGACTGACCTCGGCATGGAAATGATCTTCTGGCGCCCATAGTTCGCCACCAGAAAGTTGGCGGCCGCTTTCAGCTCGACTGCATGCTCAGGGATCTGTCCCAGCTCGAAATGCGCGACCCGGCCATCGATGCGGATATTGCTAACACCATCGAACAAACAGCCTTTTTCACCGTCCCGACTCCAGCCGCGCAATAGCTTCCCAACCCGATCAGACTCTTCTTTTTCTCTCGCGCCGCCCCTTGGGTTATAAAGCAACTGTTCCACCAGCGCGCTGTGGGTAGGAAACTGGGTGGATGACAAACCTGCGAACGCTAGATCGCGGACCAACTTTTCCGTTGCCCGGTTCCTGGCAAATTCAGCCACAGTCTGTTCACCTAGCTCCTCGACGAAAGAGCTGGCTACATCCGGGTTCCGTTGTTGCCAATCACGGAACGCGGCAAAAGCGTCATCGAAACTGAAATGCGACCCTTTCATACGGGTGCGGAGATACTTGTCGATGGCGCAAGCTAACCAACGCAACTCTTCCGCTGCTCCTTCATTCGCAACGCTCCAATCCGTAAACACATCGGTGTAGAGCTGTTGCAGGTTTTCTACGATCATCGCGTGGCGTAAGGCGCGCCGCTCAGCATCAAGACCTTCATTCCCGCAAAAGAGCATGCATAGTCCGGCGCTAAACGCGAGGTGCATCGGCGACAGCGGCGAGCCATGAGTATCGAGGTAATTAATCGTTAGGCCCCCGTTTTGACTAATTACGACCGGCTCGCAACCTTGAGTCTGAGTCATGACGCCATGGGAAAGGCCTTCTTCCACAATGAGCCGGAATCCAAACCGATGCCCTATCTGGGCGAGGAGATCACTCACAATGACCGATTTACCAGCGCCGGTCATTCCGAAGAGGACGCCGTGTTGCGGCGTGTTGCCGATCCGGGTCCGAATCCCAACCAGGTTTCCACGCGCGCCGTTGTAAATTGCTTCTGCGTCCTTGAGATGACCCGTGAAAGTGGCAGACCAGGGAATTAGATCAGCCAGGTAAGCGTCTTCTGCCGGCAAATCGAACGCCCGGTAACGTCCGTAGGTCCAGCCTGGCCACGTCTGGTAAAAGAGCTGGCGAGCGTTTTCAGGAATAGTGGCATGATGAGCAATCGCGCCGCCCATCGCAGTGAATGCGTTCCGCAGAGAAGCGCACCTTGCCGACAAAACTTCCGCCGACCGGTGCCAAAGCCGGACGACATACAAACACCCTAGCGGAATCACTTTGCCTTGCTGCAACTCGGTGACCTTGTCTTGCTTGGCTTCGAGGTCGGTTGCCAACGATTGTTTACGCTCAGAGGCGGCATCGATTTGTAAACGTTGGATATGACGTTCTTCCTTTTCGATGACTTTATCGACCGCCTTCGGATAAATGTTCATCGTGATCGCGTACTCCTGAAACCCCATGCTAGTCAGAGCGGAGATAATTCCCGGGAACGTTCGGCGAGGCCATTGGCGAACCGCAAAGATGGCGTGATAGAACCCATCGAAACACATGGACACACCCGGTAACCCCGATACACCGGCGCCATCGGTGTGGAGACAATTCTGTTGAATCGATGCGGCGGGGTCGAATAGCTCCATTGGGTCCGTGACCCCCATTTGCAGATTCGGATTCAGCAACCGGTAATAAAAGAGAAAGTGATCCTGATCCTGCATCGGAATGATCCGGCAATCCGAGAACAGGCGGCTCAGCGCGCCCATCGCGAAGTCTTGGAGCGACAGGGCTTCCTTTCTAGAGAGCGCATCGAAATAGTCAGCCATGGCGGATCCACCCGCCATTGGAACCTTCGTATCGATAACTCTGGTAAAGAATAGATTGAGTCGTTCACGCCGAAGACGACCCTCTTGCATGGCGGCTAGATAGCGTTCGTACCGCTCCGCTCGGACGAATACCCCGAACCTCCCGTAGACCGGGTCCCGGCGGCGAAGTTCTAGTGTCTCTTGGTGATATTGCTCGAGCTCTCGCCGGTAATCGCTATCGATACTCCACTGGACTTGGAGATGGTACTCTTGCCCAAGGGTGCCCAGCATGATCCGGAGCTTCTCGTGTAGTCCGTTTAGTTGGCGCACGCTAAACGCATTGATTTCGCCCGGCTCAATGGTGAATCCGCGGGAGATTGCTGTCTTTCGCGAGACACCGTCTCCAAACCAGATCAGGTTGTTAATAAAGAAGCCGTTCGGCATACCAAGCCGGGAGACACGGCTGCTGCGTTTCGCTTTTCCACCGGAAGCGAAATCGACGATTCCGGTGCATGCATCTATCATGGCGTCAATCATGGGCGTGCCGAATTGGGTGTAAGGGTTGATGTTTAGTAGCGTGAAACGACCGGCCGTTTACCAGGGTAGTTAACAGGTCCAGGTCGTAACGTGGCGGCCGCCGATGACGAAATACCATAAGATAAGCCCCAACTAACAAAGTCGGCAGCGCCGCAACCACGAACTTCGCGGGAATTGGCAAAGGGTTGTCCGCATGAAATAGCATGGTTAGGATGAAGACTGACACCATGGCGGCCACGATTAGGACCATTCCCAGATTACCTTCGAACCCGAAGGCATGACCCGTCGATTTGGCCCGGGGCCGACTATCAGTGTAAATAAGTCCCTCTTCCATGAGTTTGCGTTTGGCGTTTGGCGTTTGGCGTTCGACATTCGACGATTAGCGGTTAGAGAGAGGACCACGTCGAAATACCCGACTGGTTAAGCCCTAGAACTGACCAACAATGCTGCCTCCGTTCGCGACGAACAGACTAAACAAGGTTTTACAGAAGGCGACGGAGCCAGCTACACCGAGGCCATGAATGACGGTGATCTTCCAATTTTCGTCTCGGCGCGCGTTCAGGAACCCGTTCATCACCATCACGCATCCGGCAACGAATCCAGACACAGTAATGATGTTCATCCCTTGCACTAGTTGAGCAGCGAACTCGCCAACGGATGCGTTCGAGCTTGCGGTTGCGGACGACGGCGCCGCCGCTGGTGCCATTGCTCCCTGGGCATAGCCGCGAGTAACTAACGGACAGAACGCGGCACTCGCCAACCAAACCCTGATCCAGAAGCACGTCCACAAGCCTGCTTTGCGAGTGAGCTCTTTCATCATTGCGAGTTCCGAGCACTAATCGACCGATGCACGGGGTTAAAATTGACCGATGTACTGTGTGCTGCTGCTGGTCCCAGCGAACAAACCGAACATCGCCTTCATTAGGGCGACTGCCCCTGCGACCCCGACTCCATAAATCACCGTCATCTTCCAGTTTTCATCCCGCCGGGCATTGAGGAAGCCACCAATGACCATGGTGCATCCTGCGATAAAGCCAAACGCGGTTATCAGGTTTAGTCCCTGCACTAATTGCGAGACATACCCGCCAATCGAAGGTCCACCGGATGTTTGGGCCTGTGCCGGGCTGACCAACAAAGTTAACGACGTGCTCGCCAGGCATAGCCGTACCCACCTGGTCCACGGAACACTCTTGAGATCGTAGTTTTTCATAACACGTAAAAAATATGTATTATNATCGAAAGAAGCAACACAATATTTCTGAGTTTGTATAATTTATCCGCCTCCCTCGGAAAACGTCGGTAAGGCTCCCGCGGCCGCGGGACCAGCAACGCAAATATCACCAATCGCCTCTCACCCATTCGACGGGCGCCCGACTTGAGCTTGTCTAAAGTTAATACTCACTCAGGTCAGGCATCTCACCTTTGTTGAGTATCTCCTTCCTCGGGTTACTCTTACCCGGTGACATTCCCGGTTGACCCTATTCAAAACGCGCTTGCCGAAGACATCGGCCTTGGCGATCTGACCTCCACATTCCTAGTTCCGCCGGATCACCAGTCCGAAGCTCGGATATTCGCCAAAGAAGACGCCGTCGTAGCCGGCACCGAGGCGGCCGCAGCTGTTTACCGTCAGGTTGATCCGCAAATCGCAATCACGGTCCGAAGAAAGGACGGCGATTCGGTCCGACCCGGCGACACGGTCCTCGAAATCGCGGGATCGACGCGCTCAATTCTGACTGGGGAACGCGTTGCGCTTAACTTTATCCAACGCCTTTCCGGAGTAGCGACCGTGACCAGGAAGTTCGTCGATGCCGTTGCCGGGACGGGGGCCGAGATCTTGGATACGCGCAAGACCACGCCTGGACTACGGGCCTTCGAAAAAGCCGCGGTCAAAGCCGGCGGCGCCCGGAACCATCGCATGGGTCTGTTTGACGCCGTGATGGTAAAGGATAACCATCTACTTTCTCATCCTGATCTTCCCGCAGCAATTCAAGACATCCGGCACAAATACCCAAAGCTATTGATCGAGGTTGAAGCCGACTCGATTGAACAAGTCCGCGAATTCGTTCGCCTCGAGGCGCTCGACGTGATTTTATTGGACAACATGAGTCCCGAAGAAATCCGCAAGTGCGTGGCCTTACGCCGGCCCGGGCTCAAATTCGAGGCTAGCGGTGGGGTCTCCCTGGTAACAGTTCGGGCTATCGCTGAGACCGGAGTAGACTATATCTCCGTCGGCCAGCTCACTCATTCTGCGCCGTCCATCGACTTTTCTCTAGAGTTGTGCGCAATCGCTAAGTAAGTCCGTATGTCTGAGTCTGAACAAAAGCCTGTCTATACCGAGGTCCCATACTCTGCACCCTATTACTCGTCCTTACTTGCCGGACTGATTCACAAGCTGAATAACGTGACTACGGTCTTGACCGGGAATGCGGGTCTGCTGCTGATGGGCGAAAAATTACCGCGCGACATAAGCGAGTCTCTTGAGCAGATGACGCAGGCCATCGAGCAACTCTCTCAGACTCTGAATGAGGCGGCAATCGCTTGCAAAGGCAGCAAGGTGAACCTGAACACGGTCGATTTAGCGGCTTTGATCTCAGCCATAGAATCACCGATCGAGATTCAGTTGATTCAGCCCGAGAAGAAGCGGGTGATCGTGAAATCGGATCCAGACAAGCTACGCGCGATCCTACATGAATTGTGCCGCAACGCCGCCTCGGCAGGAGCAACCCAGATCACCTGCAAATTAGAACCGGCGACAGATGGGAATTGCCTTATCCAGTTCAGGGATAACGGCTTGGGAATAAAGAAAGAGTTAATGCCTCGGATTTTTGATCCTTTCTTCACCATCCGCCGATATCCTGACGCATTTGGGCTAGGGCTGTTTCGAGCGGCCGGGGAATTGTCCCGGATAGACGGCAGTATCTCGATCGAGAGCGACGGTAAGAGTTTCACCGAAGCGCGGATATTGCTGCCCGGCGCGATCGGCTAGCAGCCAGCTTCAACGGGTTACTGTTTGGCGAACTACCAGCCTTGACTGGAAAATGACGACGACCATTAGAAATAATCCTCGGATAACCGATTGCCAGTAAGCTGAGAGGCTGATCCAGCCCAAGCCGTTCTCGAAGTTCAAAATATTAAAAATCAAGCCTAGTAAGAGGACTCCGGCCAGCGTCGCGCCGACTGAGCCTTGACCACCCGTCAACAGAGTTCCTCCAACTACAACAGAAGCTATTGCGAATAATTCCCATCCTACCCCTTCGGTAGGCTGACCGGCGCCGAATTGAGCCGCCAAGATGACTCCAGCAAGTCCTGCCAGCAAACCACTTATGAGATAGAGCCACAGTTTTACGCGGTCGACGGGTAATCCCATCAATCGCGCAGCTTCTTCGTTCCCTCCAATGGCAAGGACATACCGGCCCGTCGTAGTTAGGTTCAAGCAAATTGATCCTACCAGATAAGCGATAGCGGCGATCCAGGCCGGAACCGGAAATCCGAGCCAGTCGCCCTGACCGACGGCCGTGAAGGCTGTTTCGTACGAAACGGAAACAGACTGGTTGTTAGCGAGCAATAGCGCAAGTCCCTGCGCCGCGAGCATTGCCGCTAGAGAGGATATAAANGGTGGAATCTTCAAGCGCGTGATCGCCAATCCGTTCAATAATCCGATAACAGCGCCAGCCGCCAGCCCCCCGAACAACCCCGCCCACAATCCATACGGGCTGAGCAACGCGGATGCAACGCTGCCCAAAGCCGCAACCGCGCCGACGGAAAGATCGATGCCGCCGCTCATGATCACGAAACACATGCCCAGCGCCACTAGCGCAAACATGGAGTTGTAGCGCAAGACAGTCAGGATGTTGAATAAGCCGAGAAAGTTCTGGTACCGGCAGGCGCCGAACAAGACCAACAAAAGCAGGGCGATAAGCACACTGTTGCGGCTGATTAGCCGCACCATTCTGCCGGCCTCTCCAGCCGATCGCGGTTTCGCCGTCATGCGCTTGTGCCCCTTTGCTGAACCCAGACCGACGCGACGATAATCCCACCTTTGACGACGTGGGCGACCGAATCCGGCACACCATTTGCCAAGAGCGTGTACCGAACCAGTTGGATAATCAGGGCTCCCATTAGAGAACCGACCACCGTTGCGTAACCTCCGGTCAGCCGGGTCCCGCCTACCGCCACGGCAGCGATTGCGTCAAGTTCCATCCCCAAGCCGACCAGGTTTGCGTCGGACGACGAGTTAATCGCAATCACGATTAGTCCGGCTATCCCTGCGCAGATTCCGCTAATGATATATACCGAGCGTTTAACTTGGCTCACCGGGATCCCACAAAGCCGGGCCGCTTCTTCGTTTCCACCGATCGCTAACACTTCATGCCCGAAGACGGTGCGGCGAAGGATCCAAGCCGCCACCGCCACCAGCAAAACCATCAAAAAGGCCTGGAACGGAATGCCGAAGGGCCGGCCGAGCCCGATAAACTGAAAAGACGGTACAGTGAAGGGTTGCAAGTTTCCGTTGGTGAGAACCTGGGCAATACCGCGCCCGGCGATAAAAAGCACCAGCGTAGCGACGATCGGTTGAATGCGAAAGCGGGTGATCAACCAGCCATTAAACCAACCGAAGAGCCCGGTAACAGCGATTGGCACTATAAAAGCCAGGGTCACCCCGATACCGAGAGGCACAGGGATCCATTTGCCGAGGAAAATTATCGGAGCCAAAGCGCCGGAAATGGCCATTAAGGAGCCGACGGAGAGATCAATCCCAGCGGTGCCAATAACATAAGTCATGCCCACCGCGACGATCACGATCGTGCAGACCTGAGTCAGGTTCACATTCAGTGTCTGCCAACTTAGAAAGTGCGGAGTGAAAATGAGATTGAATAGAATCAGAGCCAAGAGCGCCGCTACTGAGCCGCGACGGCGAAGATAGGCCAACCAAGAGATCCTTGCCCTGCGGGCCTGCGTTTTAGCGGAGGGGGCCCCGGCGGTTGGTTCGGGCTCAACCGATTCAAGTGCCGGAGTCAGATCCTCGCCTGTTTCTGCATGGGCTATGGCCTCATTGCCGCCAATTCCCGAGTTTTCAGAGGATACAATCGCGCGTCCGTCACTTTGATGGAGCGCGTCCGTTCCGTCGGCCATCGCGGCCATGATCGCTTCTTCAGAGATCTGTTCTCTCTCAAGGTTAGCGACGGTTTTGCCTTCCCGAAGGACAAAAACCCGATCAGAGCCTTCGATGATCTCTTCCAACTCGGAAGAAATCATTAGAACTCCCAGTCCATCCGATGCCAGCCGCCCAATCAAGGACTGGATCTCGGCCTTCGCACCGACATCAATTCCCCGGGTCGGCTCATCCAGGATCAGCAACCTGGGATTCATACACAGCCAACGCGCGAGCAAGACCTTTTGCTGGTTACCACCGGAAAGTTCTCGAATAGGTTGGTCAGAACTCGAACACTTGATTCCAAGCCGTCGAACAAACTGATCGACCACCTCCCGCTGTTTTTCCTGGTCCACCACCCCAGCTCTGGCCAGGTGCGGTAACAAAGCCAAAGTGAGGTTTTCTCGGACCGTCATATCAGGAACGATCCCGTCAAACTTGCGGTCTTCCGAGCAGAAGCCGATCCCCGCCTCGATCGCTGCGGCCGGCGTCCTTGGAGCAAACGGAGAGCCGTCATATTCCATTTCGCCGCTGTCAGCCGGATCCGCACCAAAGACCGTGCGCGCTAATTCTGTGCGGCCCGACCCCAATAATCCGGCCAGACCAACAATCTCACCGGTAGTGACCTCCAGGCTGGCGTCGGTCACCTTTCTTCCAACCGACAGATGACGCACAGCCAGCAGGGTTGAACCGATACGCTGGTCGGCGGGTTGTTCGCTCTCCCGGAATGCCGTCTGCCCATCACCCATCGAGTCGAGCGCGCGCCCGATCATCGTGGTCACCAGATCCAGTTTGCTCAACTCGGCCAGAGCTCCCGTCAGGATGGTGCGCCCATCGCGCATCACCGTTACCCGGTCACAAACCGCATAGAGTTCATCCAGTTTGTGACTGACGAAAATAACGGCCACCCCCGAAGCCTTGAGCCTACGAATGACATTGAAGAGGACAGCCACTTCGTGATCGTCGAGCGAAGAGGTGGGTTCATCCATGATCACCAGTTTGGCTTCAAAACTAACCGCCCGGGCAATCGCCACCATCTGTTGGATGGCCGTGGTGTAAGTCGAGAGTGGTTGGCGGACGTCGATATCGACTTTGAAATTCGCCAACACTTCTTCTGCCTGCCGATGCATCCGCTTCCAATCCAGAAAACCAAAGCGCCTGGGAGCGTGCCCGAGGCAAATGTTCTCGGCTACCGATCGATAGGGCACCAAGTTGATCTCTTGGTAAATGGTACTGATTCCGCCGGCTTGAGCGCTCTGCGGCGAATCGGCGTGAAAAGGCCGGCCGTTAAACCAGATCTCACCGGCATCTTTAGTGTAATAGCCCGTGAGAATCTTGATCAGGGTGGACTTACCGGCCCCGTTCTGACCGATCAAGGCGTGCACCTCGCCCGGTCTGACTTCGATGGAGGCCTGGGAAAGCGCGGGAACTCCGTTGAATCGCTTCTCGATTCCACGCATAACAAGCAGCGAAGTGCCAGGAGCCGAGAACTCGTTCATTTAGCAAGCGAGGACGCGATTACGTTATCCGCGGACAGAAGAAATACTGGTGGATGATAAATATGGCTCGGAGGCGCGGATTTCTCCGCGCCTCCAAAGGACAGACAAGGGTATATTTTAATAAGCCGTAGCAAGATTATCTTTAGCGTTCGAGTCGTCAAAAAGAGCGTCATCACTCTTGATCCACTCAGGGATTTTTTCACCCTTGGCGTACGCCGCCATGGCTTCGAATGCTTTCTTGCCAAGACGCGGATTGCATTCAACTGAGACCCCCATCTTACCGTCCACGATCGCCTGCACTCCGTCTTTTTCGCCGTCTATGCTCACGACGAGCACATCCTGACCCGGCTTTTTGCCGGCGGCTTCCAATGCCGCAATCGCGCCGAGCGCCATTTCGTCGTTGTGAGCGTAGATGACGGTGGCATCCGGATGCGCCTGGAGAAGGGTTTCTGCAACTTGCCGTCCCTTATCACGGGCAAAATCACCGGTTTGAGAAGCGACCACCTTCATGTCTGGATACTTCTTTATTTCGGTATCGAAGCCTTGTTTCCGGTCATTCGCCGGGGATGAGCCGGTCGTGCCTTCGAGCTCAATAATCGTGGCTTTTCCATTTGTCTTTTTCGCCAGCCATTCGGCCGTGCGCCTGCCTTCCTCGACAAAATCCGAACCGATGAACGTCAGATAGTCACGCCCAGGCTTCGCTACCGGATCAACCCGTCGATCCAGAAGAATCACCGGGATACCGGCCTTTTTCGCCGCCATTACCGCCGGAACCAGCGGTTTCTCTTCTCTAGGGGCCAGTAGGATTACGTCCACGCCCTGAGCAATCATGCTGTTAACGTCAGCCACTTGTTTAGCGGCCGAGCCGGCAGCATCCGTGTACACGAGTTGGTAGCCACGCTTGGCGGCTTCGGACTTTACACTTTCGGTTTCAGCGAGACGCCAGGGATTATTGGACTCGGTTTGAGCGAACCCAACTTTGTACGTCGGCTTTTCCTTTAATTTAGGGAGTTCCTGGGCAATCAAAGAACCGCTTATACCTGCCGTAAACGCCAGGGTGAGGGCCTTAACGGCAAAACGAGCATCTTTTGTCATTGTTCTACTATTTCCTTTGTGGGGGGTTACCCTGGCTGAACCAAGAGGCTCAAGGCAGGGGGGACCAGTTAATTTTGAGTAACAAATACAACTTGGGTTTGAGCACAAACAGGCTGGCGATTTTTTTTACAACTAAAATAATAGAGGTGAGTTGGGGCGCCATTGCCGGCTCGACATTGATTGGATGAATGGAATCAACGCTTAGGTGCCTCTCTTACAGCGGGATTCATCGCATCGGCAGGCTGTTAACCGTGAACGGCAAACCGTAAACCGCTAACCCGACACGGAGGGAGTGGGATTCGAACCCACGGACCCTTTCGGGTCTCCGGTTTTCAAGACCGGTGCATTAAACCGCTCTGCCATCC
>JGI12627J18819_10000452_pt1 | contig 13485 bp, 10 predicted proteins | sample TexAe_OM1H0_M2_FD_18819 | JGI IMG/M metagenome (IMG submission 18819)
TGTGCGAAGGCATCTCCGTAGTTCCTTCCGAAAGCTTCCGCGCCCTGCCTCCACTCCAGCGGAAATTGCGTCGCTCCCTTTCCCGGCGGATTCGCCATACGAATCCCGGCGCGAAACGCGGGTGCGGTAAACAGACTGGCATTCAGATAGGTCTCGCTGAAGTAGTAGCCAAACTTGTCTCGTTCGCAGGCTCTCTTTTTGTCGCCGGGCATGGCCGGGACCGAAGCGGCATCGGGAGATGTGTTCTTCGCCACCGCGTCCTCCCCATCCGGTGCCCGCTCCAAGCCTGGCTGCGGATGTGTCTCAGAAGAGGGAATGTTCGTCAAAGGCGTGGTGTCTTGCGCGAAACTCGTCGTCAGCGCCAATACAGTGAACAGAGATACGAACCGCAGATTCTTCATAAATTCCTCCAGAGTCGGATGAATCGCAGGAAGTGGCTTGCCTGAGGCACGCTTCAGATCAGATGTGGTCAGTGGCAACATATATATCAATCCGATGTTGCTCATGTCAACATGGATTCGGGGAAAATATTTAAGGCGTTCGCTTATGTTGCCACTGTCCACACTCGAGGCATAGAATGGAGATCACATGAGCAAGCGTAAGCCCTACCACCACGGCAACTTACGGGAGGAATTGCTGGAGGCTGCCATTCGCCTGATCGCCGAGGTGGGACCGACTGCTTTCACCTTGCGTGAAATTGCCCGCCGCGCCGGCGTTTCCCATAATGCGCCCTATCGGCACTTCCGCGATAAAGACGACGTGATTGCCGCGGTTGCGACCCAGGGTTATCGCGAGTTGAACCATGCCATGCTGGACGCCGCGAAGCCGGACACCGATGCAGTTCGGTGCCTCAAGTGCGCTGGCTTGGCCTACATAGCCTTTGCGCTGCGCAGGCCGGAACACTTCACGGTGATGTTCGATGCGCCAATTTCCAGGCGCCGGAATCCGGAAGCTGCCGAAGCCAGCGAGCGCGCCTTTGGCACGCTGGTGAGCCTGGTGAAGAGCTCNCAGGATGCGGGACAGCTTCCGGCGGGAGATACTCGGGAACTTGCCCTGCTCGCCTGGTCGATGGTTCACGGCGTCGCCAAACTTGCCATTACGGGGCGCCTGCCTTATCCCTCCCGGCCTGCGATTCTGAAGTTTGCGGAATTTGTGATCAGTGCATCGTTGCCGGTCCCTCACAATTAACGTGCCGGTTGACACACGAAGTCCTGCGGAGATTACACCACGATTCCAGCGGCTGCTCCGAAACGGCCCTTGAGGAGTACCGCATTATCCAACATCGTGGCCCTCAGAAATGTTGACGCCCGCCAGTCCCCGCACTAGTTTGGTGCTAAAGCCTCTGGCCGCAAAAAGGAGTCTTCGATGAAGCCTAAGGCCTTGTGGTTCCTTGTTCTCGCAGGCGCGGCGCTGTGTGGCGTCCATTCCCGCGGACAAGCCCCGGCGCAACCTCAGGAAGCGCTCACCGGATTCGATGACCAGAGCAACGGATTCTCCGATCCTGACCGGCGCAAGGCCGACCAGAAGTTCTTCGAGGAGATCGAACACATCGCTCCGGATGGTCTTGGGCCGCTCTATAATGCGCAGTCCTGCCGCGAGTGCCATCAGACACCCGTCAGCGGCGCAGCCAGTCAGGTGACTGAACTGCGCGTGGGCCACGTCGATGCCCATGGGCTCTTTCAGAACCCGGAAATCCCGATCAATCACGGCGCCGAGGTAATCAAGGACCGCACTCTGGTGAACGACCGCGCCATCTGTCCTGAAATCCAGGAGCACGCTCCTGCGACAGAAACCGTGCGCACCACCCGGCTCGCCACCAACACGCTGGGCGACGGCTACGTGGAAGCGATTTCCGATGAGACTCTGCTGAAAATCCTCAAGCAACAGTGCCAGTCATCTCACCGAAAGATCTGCGGTCAGGCAGTAAAGGTTCCCGTGCCGCAGAGCGAGGGCCAGAACCGTATCGGCCGCTTTGGCTGGAAAGACCAGCACGCAAGCCTTCTCGCCTTTGCTGCTGACGCTTACCTGAATGAGATGGGCATTACCAACAGCTTGCAGAAAGCGGAAGTAACCAGCATCTGCAATCCGCCGGTCACCACCCAGATTCCAAACAACGACCCCACGAAGATTACCGAGCCCAACAGCCTGCCCGATCCGACGGACAACAATCTGGAAGACATCGACCACTTTGCAGCGTTCATGCGCTCGTTGAAAGCCCCCGCACGCGACGAAACCATTGCCGCGACGCCTGAGGCCAAGCACGGTGCAGACGTCTTTGTGAAGGTCGGCTGCTCGATCTGCCACGTCGACACGATCGTCACTGGCAAGAGTCCCGCGAGTCAAGGAGGGCCCGGCCTGCATCCGGATGCGGTCGAGAACCGCACCATCCATCCCTACAGCGATTTTCTTCTGCACGACGTGGGTACCGGCGATGGAATTGCGATCGCTCTGGTCGAGCATTTTGGCCGCGAGCGACTGGAAAAACGCTTTCGCGAGGAAAAGGCAGCGGGAGCCGAAGTGAACCAGCTTGTTGGCAAGCCTGAAGACGAGTGCAGCGAAAGCTACCAGGCAGCAGTGGCCGAAGGCGAAAAGCATCCCAACCTGGTGCGCGACACCATGTGCGCCCGGAACAAGATCAGGACCGCGCCCCTCTGGGGACTGCGCCTGCGTTCGCGCCTGATGCACGACGGCAACTCCGTCCAGCTGGACGATGCCATCCGCCGCCATCGTGGCGAAGCGGAGAAAGTCACCGAGAAATTCGGGAAGCTGAAGCCGGCTGATCAGAAGGCGCTGCTGACGTTTCTGCAGTCTCTCTAGGACGGTTGGCCCACGCACCCCCAAGAGTTGGGTGGGCCACCCGCGGCTAGCTCAAATTGGGGAGGCATTAAAGAAACTTGGAAGATGAAGATGGCAATGCGGACTTTGGAGAAGCTAAGTGTCTCGTACTGTTCTTGCGTCCGAAGCTCGCCATGGCTGAGATGACCGAATGGCCCAGAGACAGACTCAGTGCTTTCGGTGAAACCTATTCGAGCTGTGCCGGTGAATGGACTGGCTTTTATGATTGGCTGAGGAATGCAGATCGGAGACTCTTAGGCATTCGTTATTGGCCTTTTGAGACTACGGCATTCGTCATTTCCCAAGCGTCACAATTTAGTTATGTCAAAGCACATGAAGGCAACCATCTTGAGATATTTTTCGCAAATGAACGAGACGTTAAACCGGAATTATCCACAGATCAAGAATTTCTGTATGACCCTGTTTATTTGGCGCCTTCCGGAGAATGCGCACTTACTTTTGCTCTAGATGGCCTTTCAAAAGCAGACCATCAATTTATCGCCCGAGCAAGCGTTGAATGGGTACCAATTTAGATCACAATTTTCAAGGTGATCAACAAGCTCCCTCATTGTTTCTTGGGAATGACCTGCGGTTGTGCCACCTCTCCCCATCCGATGCACTACGTCAGCAATCGCTTATCCCCGCATTTGACGCTGCTTCAACGCATGCCATAGCGCTCCCACCAGCATAAACATTGACGATTTCGCAATGGAGAAAATGGGGGTTTGTACATCCATGCATGCACCACACACTATCCCCAGGCCAGATTGACACCCGGTTCCACCGCACCCTAGACTGGGGCCAGTTCCTTCCGGGCAACGCACGATCGAGGACCCATGAGCTGGCTCCAGAACAAATTCGAAAAGAACTTCCTGATCACCACGGTAGATTACGTATTCAACTGGGCGCGCAAATCCGCGGTCTGGCCGATGACCTTCGGCCTTGCCTGCTGCGCCATCGAGATGATCGCGTCTTCGACCGCGCGCTTTGACATCGCGCGCTTCGGCTCGGAGGTCTTTCGGCCCAGCCCGCGCCAGGCCGACCTCATGATCGTTTCCGGCACCGTCACGCTGAAGATGGCCCCGGTCGTGAAGCGCATCTATGACCAGATGCCCGATCCCAAGTGGGTCATCTCCATGGGAGCTTGCTCCTCGGTCGGCGGCCCCTTCAATACTTATGCCGTGCTGCAGGGCGTCGACAAGATCGTGCCCGTGGACGTGTATGTGATCGGGTGCCCGCCGCGTCCGGAGAATCTGTTCTACGCGCTCCTCAAGCTGCAGGACAAGATCGACACCATGACCCTGGCCAAGAAGCCGACTGAAGTACGCCTGGACGAGAATATGGTCGACAACTTCAAGCGCCAGGTGATGATCGCGCAGACCCTGCAGCCGAAATAGCTCGTGGCTCGTAGCTCGTCAGCCAAGAAATGCTACGCAACGCGATGGAGGGACGCGCGTCCGCCCGTCGACCTGGGCCGTTTTTAGCGCGCGTGCACATAAGCAGTTCCGCACTCAGCGGGCCGGCTTCGGAACAGGGAAGTGTGGCCGAATGCTGACTGCTGATTTCCTTACTTCCATGTCTCCATTCGTCAAACTCGCCACCGAGTCAGAGCTTCCCCAAAAGAACGAAGCCAAAGAATTTCCCTGCGGCGACAAAATGATTTGTGTCGCCAATGTGAACGGCACGATCACTGCTATGGACAACGTTTGCCTGCATCGCGGCGGACCCCTGGGGCAAGGCGTCATTGAGAAGGGAAAGGTCGTTTGTCCCTGGCACGGCTGGGCCTGGGATCCGGCTACCGGACAGGCGGTGCACAACCCGGCTGCCAAGCTGAATGTGTATCCGATCAAGATTGAAAACGGGGAAGTGCTGGTTGATATCTAAGCGCTGAACTGGGTTGCCGGCGTCGCCATTCTTTCCTAGCCAAGATATCGAAGAAATCCTGCAGACGAATTTCCGAACCCCGGAAACACCTGTTCCAATCTCGAATTCCCCAAATGCGTTGCCACTGCCTCTCCCAGCACCCGCCGAAAATCCGTCGTGACGGCCAGGTCGCGTCCTTCATAAAGCTGAGACTGCTCAAGGCCGGGCCACTGACCATATACCTTGCCGCCCTTCACCGGTCCCCCCATGACAAACATCACGTTGGCATGGCCATGATCGGTGCCGCGGTTGCCGTTTTCGCGGGCCGTCCGGCCAAACTCCGACATGGTGACCACCACCGTGTCTTCGCCGAGGTTGCCGAGATCGGTCCAGAATGCCGACAGCGCCTGCGAAAAATCGCGCAGGACATTCGCGATCTGCCCTTGCGTGCTGCCTTCGTTCACATGGTGGTCCCAGCCACCGATGTCGGCAAACGCGACTTGCACGCCGAGGTTTGCCTTGATCAGTTGCGCAAGCTGCTTCAGGCTGTCACCGAAACGCCCGCGTGGATAGTCCGCTCCAGCCGCTGGCTTGTACTTCGCCGGGTCGGCTGCTTTCAGCATCTTCACCGCATCGAACGTTTCCTGCCCGGTGCCGTGCAGTACGGAGTCCACTGACTGTTCGTACATTGCTTCGAACGTATTCGCGATGGGCGCCGCGTTGGGATTGCGCCCGCCCACGCCGAAGTCGTTGATGTTGTTCACGGCAACGGCCCGCTCAGCTCCAGTCAGAATTCGAGGCAGGGCAGGGCCGAGCGCGATCGCCCGAAAAGCCGACTTATCGTCCGAGGCGGGCAGAGAGCGCAGCGCGCGGTTGAGCCACCCGTCAGGCGTCGCTTTCAGGCCGGGGGTGCCCGATTCCATGAAGTCCTGCGCATCGAAGTGCGAGCGCGAGGGATCGGGAGAGCCGGCCGCGTGCACGATCGCGAGGTGCCGCTGGTTCCAGATTGGCTGCAACGAGGCCAGTGAAGGATGCAGTCCGAAGAATCCGTCCAGGTCGAGAACGTCTTTACGCGGAATGTTGATCGTCGGACGCATCGCATAGTAAGCGCGCTCACCATGCGGCACCACAATGTTCAAGCCATCCGCCGCCCCGCGCTGGAAGATAACGACCAGCCGCCTGGTGCGCGCGCCGGGCTCGACGGAACCGTACGCAGCTCGCGTCAGAAAGCTTGGCACCGCGGCCGTCCCCACGACCGCCAGAGCGCTATTGCGAAGAAATATGCGACGAGTGATGCTCATGTTGCACTCCAAATAGTCAATTGCTTGTCACCGGTTCCGAATGGGCTATCAGCCACTAGCGATCAGCTACCAGCCATCACCCGCCTTCCTCATCTTCTCTGAAATTCCGGCGAGCCTAAAATCAAGCCCGCAATGGTTCCGGTGCTCGAAGCCGCATCAGGGCGCTTGTCACTCTTGCGCGGCTTGCCTTCCGCTTGCACTCCCGCCGGATTTTCCAGTTGCCTGGTGATTGCGTCGTGCGTCTGCTTCGAGACGTCCCCTGCAAGCAGGGAAGCTTCCAGCACCGACAATGTCCGTTGTGGATCGGGCGCCGCGGGCGAGCCTGCGTTTGCCTGCGTCCCCCCATTTACCAGCAAATCAGGATTTACCTGCACGCCTCTGATCTTCCCTGACATCAGCGCGAGGGAAAAATTCATGCGCCCCAATAGCGCAGACGAGTTCACCCACGCCTCCGATTTCATGGAGTAGCCGGTCGGGGGCTGCATTCCGTATAGCGGCATTCCCAACGTATTCAGTTGGCGCGCCAGGGGCAAGGCATCAGACACCTCGGCTCCAGTAGCGCGCACGGCGGACGCCACAAATTCCAGAGGCGTCTTCATTTTCGCGCGGTACACATCGTCGCTCCAGAATGCGGGCGACTTGAGCATAGTCTTCAGCACTTCCCGGATGTCGCCATCTTTCTTCAGGAAGGTCTGCGCCATTTCATCCACCAACGCAGGCGGCGGATCGTCGGAGACAAAACGCATAGCGAGCTTCGTACAGATGAAGTGAGCGGTCGAAGGATGGTGCGCCAGAAGGTGCAGCACCTCCATGCCTTCCTTCTCGCCGTGCTGCTTGATCTTGTGGCCCAGCACGATCTTGGCGCCCGGCTCGTGCATCTTCTCTTCGAACTTGAAGCCGCCGCCCTTCTGCGGCTGATCGATGGTCCACCCGGTCAACACGCGCGCGACCTCGGTGACATCCCTCTGGGTATAGCCGCCGTTTACGCCCAGCGTGTGCAATTCCATCAGTTCTCGCCCATAGTTCTCGTTGAGTCCGCTGTTCCGCTTACCTTTAGCTTTTGCCTGATTGGGTGGCGGTGGAAAACGTCGATAACGAGGCCGCGGATAAGGGTTCCTCCGAATGCCGAGCGCCACGTCCGACTGCGGTCCCACGCTCAGCCAATTATCAAGGTAGAACAACATGGCGGGACTTTTCGCGGTGGCTACGAGTAGATCTTCGAATTTGCCAAGAGCGTGCGGGCGGATTACATCGCGTTCATAACTCGTCACCAGGTACCGGTCCGCCCCCTTCCCGATGAACACATTGAAGTGGTTGAACCAGAAATCGGTCATCACTTCATCGAGTTGACGCTCACTGTAAATCGCGCGCAGCAGCTTCGCCTGCATCAATTCGTCGCCGACGACCTGCTCTGGATTGCTCAGCGCTTTGAGAGCTTCCTTCTGCTTGGGATCCATGCCCTCGAGAAACTGATCGCCCTTTGGACCTTTGAGCGATGCGGAAAGCGCGCGTTGCTCGTCCGGTGGCATCTCGAGGATGTGTTTCATTCGCTGATCTGGCGGCAACTCCAGCAGTTCCTGAGCCTTGAGATCCGCGTACAGTCGGTCCTCCCGACGCTTGTCGCCCGGCTCGTCCTGAGTGGTTGGCTTACTCGCGGACGGGTTGTCGACACCCGTCGAGGATGCTGCCTGTTCGCCATTACTCTGCTCGCCACTCGTGTTGGCCGCCGCAGGCGGTGTGTTGGCCGCAGCCTCCTGCTTGCGCTCGCGTTTCTCCTGCAAGCGTTCGATCTGCGCCTCATACACGGCCCGTTTCACCGGATCCGATGGCATCTGTTGGCGGCCATCCATGACAGCCTTGATTACGGGTTGCGGCGGGAAATTTTCCACGATCTCGCGGGTGTCCATCCGCAGGGTTCGGAACGGCGCAAGCCGCGCATCGAGGTTTGAGTCGTCAATCTTGTCCGGGTGCAGTTGCAGATCGATCCACTTGTCCACGCCTATCGCTGCAACCCGGTCCACTTCTCCGGGTCGGGGACCAAAAGTCAAACGCTGCAAGGCATGCAAAGCGCGCTTCGACTCGGGCATTTGCGTCGCGAGTTTCTGATCCTTCTTCTTGCCAAACGCCAGTATCGTGATGCAGGCGAGGGCGAGCGACGCAGCGATCAGAGTGCGACGAGGATGCGGAGATGGCATGGACTTACCCCACGAGCAGAGATGCCGTCTTTGGTATGAACCCAAGGTACAGGAAAAGTTGTAAGAACGCGCTGGGTACCGGCGTAATGTCGCTGATAATAAAGTAGTTACGATGATGTCGGTGGGGTGAGGAACAGCCGGTTGCGGCTGGTTTTATGTTGCAGGCTGGCGGCCAGTTGGTCGATGTCGCCAGGCGCGATGTTGGGTGCGATGCGGTCGTCGAGCAGGGGAACACGACTGCTGCCCACGGCATCGCGCCGCACCTGAATCAGCAAGGCTTGCAATGCGTTCGGATCATACTTCTGAGGAGCCAGCCGCACCAGTTCGCTCAGCGTGCCCCCCACTGACATCGGATCGCGATAAGGACGCATGCTGGTCATGGCATCGAACGTATCGGCGAGGGCGATGATGCGCGCCGGCATGGGCACGTCGTCCATTTGCAGCCCGTCCGGATAGCCGGAGCCGTCCCCCCGCTCGTGATGCCAGCGTACGACCTCGGGAATCATTGGCCAGGGAAACTGGATCCCGGCGACGATCTGGTGCCCGACGGTGGTGTGATCGGCCATGGCGCGGAATTCGTCAGGATCGAGTGCCGTGGGCTTTCCGAAAAGATGCTTATCGACCGCGACCTTGCCGATATCATGCAGGTATCCCGCCGAACGCAGCGCGGCCACTTCCGGCGGATCGAGGCCCAGGGCCTCACCGATTGCGGCAGCGTAGCGCGCCACCCGCAGAGAGTGCCCGTGAATGTTGACGTGTTTGACGTCGATGGCCGCCGCAAATGCTTCCAGCGCATTGTCATAAAAACCATGCAACGACGCCAGTAACCGCAGATTCTCTGACACGCGCTGCGACAAAGTCTGCGCCAGGGTGTGATTGTGCACAGCGAGCGCCACATAGCTCGACAGCAGGCTCAGCGCGTCGAGTTCGTCGTCATCGTAGAGCGCATCGCCCTCGCGGCGCCCCAGGGCGAGCAGGCCGGCCAGTTTTCCTCCGACCTTGAGCGGCGCGACGCATTTGAACAATTCCGGAGCGACGTTGCCGTTTGAACTGAAGAACACGTCGTAGGTCGTCTCATTGAGCACGACCGGACCGCGCGCGGCGGTCAACGCATGAACATGTTTCGGAAGCAGCGGAATCACCGCGGGCTCGGGCAAGAGCGCGAATCCGCGGGAGGCAGCGGAACTGAGCAGGGAAGGCTTGTCGCTGAACGTAAACAGCGCACCCTCGCGCGCGCCAGCCGCTTCCATGAGCGCCGCGAGCATGAGTTGCGCCGTCTGGGGAAATTCGCGCTCCGCCGTCAGCTCAGGGCCCAGGTCGGAAAGCGTTTCCACCGTGCGCAACAGCCGCCGGAAATTAGTGTTTTGCACCGCCAAGCGTTCAGGCAGCGAAAAACCAGAGCAGTATGAATGTACCATGCAGCAAAAATGCGGGCGATAGACATTGTTGGTTCGTGTGGTGACGACTGATGGCTGATGGCTGATAGCTGATAGCTGACGGCCGATACCTGACACCTGCTATCTGATAGCTGACATCTGCCTAGAAGTGCTCGCGCAGCTTCGCGAAGCTTTCCACCGTGATCAGCCGGCTGGGCGGAGTCGGTTCGGCTACTTCATCATGTTCCAGAATCCAGGTGGCGCCGTGCGGGACAAATACCGCATTGATACCGGCCGACAGCGCCGGATTGATGTCAGATTTCGGGCTGTTTCCAATCATCCAGGTAGTGTCGTTCGCAAGTTCGTACTTGGCGACTACCGAACGGTATACCGCTTCGTCCTTCTCCGGAACAATTTCCACGGCGTCGAAGTACTCTTTGAGCCCCGAGCGCTCCACCTTGCCCGATTGCTCGGCGAAGGCTCCCTTCGTCATCAAGATCAAATGGTGGCGGCTCCCCAGGTAATCGAGTGTCGCCGGGACGTCAGGAAGGATTTCCACCGGGTGATCGGCGATGGCATGGGCAAAGCTTTGAATGGTGGCGTGCAATTCCGGCGTAACTGGATCGGCGGAGAGCCGTTCAAAGCAACTCACCAGCGCGTGCGCAAAACTGTGCAACCCGTAACCGTGGGTCACAATGTTTTCCCGCTCGACCTCATTCAGAATTTCGCGGACCTGCTCCGGCGCATATTCCTGATGATTCAGGAATGAGATAAAGCGCGCGATAGCGCGCTCGAAGTAGATGTTGTTCTCCCACAGCGTGTCATCGGCGTCGATGAGCAACGTCTGCGCCCCGTTGGAAGCCATCCCCATAACTACAATCATAACGTTTTGTTTCCGCAATTCGCGAGCGGCGCAGTTCAGAAAATCGGACCGCATGGTCTGCTAAGATCAATACACATTCATGGTGACCCGAACTCATGTGCTCATTGCACTTTCCTTATTTTTTGCTGTGACCGTTATGTCGACCTCGACTTCCGCCCAGAACCAGAAGAATCGTGGATTGCTGGTAGGCACCGCTGCCAAAGCGGCCGAGCCCGCGAATGTGAAAGTGGTACCGGACATCGCCAAGCGCGTTGCCCGCTTTCGCCAGGTGGAAATGCCGCTCCCGAAGGACCTGACTGCGAACGAGCAGAAAATGGTTGGGAAACTCGTCGACGCCTGCCAGTATCTCGACAGCATCTACTGGCGCCAGGTCGACCCTGATGCGCTTTCGCTGTACCAATCGCTGGAAGACAGCAAGCATCCGCGCGATGCACAGCTGCGCCGCTATCTCTGGATCAACGCCTCGCGCTTCGACCTCATCGATGGAAACAAGCCCTTCGTCGGCAAGGAACCGATGTCTCCCGGTCGCGGCTTTTATCCGCAGGGCCTAACCCGCGAGAAGGTCGAAAAGTATGTCGCGGACCATCCGGAAACGAAGGCCGGAATCTACAGCCCGACCACGATCGTCCGGTGGAATGGCGATCAACTAGAAGCCATTCCTTATCACATCGTGTACCGACCTTATTTGGAGCCTGCTTCCAAAGCGCTGAAGGAGGCCGCGGACCTGAGCGCCGATCCTGCATTCGCGAATTACCTGCGTCTCCGAGCGGATGCGCTTCTGACCGACGATTACTTCCCCAGCGATCTAGCCTGGCTGGACCTGAATAATCCGAAGTTCGACCTGATCTTTGCGCCGTACGAGACCTACAACGACGACCTCCTGGGCGTGAAGGCGACCTATGGTGCGGCTGTCCTGGTCCGCAACGAGAAGGAGAGCCGCAAGCTCGATATGTTCCGGCAGTACGTTCCCCAGATACAGGACGCTTTGCCGCTGGCCGCTGAGGATCGTCCCTCCAAGCAAGGGCTCGAGACTCCGATGGAGGTGATGGACGCGCCTTTTCGCTCGGCCGATCTGACGCACGGTTACCAGTCTGTGGCCGACAACCTGCCTAACGATCCCCGTGTTCACGAGCAGAAGGGCAGCAAGAAAATTTTCTTTGAGAATTTTATGGACGCGCGCGTGAACTACGTGATCGTCCCGGTCGCGCGCCAGATGTTGCGCCCCGACCAGGCGGCCAAGGTCACCGCCGATGGCTATTCGATGTCGACAATCATGCATGAAATCGCGCATGGACTCGGCCCCACATTTGCGCGGACTTCCGCCGGCAAGGTCAGCATCCGCGAATCCGTCGGCCCGACTTTCTCAGGCCTGGAAGAAGCCAAGGCGGATGTGACCGGCATGTTCGGATTGAAGTGGCTGGTGGATCACGGCGCCCTTCCGAAGGAGAAGATGGAAGAGTTCTACGCGTCCTATGTGGGTGGAATCTTCCGAACCGTTCGGTTCGGAGTGGCCGAGGCCCACGGCCAGGCCGAGATGATGGAGTTCAATTACCTGAGTTCTCGAGGAGCGATTCGGCGCGACGCTTCCTGGCGTTACGCCATCGACTACGACAAGATTCCGGACGCGATGGCCGACTTGGCGAAGGAGTTACTCGAAATCGAAGCGACCGGGGATCGCCAGAGAGCAGAGAACTGGTTTCAGAAATATGGCGCCATGCCCGCCGATTTGAAGGCCATCCTGAAGACGAAAACCGCGGAGATCCCAGTTGACGTCGATCCCGTGTTTTCGTTCAAACACGTAGTGAAGTAGAGCTACCGCACTCTAGAGACTACGGGTGCCCCATCCTAACCTCGCCCTCTTTGCGAGGTTAGGATGGGGATTTTCCATCTAACCCACAAACTCCACATTCGCCGCGTGCGGAATGATCCCCGCCTTGTGCCCCATGTCGAGCAGGCGCCGCACGGCTTCGCGCCCATCTGGCCCATAGTCCAGCGTGCGCTCGTTCACGTACATTCCCACGAACTTGTCCGCTAGTTGCGAATCGAGATCGCGCGCAAACTGCATCGCGTAGGCAAGCGCTTCCTCGCGGTGATCCAACGCATACTGGATGCTGTTGCGCAACGCCGTACCCACGCTCTCCATGAGTTCCGCGCCAAGCTCGCGCCGGATTGCGTTTCCTCCTAGAGGCAGCGGCAGCCCAGTCACCTTCTGCCACCACCTGCCAAGGTCAACAATCCGGTACAACCCTGCTTTGGAATAAGAGAGCTGGCCTTCATGAATGATGAGCCCGGCCTCGTACTTGCCCTCGAGCACTTGGGGAATGATCTGATCGAAGGGCACGACTTCCACCTCGATGCCGGGCGCGAACAGCTTCAAGGCGAGATACGCGGTCGTCAGCTTGCCCGGAACCGCAATGCGCTTCCGCTTCACGTCTGCCCCCGAGAAAGCACGAGGAGCGACAATCATGGGGCCATAGCCCTCGCCGACGCTACCGCCGCTCGCCAGTAAGGCATAGTGGTCCTGAATATAAGGGTAAGCGTGGAACGAGATCGCGGTTACGTCGTACACGCCTTCCTGTGCTTTTCGGTTGAGCGTTTCGATGTCGCAAAGCGTGTGCGTGAAACGCAGGCCCGGCAGACGCACTTTATGCGTCGCGAGCCCGTAAAACATGAATGCGTCATCCGAGTCGGGACTGTGCGCTACCGTGATTTCGCGAGTCGCCGTTTCACCCGATGCCGGCCCAGTCAATTTTTCAGAGGTGCCCGTCGGCGTCATGCCTGCACCTTGGGAGCCCGCCGAAGCCGAACCGCAACCCCAGCGGCAATCAGAATCTTGATGACTTCCGCGAACAGGAACCAGTACAGGCCGAATTGCACGGCTTTCTTGATCGAGCCTGTCCAGATCGCCAGCCAGGAAAGCCCGCTCATGAAAAGCAGTACCTCGGCCAGCAAACCCGCGACCGCTGCTCTTGCGAATGTCTTGCGGCCGCGTTCCATCACGAATCCGGCCAACCCGGCGACAAAGGGGTACG
>JGI12627J18819_10000455_pt1 | contig 13438 bp, 11 predicted proteins | sample TexAe_OM1H0_M2_FD_18819 | JGI IMG/M metagenome (IMG submission 18819)
GGTAGTCGCGGGTGGGACCCGCCGTAAACTCATGACAACGACAAATTCTGTCAGTTCCTTAGTGCAATCCATTGGCGAGATTCCTCCCGAGTCCATCGTTTTCGGTCATTCTGACGGCATGCAGGCGCTGCGCGCGCGCATGGACAAAGTGGCCGCCGCCAACGTTCCGGTTCTCATCCAGGGCGAAAGCGGAACCGGCAAGGACATCATTGCGCGAATGATTCATGGTCGTTCCCCCTGGAAAACGGGCCCCTATGTAAAGGTCAACTGCCCGGCAATCCCTGGGACCCTGCTGGAGAGCGAGCTGTTCGGCTACGAGAAGGGCGCGTTTACCGGCGCCTACGGCATGAAGCCGGGGCGGGTAGAACTGGCGCACCGGGGTACGCTGTTTCTGGATGAGATTTCCGAGCTCGATCTGGCACTCCAGTCAAAACTCTTGCAACTGCTCCAGGACGGGCAGTTCTGCCGCATTGGAGCGCAGGAAGACAAGAAAGTGGAAGTGCGCGTGGTCTGCGCGACCAACCGGATTCTGGAAAACGAAATCGAGAACGGCACCTTCCGACAAGATTTGTTTTATCGCATCAACGTGGTAAATCTCGCGCTGCCCCCACTGCGCGAGCGTCGCGGCGACATCGACGATCTGGTCAATTATTTCCTGGAATACTACAACCGGAAGTACAACTGCCGGGCGAAGGCGCTCTCGTCCGAGTTGATGGCGGTTCTGCAGAAATATCATTGGCCGGGTAACATTCGCGAACTCGAGAACCAGATCAAGCGATATGTCATCCTGGGTTCCGAAGAGGTGATTTCAAGCGATCTGGTGACCCATCAGCCGGACTATTTCAACGCTGAAATCAACTTTGACGGCCCAATTTCGCTGAAGAAGCTGACACGCCAGGCCACGCGGGAACTGGAGCGGAAAGTAATTCTGAAGGTGCTGCAGGCGAATCATTGGAATCGCAAGCAGGCGGCGCGAGCGTTGAGCATCAGCTATCGAGCGCTGCTCTATAAAATCCGCGACGCGGGCTTGCCGTCGAATCGCACCGTAAGGCGGCGCGAAAACTCGAATGCGGGACTGGCGGCAGACTAGGCCAGGGGCGCGCAGTTTCGCGGTTTTCAGTGAGCGACGATCTACCAACAAAAAATTCGTGAGCTTGGCGCGACGAAAATTACACGGCGCGCCAAGTTTGTTTTATGCCCGTTCGCGCTGGAAGAAAATCTTAAATCGCAGAGGACGCGGAAGGCTTCGCAGCGGGCGCAGAGAACTGTGTTTAGGCCGAAGGGAAGTTGTGTTCATGCGCATGGCTTTGCAACACGAGCTGCCCTTCCGAGTAACGTTACCCTCTGTAAGCGCATGATAAGATGCCCTTTGTTTTTTACTTCTTTTGGCACGCTGGATGCTTTTACTGAGCGCGGGTGTAGTGCAGTCTCTTGCCCCAAGAGAGATGCTCTGCTCCAAATGGTCTCGTCTCCCCCGGAGGCCAATGATTCGGAACCTTCCTAGGAGGCAGTAAGTACATGGTAAAGAAACTTGTTCTGCTGGCTGTGCTGGCACTGGCCCTGCCAATGGCAGCCTTTGCGAGCAGTCAGATCGATTTCACGAACTCTGGCGGGACACTGTCGGGCAGCAACAGCGGTCTTTCGCTGGGCGGTTCGGCATTAATTGCCGTCAATGGGCTTAACGGGGGTGGACTCATCACGGGCTCCAATTTGGGCAGTGTCTCGTTCTCTACGGGAGCGCTCACAAGCGGCGACCTGATGAACGGTGGCACCTTTGCTGCAGGCGGAAGCTTCACCATCTCTGGGAATGGCACGAACGGCGTTCCCAATGGGGTGATCTTCAGCGGGAGCTTCAGCGGGCCGGTTACCTGGAGCTTGGTCACCTTAGCGAATGGAACGCACAATTACACCCTCAGCGGTGCAATTGTCGGGTCTAACGCAGTGGGAGCAACCGTGCAACTGACGGTCAATACCGGCAAAGGCTACTTCAACGGAAGCGTTGGTATCTCGAGTGGCGATACCAACCTCACTGTTCCCGAACCGGGCACCCTGAGCCTGCTTGGTACGGGTTTGATCGGTTTGGCTGGAGTGATCCGGCGCAAACTGAGCCTGTCCTAACCGGCACAGCGAAGCGACTCCTGAACGAAAACCCGCCGCGGGGATGCGGCGGGTTTTTCTATTGGCGCGAGAGTGAATTCCCAGGCTTTGCTCAGCTTGCAGCCGCCCTTGCCGGCAACTCTCGCTAGTTCCCCGGCTGTTGTTGCTGCGCTTGTTGTTGTGCCTTTTTCAAATGGTCCTGGAAGGTGGGATCATTGGGCACCTTCTTCAGAGCTTCCTTGAACAAATCAATGGCGGTCGGGTAGAGGCCTTTCTGGTAGTACGCCCAGCCCAGAGTATCGGCGGCATTGGGACTGTCGGGCATCAGGCGGCGCGCGGTTTGAGCCAGCGAGATGGCGACATCGACGTTTCCGCCCGTCTGCAGCATGACGTAAGCCAGATTGTTCGACGCGATGGGGTTGTCGGGCTGAATCTGGAGAGATTTCTGGTACATGGCTTTGGCGCCCTCCCAATTCTGTTGGCCCTCATACAGCTCGCCGAGCAGGATGTAAAAGGAAATCTCTCCCGGATTGTCCTTGATGGACTGCTGAAAGGTCGCGATGGCCTGATCCACTGAGCCTTCGGCTTTGAGCGCCTGCCCAAGCTTCAGCAGAGCATCCGAGTTCTTCCTATCGAGTTCGGCAGCTTTACGTAGCGCCGCTTCCGCGCCCTTGTAGTCCTTTTTGTTGTTGAAGAGCGCCGTGCCCAGCAGGTCATAGAAGGCGCTGTTGTTTGGAACCTTGGCGATCTGTGTGTTGGCGGCCTCGACGGCTTTGTCAACCTGCTTCTGAAGCAGGTAGGTGTTCATGAGTCCGCTGAGGGCATCGGAATTGGCGGGATCGGTATCAAGAGCCTTTTGATAGGCCTTGGCAGCATCATTGAATTGTTTTTGCATCAGGCGCAGATTCCCGAGTTGCACGTAGCCGATGGGACTTTGGGGAGCGACCTCGGTGGCTTTGTTGATGTCCTGTTCGGCTTTGGGGATCTGCCTCATGTTGATTTCCGCGATCGAGCGCATGGCATAGCCATCGGCAGCCGTGGGCTGGGCTGTGATGATCGTGGAGGCAATCTGGTTAAGGCTGTCCCAATCGCTTTTGCGGATGGAGACAGCGGCCAGGGCGCGTTGAGCTTCCATCAGGTCAGGTTTAAGGCGGACGGCGTCGCGCCATTCCGATTCCGCGCGCGAGAGATTGCCCTGCTGGTCAAAGGCGAGGCCAAGCTGATAGTGCGCCACCCCGTTATCGGGATCGCTCTTAAGAGCAGCCTGCAGGGCATGGATGGCCTCGTCCAAGTGGCCGTCGCGCATCATGATCTGGCCGCGGAAAATCAGGGCGTCATTGTCCTGCGGGCTCGCCTTCAGGATCTCATCGTTGAGCTTGCGGGCTTCATCGAGGCGATTTTTCAGGATGAGCAACTGGATGTAGTTCTTCTTGGTTTGGAGTTCCTTGGGGTGGTCCCGGTTGAGAGATTCGTATTCAGCCACGGCTTTGTCGAGATCGCCGTTGGCGAAATAGTAGTCGCCCAACATACGGTAACCGACCGGGTTATCGGAGAGATCTTTCTTGGTCTGCTGAAGAAAAGCCTCGGCATCGGATTTCTTGCCTTCCACCATGTAGAGGCGGACCAGCGAGGAGCGGGCATCGGGATTTTTCGGATCGACACTGACGGCGTGCTTGAATTGCTCTTCCGCCTCGGGTAAACGGCCACGGGACTGATAGAAGCCACCCAGGGCCAGTTGGGCGTTCATGGACTTGGGGTCGAGCGCGATGGCCTTTTTGAGGCTGGCTTCGGCGGCATCGTACTGCTGAGCCTGAATCTGCATGATGGCGTAATTCAGGAACGCCTCGGAGCGCGTGGGATCGAGCTTGATCGCCGTCTGCATCTCCTGCATGGCGGCGGGGAGATCGCCCTGGCGAGCTTTGAAGTTCGCCAGCGCCATGTGGACATCGGGGTTGCTGGGCTGCTTGGCGGTGAGAATGTCCAGTTGCTCCTGAGCTTCCTTGAAGAATTTGGCGGCAATCAACATATTCGCGATGTCGACACGAGCAGGGTAATTGTCGGGCTGTATTTCGATGGTGCGCTGAAGTTCCTGATACCCGCGATTGACTTCGCCGAGTCGAAGATAAGTCAGAGCGAGATGATAGTGAGCATCGGCAAAGCGCGGGTCCACCAGGATCGCGTTGCTGTATTGAATGGCGGCTTCGCGAAACTTGTTCTTTTCGAAGAAGCGTTGGCCGCTCTCAAAATATTTCTGCTTGCGGACGTTCGGGTCGCGCGAACAGCCCATTAGAAAGCTGGCGACCAGAGTCAGAACGAAAAACAGGCGGAATGCCGGAGCACGCCTCATGAGTGATTCTCCCGATGGGAGCGCGTTGAACGCGCCACATTATTTGGAAGGCTTACGATGCTCTGCCCGGCGCAGTAATCGATTCGGGCAGAGGAGCCCCCGTAATCAAGTTCGCTCACGCAACACAGAGCGAACGGCTGAGGTGCAAAATTGTGCTTGCGCAAGATCGAATGATTCATTGGGGAATGTACTGGTTAAGCAAGGGGACCAGGTTGCCCGCAAACGGCAGCAGGCGAGCCATGGCGGTGTCCACCGACTCGCCCGGCACCATCGGCGTCGAAAGACGCACCAGTGACCCATCGCTACGATTCATGCGGATCGAGTCCGTCACCAGATAAATTTTGGCCCAGTATTCGCTGGCCACAGCGCGGTCATGGGCCCAGTACCAGTAGAGGACCAGCAGACGATCGGCACCCCTCGCGATCACATAACGATTCGCCTGGAAAGGAGCGTGGCCGGCGACGGACAGGGTGACGCGAGCGGAATCGATGGGCGCCCAACCCGCTCCCGGCAAGCAATTCTTGGGAGAGTGAATGGTGTCACCCGCGCGCTGGCTCGGGAAGTAGGCAATGAAAAGGTCGGTACTGGGTTTCCTTTCACGCTCATTTCGGTAGACGCGCAGCAGGAAGTCACCGGGACCGAGGACATCGCGGACGTCTTTGCCGATTTCGACGTCGGTGCCGCTCCAGTCTGCTAGTTGCTCAGGAAAGGCAGAGAGGGGCTTCCGAGGCGGGAAGACTTCACCACGGTTGCGAGCTTGCAGGAATAAGGCCGTGCCCAGGAGGAGCAGCAGCGCTATCACGAATCGCGCCTGCGTTTTCATGGACGCGAGCCTCCTTTCGCCCAGAGCAGCTGCAGGGCGCGATGCAACAGGAACAGCAAGATCAGGGACACGACGAAGATCAGCCAGCCGGAAAAGGCATGGAAAAAGCCTTCCGCCTTGTCTGGGTCCCAATACTGCACGAGAAGCCCGGTCCCGACGATGCGCAGGCTGTTCGCGATGACTGCGATCGGAATCGAGGCGAGCGCGAGGAGGACGCGGATGGAGGTCCGCGTTTCCAGCAGGTAGCCGTAAATAATTGCCAAAGTGGCCAAGGACATCAGGGAGCGTATTCCGCTGCATGCTTCGGCCACTTCAAGCGCCATGGCGGGCAACTGGATGATGTTTCCTTCGCGCAACACTGGCACCCCGAGCAGAGGCAGAACGTGGGCGGCGGCACGCGAGGCCAGCAGTTGCAGCGGGAATGTGATCTGGTTGAAAACGATGGCGGGAATGGGGATCATGAACAACAGGAATAGCCACGGGAACAAAACGGCGCGGAAATGATTCCATCCGTAGATCAGCACAACCAGCCCCGCAATAGCGAGCAGGAAAGAAAAACGGGAGAGGAAGAGTTCGGCTCCCAGAATGCCGGCAGTTAAAACAACCAGCGCAAATGCCAGCACGAGCAGGCCCGACCATGAAGGCTCCAGCGGCAACTTTCGCAGACGATCCCGTTCGCTCCAGATCACAAAAAACGAAAACGCCGGGACGAAGAAGCCATGGGAATAATTGGGATCCTGCCCCCATTGGCCGACCAGATGTTGAAGCACCGGGGCGTAAAGCCAAGTAAGGACGCCCAGCAGAACCAATATCTGCCAAAGTGGCACTCGCGATTGCGACACTGGTGGTTCGACAGTCACGTGCGCGGTTTGGACGGCTTGGTTCAAAACGCAAATTTTAAGAGGAGTATGAGGCAAGAATAGTGGAACTGGGGGTCCGGTGCAAACGGTGAATGCCCTGTGTGTGACTTTCGTCACTAGCATTACGCCCTCAAGGTGCCGGGGTTTCGAGGTTCAGGGAGAAATGAGGCCCGATTTACAAGGAGCAAAAACGTAAAGAGCAAAAACGCAAGCGCGACTGATCCCCCACACCCAGGCTGCCCAATCGTGGTGTTCGGCTATCAAAGATTCCCTCTGCGGGTGAGACAAAGACATTTGTGCGGATCGCATGAGTAGGAAAAAGTTTTGCCACATTTGAGGCACGGGCACGGGAGTCTTAAACCCTGAAAGAGCGAAGTTGGTCGGCAAAAGGTTCCTTTTGACACAAAGGGTTACGCAGCCCAGCCGGGGCTTTGGGGAAAAGTAACCCTATTTGGTTACCTTTGTGTGGGTAAAAACTTTTCCTACACCCGGTTATGCTGTACGCTACGCGAGGTTACCTGGGGTGGCTGTCACGACCGCGCGGACTTCACAAAGTACTGGAAATATTGAAGATACTCAGTAGCCGCGCGAGTCCACGTCTGCCTTTACGGATGGCAGTACCCTTGCTTGGTACACGAGCAGCGAACAACATCCGACTCACTGGCGTTATTCCCCCGCAGGCGAAGTAGAGCCAATATGGCGAAAGATTTCCCGCAATTCGTTCAAGTAAACGGTACTGTGCGCGACCCGAATGGGAATGGTCGGGGTTTTGTCGAAGGACTCGGCCAGAGCATGAAGGCGCTGGAAGTGGTGATTCGGGAACTGGCCAGAAGCGAGGTTCCCGTTCTTCTGCTTTCAGAGACCGGGGCCGGAAAGAGGGCTACAGCGGAACGGATTCATCAGATGTCGAGCCATCAGGCGGAGCCCTTCCGGGTCATCGTTTGTGTAGATGTATCGCCGGAAATGTTCAGCGAGGGGGAACGAGGTGGCGCCCGACCCTTCGGGGATGGCACGGTTTACCTGGAAGAGGTGGCGGACCTGAGTCCCATTTGCCAGGAAGGTCTTCTGAACGCGTTGTCCAGGGTTGAAGGCAACGGCAACGGGCATGGAGCCGGTGCGCGGCTGATTTGTGGGAGCTCGCGCGACCTGGAGGCGGAAGTCAAAGCCGGACGATTTCGTGAGGATATCTATTACCGCATCAGCGGCGTGTGTCTGCGATTGCCCCCGCTGCGGCAGCGTAAGGAAGACATTCCGTCGCTGGTGAACTTCTTTCTCATGAAGTACGCGCAGGATTTTCGACGGCCGGTTCCNAAGCTGAGTCCCGCAACCGAACACTTGTTCCAGGAGTACGCCTGGCCGGGGAACATCCGGGAATTAGAAGATGCGGCTAAAGCCATTGTGGCGCTGGGGGACGAGTCGGTCGCGATGGGCGGATTGCGGTCGCTCCTGATGAGGTCGGAACGGGGAGGAAATGGAGAGCGGATTTCGCTGAAGCAAGCCTCGCGCGCGGCCTCGCGGGAAGCGGAGAAGGAATTGATTTTGAGGGTATTACAGCGTACGCGCTGGAACCGCAGGCGGGCCGCACAAGAGCTGCAGATCAGCTACAAGGCCCTGCTCTATAAGTTGAAACAGATCGGGTACCAGGATTATGGAGCGTCCTAGTTCAGGAGAGGAAATGAAGCGTACTAAGAACTTTGGAATGCTGCTGCTGGCCGGAGTATTAGCCACAAGCGCTTGGGGGCAAGCGAACGCGAAGGCGAAGGAAGACGCGAAGCCGGCAGCCGACAAAGCGCAAAGCGAACCGGCCTCGGTAGCAGGACCGGACTACATCATCGGAGCAGATGACATGCTGCACATTTCCGTGTGGAAAGAGCCGGACCTGTCGGAAACGCTGCCGGTGCGGCCCGACGGGAAGATCTCGCTGCCTTTGTTGAATGATGTGGTCGCGGCCGGGCTGACGCCAACCCAATTGGCGGACGCGATTACCGGCAGGTTGAAAAAATATATTGCGGATCCACGCGTGACCGTCGTAGTCACGGCGATGAATAGCCAGAAAATTTATATATTGGGCGAAGTCTTACATCCGGGAACCTCGATTTTGCAACCGAATATGACGGTGCTGCAGGCGCTCGCCAGTGCGGGATTTACACAGTTTGCCAATACCAAAGGGATTTACCTGCTGCGCAATGACAATGGCAAACAGCAGAAGATTCCGGTGCACTATCGCGCGTTGATCAAGGGGGAATCGGTCGACCAGAACCTTATCCTAAAGCCGGGAGATACCATTGTCGTTCCCTAACGATGGCAAGATGAAAATTCGCAAAACCGTCCCTCTGGCGCTGTCGCTGTGGCTGATGCTGGGCGCGATGTTAGCGGTAGCCCAGACGGATACCGGAAGCGGGCAAGCGCAGGACGATTCCCAAAGAAATGCACCGGCACCTGCCTTCGGGCAAGAGGCGCCGGCTGTCGTTGTGAACGAAAATCCGCCAATTTCGGGATTGGACCAGCCTTCGCTGGAACCGAACATTCAGCCCCGCAGTATGCTGCTGGGCGGAGTCGAAGGCAGCGAATCGATCGACTCGAATATTGGCAGCGACGCGCGCCCGGCTTGGCATTCCGTGTCGCGCGGCCTGGCAGGGCTGACTATGCAGAGGCTCTGGAGCCGCTACCAGGTGGCGGCTGCCTATGTGGGCGGAGCCAGCTACTATAACTCGGCTGGTAACGGCTGGAAACAGGTGCACGAACTGCAAGCACAACAGACAATGTTGTGGAGAACCGGCCAGCTTACGGTGCGCGACTCGTTCAGCTATCTGCCCGAGGGTGAGTTCGGATACAGCTCGTATGGTGGCGCGGGCGGGTTTCAGTTGGGACTGGGCGGTCTTGGCACTGGCATGGGAATGCTGGGCAGCGGCTTTGGAGGGCAATACGGAATTCTAGGGTCCGGACAGGTTGGGTCGCTGGGCCAATCGCCGAGATTTACCAATGTCACTATCCTGGACGTGGTTCAAGGACTGAGCCCCCGTTCCTCCGTCACCCTGGCGGGTTCCTATGGGCTGGTGCACTTCACCGATTCCACGCAAGGTTTCATCAACAGCCAGCAGGCGGGAGCGCAAGCCGGATACAACTACTCCCTGAGCCGCAAGGATCAGGTTGCGGTGTCCTATGGGTTCCAGTCGTTCCATTTCCCGGCGGTGGTCGGGACTGACAATATCACGGCGCAGGTGGTGCAAGGGATGTACGGTCACCGAGTGTCGGGACGAATGGACTTCGTGATTGGCGCCGGGCCGCAATGGACGCGCATTCAGGATCCGATCACCGGCACGAGTTCCCGGCTGTCGGTGGCCGGGCGCGCCTCGCTTCGCTACCAGTTCAAAACGATGTATACCTCGTTGAGTTTTGAGCGTTTCGACAGCAACGGGTCTGGCTTCTTTGCGGGTGCGCAGAGCAATATCGCGCAGCTCCAGGTGTCGCGTCCCTTGGGAAGAAAGTACAACGCGTCTGCGAATCTCGGGTTTGCTCATAATCAGCGGCTGCAATCGGCCCAACTGGGTGTGGCGTCGACGTCCTACAACTACGGCTTTGCAGGTTTCGCGGTGCGCCGGCAGTTTGGCTACAACTGGGGAGCCTTTCTCGGATATCAGTGGAACGACCAGATATTTGACACTTGCCCGGTCGTGGGGACGTTCTGCAACCGAATCTCGGTAAGACATGTGTTGACCATCGGCGTTGACTGGCACTTCCGGCCGATCCGGATCGATTAATTCAAGGCTACCGGCGAGGTAGCCAGAATGGAAACACGGCAATGATTGAAAATCGCGATCTCACCCTCGACGACTACCTGGCGATGTTCCGCCGGCGCCTGAAGATGATTCTGATTCCGGCGCTGTTGGCGCCGCTGGTAGGTTTCCTGATCTCCTACGCCTTTACCGCGAAATACACCTCGCAGGCGCTGGTGTTGGTGGAGGGGCAGAAGGTTCCCGAGGGCGTGGTGCAGCCCGTGGTCACCGCGGATCTGGCGCAGCGGATTGCGACCATGCAGCAACAAGTCCTGGGGCGAAACCGCCTGCAGCCGATTGTGGAGAAGCGGCCTGGACTCTTCAAGGGGGGCAGGAGCCTGGATGACGTCCTGGAAGACGTGCGCTCCGGCGTGCAGATCGAGCCGGTGGTTACCGACCTCAGCCAGATCGGAAACACCGGGGGCAGGAAGAAACCCGGGCAAAGCAGCAACGTGCCAGGTTTCTATGTGACGTTTACCACTGCGAATCCGCGGGATGCCCAGGACGTTTGCAACGACTTGACCTCTGCGATTCTGACGGAATTTCAGAGCTCGCGCGAGCAGGTGGCGGAGAACACGACAGCGTTCATCAGCCGGCAACTCGATGAGGCAAAGCGTGATCTCGATGAACAGGACGCAAGGCTCGCGGCCTTCAAAAGGCAATACGCCGGTCAGTTGCCGGGCGATGCGGACAACAACGGGAAGGTGCTGGGCGCGTTGAACTCGCAGCTGGACGCCAATACCCAGACCGTGAACCGGGCGCAGCAGGACAAGGCGTACACGGAATCATTGCTGGCGCAGCAATTGTCGGCCTGGAAGTCCTCGCAGGGGACCAACAACCCGCAGAATCTTGAAGCACAGCTCTCCGGTCTGCAGAGTCAGTTGCTCTCGCTGCAGGCGCGTTATACCGACGATCATCCCGACGTGATCAAAACCAAGGCGGACATCGCGGAAGTCAAAAAGCGACTGGCGGAAGTGAACCAGGCTGCGGCAAAGGGCCCGGATCCAGGGCTGAAGGCCAGTGCAACCGAACCACCGGAGATTCGGCAGCTGCGTATGCAGGTTCATCAGTACGAGGACGTATTGACTCAGGCATCGCGCGAGCAGAAGCGGTTGAGCGATCAGATCCGAACGTATCAGAGCCGGGTGGCGATCAGTCCCGAAGTTGAAGAGAAGTACAAGCAATTGACCCGAGATTACGACACGGCCCAGAAGTTTTACGCCGATCTGCTGGCGAAGAGGAGCACGTCAGAGATGGCTACCGACATGGAAAAGCGGCAGCAGGGCGAGCAGATGCACCTGTTGAATGCTGCCAGCCTGCCTGAGTCGCCAAGTTTTCCGAACCGGCTTTTGTTTGCAGCTGGCGGTCTGGGCAGCGGACTGGTTATTGGGCTCGGTCTGGCGTTGTGGGTGGAGCTGAGAGACAAGTCGATCCGCAACGAAGCGGACGTGCTCGCCAGCCTCCAGATGCCCGTATTGGTGGCGCTGCCCTGGGTGACGGAGGAAACGCCGGCCAACGGGAACGGAAAATTCTGGAATCGATACAAAGCGGCCGGAGAAACGAACGGAGAGAAAGTCGGGGTCTAGGCGACCAGTATGTATAAAGAGTTTTTTGGATTACGAGCGAACCCGTTCAATGTGAATCCGGATCCGCGTTATCTGTTCCTGACGCGGCACACGGAGGAAGCGCTGGCGTGTCTGACCTATGGCATCCAGAGCCGTAAGGGGTTCGTTCTGCTGACCGGCGAAGTGGGCACGGGCAAGACGACGTTGATCAACAAGCTGCTGGAGTGGTTGCGGTTGCAGCAGGTGGCAACGGCATTCATCTTCAACTCGCGCATGAACGTGCCCCAGTTTCTCGACTACATGATGGCGGATTTCGGAATTCAGTGCGATTCGAAATCCAAGAGCCAGATCCTCCAACGCCTCTACAACTGGCTGCTCGACCGCTATCGCGCGGGAGAAACGGCAGTGCTGATTGTCGACGAGGCACAAAACCTCACGGATGAAGTGCTGGAAGAAATCCGCATGCTCACCAATCTCGAGACCTTCACGGAGAAGTTGTTGCAGATCGTCCTGGTGGGACAGCCGGAATTGGAAACCAAGCTCAAGATGCCGCAGTTGCGCCAGTTGCGTCAGCGCCTGACGCTGCGGGCGAAGACACATCCGTTGACGCTGGAAGAGACGAAAGCCTACGTGCAGCAGCGGCTGCGGATTGCGGGTTCGGATGGGCGGCAGATTTTTGATGGGGATGCGTTGAATTCCATTCACAAGTACTCGAACGGGATTCCGCGCGTTGTGAACCTGCTGTGCGAACACTGTCTGGTGAGCGCTTTTGTGGATCAGAAACCGACGATCAATGAAAGCATCGTGGACGCGGTCGCACGCGATTTTGACCTTAGCGACAACGTGGCGTCGGGAGCGATGACTGTGCCCGCGCCGCCTCCGTCCAACGGAGAAAAGTTTGACCTGGTAGAAGCACTACGCACGCTGGCGACATTGGCCGACCGGCTGCGACAGTCCGAACAAGACCTGCCTAAAGAGAGGAAATCATGAGCCGAATTCACGAAGCACTCAAGCGAGCTGAACAGGAAAGAGCCGCATCTCAGGGCACCCGCGCCGATAGTGCGCCCGTCATGGACCTGCCCGCGGCCGAATCTCTGCCCGCGATGCCGGAAACGGTTCATGTTCCCAAAGCGCCGACGAGCGCGCCCGGAACTCCTGGAAACAGTCAAGGCGTACCGTCGTTCACGACCTCATTCACCTTCGACACGCTGCTGGCGCGCTGCGCCCAGTGCGAGTGGAAGCCGGATGCCAAGACGATGTTGTTCTTCAACCAGGAAGAGAATGCGCTGGGAACGGAACAGTTCCGGACTCTGCGCTCGCGTCTTTACCAGATGCGCGAGAAAGCATCGGTGAAGAAAATCCTGGTTACGAGCGCGCTTCCCCAGGAAGGGAAGTCATTCGTAGCGGCGAATCTGGCACAGGTACTCGTGCGGCAACACGGACGGCGGGTTCTGCTCATCGATGGCGACCTGCGGGTGGCGCGTTTACACAGCGCGCTGGGCACGACTTCGTCGCCGGGACTGGCAGATTATCTCCTGGGCGAGAGCGATGAATTCTCCATCATGCAGCGCGGCCCGATGGAAAACCTGTTTTTCGTGCCAAGTGGACGCTCCGTGACACATCCTGCGGAGCTGATCGCGAACGGACGACTGAAGATGCTCCTGCAACGGGTGGAGCCACTGTTCGACTGGATCATCGTGGATTCGCCGCCGGCGGTGCCCGTGTCGGATGCCAGCCAGTTGGCCAACTTCTGCGATGGTGTGCTGATGGTGGTGCGCTCGAATGCGACGCCGTACGACAGTGCGCAAAAAGCGCGCCAGGAATTCCAGGGGAAACTTCTGGTGGGAGTCGTATTGAACGGGATCACCCGCTCGGATTCCTACTACTCGCGTTACTACTACGAATCGTACGAGAAGACGTCAAGACAGAAGGCGTAACAAGGGCCACCTGTGATCCGACTGTTCAATGTC
>JGI12627J18819_10000456_pt1 | contig 13434 bp, 14 predicted proteins | sample TexAe_OM1H0_M2_FD_18819 | JGI IMG/M metagenome (IMG submission 18819)
CGCCGGCTACTGCCAAACGAGTTGGCTAGGATCGGCTGCAGCCACACATACAGAGCTGCGGCTACGTCGCACAATCCATCGGGTGTGCAGCTTGTGATAACCAAGGTAACGGCAGCTTATGTCGCTGACGGAACCGTCGACCTGCCTTCGGAGGAAGCACGCGATTTCGCCGCCTTCATTCTGCAAGGAGGGATGAGCGAATGCGGCCCGGGAGCGAGGCCACCAGGCATGCTATACCTCGTGAATCTCCATCCCTACGCAGGACTCTCAGGGTCTGTAGGCCCAACTGCTCAGGGAGCTTTCCAGTTGTCACCTTTGGGCATTAAGCGCCTCGGCTGCAGCAACGGTCCTGCAACACCCGGTCCGTTAACCGATGCACACCTTGAAACAAAAAGAACCCTCGACTCAAAATTGATCGCGGCCCCGATATCGGAATCAGTATCGCCCCGGCCGCCCATGGCAAGGGCCGCCGAAAATCCTGGAGCTAAGAGGGTCGACGAATTGTTCCATGTCTTCGGCGATGTACGTTCGTCAATAGTGTTCGACGCTTCCGTAGCGCAATACGAAGATCCACACTTCTACTCACGTGGCTGGCTCGAAGATGCGATCAAGTCTGCGCTGAATGCCGCAAAACAGCCCGAACGCCCAGGACTCAATTGGCCGCAAGACTCGTTGCAGACGAAATTGTCGACCTCGATGTCGGTTCAGTCTGTATATGACTACGAATTAATTGAACCTTCAACGTTGCAGATGCATGTCACCGACGATTGCGAACGACCCGCTACCCTCACGATACAGTTTGCCTTCGAAGACGGCGCTTGGCGGATTGTTCATACCAATCATGATTCATCAGGAGCCGGCAAAGCGTGGTACAGAGAGGGCATGAACCCCACGAAACAATATGCTCCGATCAAATCAGGGGACCGCTCGCGCTATCCTAGCGGCTGTCGTGACGAACATTCCTAAACCTGCAGATCCCGCTTGCAATAGGCTAAGTTTTGAGAAACCTCACTCGACATATCAAGAGACGAATATGACCAGCCCTATGTACTTGAACTCTGTTGCCGTGTTTAAGCAACTGCTGACCGCTTTGAAGATCATTCTCGCTCAGGCCAACGCACACGCCGTTGCCGGCTCGATCGACCCAGATGCGTTTTTACAGGCGCGCCTCTATCCGAACATGTTCCCGCTGGTCAAACAAGTGCAAATTGCTGCCGATTTTGCGCGCGGGATCTCGGCACGCCTTGCAGGCATTGAAGTTCCTGTCTACGAAGGGAAGGAGAGGAGCTTTGCAGATCTCGACGGGCTATTGACGCAGACGCTGCAATTTATTGATGCCGTGAGCGCTTCCAAATTCGAAGGCAGCGAATTGAAGGAAATCGTATTGCGTCCCGGCACGCCAAAAGAGAGGAAACTTGACGGTCAGACATATTTATCCAACTACGGCTTGCCGCAATTTCTCTTTCATGTCACCACCGCCTACGCGATTTTGCGTCACAACGGATTGCCCATCGGCAAGCGGGATTTCATGGGAGCGTACTAACATCGCATGATGTCCCCAGACTGCTACAGCCTGTCACGCTTCCTCGACGCCCAGATTGGTATCTACTCCCAGGTCCTCCGCGAGCTGCGCGACGGCCAAAAACAATCCCATTGGATGTGGTTCGTCTTCCCTCAGCTTCGAGGCCTAGGTTCCAGTCCCACTGCACAGAAGTATGCGATCCATAGCATCGACGAGGCCAATGCCTATCTTGAGCACCCAGTCCTGGGCGCCCGGCTACGCGAGTGCACGCAGCTCGTCAACGCAATCCAGGGACGACCTGTCGATGGCATCTTCAGTTTTCCCGACAATCTGAAATTCCAATCTTGCATGACATTGTTCGCGGAAGTCTCCAAAGAGACGATTTTCATTGACGCCTTGAACAAGTACTTCACCGGTGAGAGAGATCGCAAAACACTCGTGTTTTTGTGATGCCGCGTTTTGGCAAAAAGCTTGAGCTTTGTCTTTGCACGTTCTGTTAAGTGAGCGGTCAGTGCTTTTGACCCTCCCCTGAGATCAGTGCAAACTCTGGATTGCTACGAAATACACGGAAGTCGCGGATGCGCAAAAAGCCAAGGGGAGAGTTGCTACAAGGACTGTCGATCAGCCTAATCGTTTTCATCGTACTCTCTCCAAGTCTCGCGGCGGCGCCGCACAGCGTCGATGAGCTATTCCGCCTCAATGTTGTGCGCGATGCGGCTCTCTCTCCCGACGGTACCCGGGTCGCACTCATATGCCGAGTTGATGATAAGACAGGCGACATGCTGTATGTCATGGATACGGATCACCCGAATTCACCGGGCTCCGTGCACAAGATTTCCCTCGGTGCTTCGGAACATTTGCGGGCGGTGTGGGTAAAATGGGCTACGGAAACGAGGCTAATGGTGGGAATGCTCATCACGCGCGGGCTTGTCACGAGCGCTCGAGTGGAGGCCATTGATGCCGACGGATCTCACCCGACGGTTCTGTTTTCCGGTTCGAAGATTCTCAGGGAGTCCCTGGACCTTTCAGAAATTGCGGGTCGGCTTCCGGATGACCCTATCCACATCATCATGCCTGCGCGGACAGATAGGGCAAACGACCTGTTCAATGTCGACGTCATGACAGGCCAGGCAATCCAAATCGCCAAAGGGCGGGAAAGCACTGTAGGCTGGATTGTCAAGAATGGAGAGCCGGTATTGAGGTACGACCTCAATGTCACGGCCACCGCTGTCTCTGTCTACGGCCATGCGCGGCAGGCGAAAGAGGAGTGGACCCTTCTCACGAAATATAGTCGCGAGGAACTGCAAAAGGTTGACTGGTTCTACGCCGGCGCGGCTCCCGGACTCGACGAGATATACATTCGTTCGCGTCCCCCGGGCGCGGACACCACAGGCATCTATTCCTACAATATCAATTCGAAAACCACGGGCGATGTAGTCGCGCAGGTTCCAGGTTTCGACGTCATCGGCCCGATCGATATCGACGGAATCCTCGCTGGAGTTGCGTATATAGGGGACACATTGACCTATCTGCTGAAGGATCCGGTGCTTCAAAAGCACATTGATGGAGTGAACAAGTATTTCAAACGTCAGGCAAATGTTGTGATCGTGGGTATCGACCACGCCAAGAAGCACTTATTGCTCCACGTTGGCGGTCCACGCGATCCCGGAGACTATTACTTGTACGACACTTCTCAAGCGCATCTCGAATTGCTGATGTCCGGACGCCCATGGCTGGAGCCTGATCGGTTGGCATCGACGGAGGTGCGCAACATTACCGTGCGCGATGGCACGCAGGTCACCGCCTACCTGACCAGCTTGGGATCCTCTTCAAATAAGCGACCGCTGGTGGTTATGCCGCACGGTGGACCTGAATTGCGCGATTCCATAGAATTTGATCCGATTGTGCAGTCCTTCGCGGCTCAGGGATGGCAGGTATTGCAGGTCAATTTTCGCGGCTCCGACGGCTATGGCGCGAAGTTCGCTGAGGCAGGACATGGTCAGTGGTCGCGCATGATGCAGGATGACGTGACCGATGCGGTTGGCGATCTCGTAAAGGCTGGCCTCGTGCCGCCCGACCGCATAGTCATCTACGGGGCAAGTTACGGCGGATATGCCGCTCTCGCGGGTGCCGCCACGACGCCGGATTTATATCGGGCTGCCGTATCAGTTGCCGGTGTCAGCGACCTCAGCGCATTTTTAAGATACGAGCGGTATCGAGATGATGGCGACGCCTTATTGTACGAACATTGGGTCAAACTGATCGGCAATCCCAAGACAGATGATGCCGCCTTGCGTGCAGCCTCACCTAGCCAACGCTCCAACGACATTCACATTCCAATACTTTTGATGCACGGCTCGGCCGACACAGTCGTTCCCTTGGAACAGTCCCGAATTATGAAAGCGTCGCTCGAGCGGGCGCATAAGAACGTACGATTGAAGATATTTGAGGGAGAAGGGCATTCCTACTGGAGTCTAAAGGACGAGATCAAACAGACCAACGAGGCCATTGAGTTCTTCAGGCAGGTGCTCGACTAGCGTGGCGAGTCATGCACCGATCCAGCTTATCCACAAGCTCAGGGGATAACCCTGTGTATAACCAGTCTGCGATGAACAAAACGCCAACGCCATTCAGCCCCTTATGTCGAACTGGTGAAAATTTGAGCATCTTGAAAAAGACTCAAGATTAACAATTGCGAGCTAGCGCTTTGTCAGCCTTCGAGTTTTCTTCGAACTCTTTTTCTTAGATTTTCCTTTTGCCGCCTTCACCTTCGCTTTGCGGCGCATCTTCACTAGCTCTTCGATCAACGTGTCGACCGGCTCGCGTTTTTTCGCCTTACGTCGCATCCACACCAGTGCATCTAAAAGATTGTCGACCGCTTCTTGTTGTTTCGCCATGCGGCATTCTAACCTGCCGGCGGTTCGATCCAAAATGAGTCGGGACCAACCGTAGCGGGACAGGAAGGGGGTAGGGAATTACCGAGCTCGAAACCTGGCTTGGATAGCCTGCGGACGCACAGGCTGTCAGTGGTGCGTTGTCTCGACAAAGCATGAGTTCATTCAGGATACTCGTGTCGCTCGCCCCAAGGGTCGCGAACTTCGCGCACGCCGTTTGTTTTGTTACCAATATAAAAGGGTTCCACGGGCACCTTGCCAAAACCTCCGGGAATATCGAGGACGTAGGTCGGCAGGCACACTCCTGATAGCCGGCCTCTTAAACTTCTGACCAACTCCTGTCCTGCTTCGAGCGAGAGGCGAAAATGCGAGGTTCCGGGCGCCAAGTCAGGATGGTGCAAGTAATAGGGCCGCACCTTGTGCTTGACCAACTGACGAAACAGAGTTTCAAGTGCCGCGACATTGTCGTTCACGCCCTTCAGCAACACTGTCTGGCTCAACAAGATCACGCCACTATCTGATAATAGTTTGAGCGCCGCCACCGCTTGGCCAGTGAGTTCATCCGCATGATTCACATGCACCGCAAGATAAACTGGCACCCGCTGCTGCAGAGCGGCCAGCGTCCCATCGTCGATGCTGTCCGGCGAAACAATCGGCACGCGCGAATGAATTCGCAGCACCTCGAGGCTATCGATCGCCGCAAGTTGCTCCAAGACACTGCGAAGCCGTCGCGCCGACAAGGTCAAGGGATCGCCACCCGTCAAGATGACTTCGCGCACGTGAGGTTGCGCGCGAATGTACTCTATCGAGGCATCGAGGGCCGCGCCCTGCAGAGCTTTGCCTTTGCTACCCACCATCTCGCGCCGAAAACAAAACCGGCAATACACCGGGCACGAGTGCGCGACCTTCAGGAGCACGCGATCCGGATATCGGTGCACAATGCCCTCGACCGGACGATGAGCCCGATCGCCGATCGGGTCAGCCGTCTCATACGGCAGCATTTGCAGCTCACGCGGATCGGGTGTGAATTGAAGGACGAGCGGGTCGTCCGGCGGACGCCCATCGAGCAGCGAGCTCAGGTAAGGCGTCATCCGGTAATCATATCGATCCGTGACGTCAGTAATCGTAGACACAGGCTATATGCTGATATGTGAGCCGGGCGCTCAGACTGTTTGCAGGAGCAAACGCTGCCGTGACGATCAAAAGACCACCATTGAGACGTCATGCTCCCTGTGGGAGACGGCACTTATCATCTCTCAACTCCTACAAAGGCCTCAGCCGAAAGGCCAGAGGCAAATTCGCGCCGGCAGTATAGGCACAAATTGGTGCGAAAACTTTGAAAGATTCTTATCCGGCATTGAATCCTTGCTTAGCCTTCAGTCTTTACCATCGATATTGCCGTACTCGGCAACCCTGCTGAATTCACGGTTCATTTAAGTCGCGTGCCGGTCGACGGGGAAAATCACCGGTGCACCTCCGGTAATATTCCTCTGAAAATCCAGCCTATACTTTCGAGCCAGCATGTGAGGATGCTCGCTTCGAAACGCTTGTCAGTGATGCGCTGCCAGCCAAGGCTCGAGCGAGAATTTCTGGATTCCCGATTGTCCAGTGAAATAGATCGTGCGCCCATCGGGATCGAGGTGCGAACCCCAAGGCAGTTCCTTGTTCAAGCCTTCTCCAAGGTCGATCGGCGCGCCCCAATGGTCTCTTTCGCGAAACGCGATATTCAATCGTCCCAGACCGCCTTTGACCTTGCCAGCATCGAACACAATGAACGACTGATCCGGAGCCACTGCTGGATCGTGCAGTGACTCTTTCGGATCGCCGAGAGTTACGAATTCAGGCGCAAGATAAGCGCCGCTGCGATATCGGGACCGCCAGAAATGCATCGACTTTTCGCCCGCGTCCCATCGCATGAAGTACAGCGTCCCGTCGGACGCGATACTCGCAAAATCGATGAACACGTCGCTATTGATGATTGCGCTGAGCCAAACTGGCTCACCCCACGCCGCTCCTTTGCGGTCGACCCGCCAAATATTGGAGCCCGGACCAGGTCCTCCCGCGAAATAGCTTTGCACCAACGGTTCACCGCCGGGCTTAATCGGTCGATCTGAATTGAACAACAGATAGCTGCCATCTGGAGCCACGACAGGATCCTGATCGAACCATTTCCCGGAGAAACTCGCGGTTTCCGGGGCAGACCAGCGCCCCTTCACTTTGTGCGACACCATGATGGTCTTGCGCTTACCCTCACTGCGATCAAAAAACACGGCGTTGCGATCCGGCGTAAATGCCAAGGTGTCGTCGCTATCCTGATTGATGATGCCATCCAGGGTCATCGGCAACACGGCAACGGGCGCGATATCCTCCGCAACAGATGTCGCGGCGATGAAACACAGGACGGGCAGGGCACGGAAAAAGGCTGTATGGCTCATGAAAACTCACCAACTTATTAAATGCCGGCGATCGTAGAGGGCTCTTGGGAACGACACGACTACCGCTTTGACGAAAAAATCAGGTACCACTTCTGCGAATTGTCCGAATGCACCAACAGGAGCGACTGACTGCCAATGATGGCCGGATACTGCTACGTCGCAATCGAAGTTTCATGAGGAGGTTAGCCCGCGGTATAACCTGTAGGATTGCGCCGTGTTGAGCTAACCAGTTGAGGCCCTTCTACAACTCTTCGCTGACTCTCTGAACCTGCATTCGAAACTGAGAATACTGTAAGGAACAGCATCGTTCTAGCAAGCCGGGCCACACATTGTCTCCGGAGTTCACAGAGCGCTCACAATAGTCGAGATCAGACGCTTGAAATCCAAGCTCTTCCTGCATTAGTGGGTGTGCGATTAATTCGCTCTCGAAATCGTCAGAGTCGCTGTCGACCTCATCGGTGATCTGAAGAAAAATATCCAGCGAGTCTCTTCGCAACGAAGCACAATTGACGATCAGCTCTATCTTCTTGGACTCTACGAACTCCAAGAGATTGCAGGCAATCGAAATCGCGTCAAGCGCCGAAGATGTGTACAGAGAGGAATATTGCTCTGTATCTGGAGCCGATTCTTCACATTCCGCTGAAGAAATTGTGAGCGGCACTTGTAAACGCGAACCTTCTACCTGTGCCCACATTTGGCTTTGAACTGCGCGAAGCATTGCCGCCTGGAGCCCCAGTCTCGAACTGAAAGCGGTAGAAATTGGGTGCCGCACGTTCAAGTAGTTGAATCCCAAATGCGAAGCAGAATGCGGCCGGCAACTTGCTTAGACCGTGACTTAGATTATCCGCACTGAATACGTATGCCATTGGTCACCTAAGTTACCGAATAGCGATGCGTCCGTCCGGGTAATCGACGACATTGACCCGCCTTATATCTACAATGAAACTTCGCATAATGTATATTATGTTAAGTCAAGAATTGAGATCCTTTCGCCATTCTTTCGCGTTCCCGCGGCCGTCGCATTGGCAGCGTTTTATCCAGTCAATCCAAACGATCTAAGTTCCTGTGGCCCGGATTCGACAAGCGCGCCCAATGTTTTAACTCGAACACAGGATCTCATTTATGACTGACAAGCCCAAGACATTCCAGGGCGATCGTCAGCCCATTTATTCCACGTCCCATTGGCACCCGCCGCTTCTACGCTACCGACTTTCCCCTCACATCGCTCGAACAGTTCGGGCGATGAAAGTCCAAACATCTAAATCAGGAGTAATTTAAATGAACAATCGCAATCAAAACACCGCCCGAGTCCAAGCACCCGCACCCGCGGAAACCTCTTCCCTCACGTACTTGAACGTGTTCACGTCGGAAGTCAATGTGCGGCGGCGAGAATGTCCAGCAATATTTGCCGCGAGCGGCGTTGCCCGTACCCATGACCGTAGGCGCTCGACGTAATGGCGACCACCATGTGCAAAGAAGGAATCAAATAGATCTTATTGCCGCCGTTCCCAGAAGCAAAGTGAACCTCAATCTTTTTGCTCCCAACCGCTTCATCTTTGGTATACCACATGAATCCATAATAGTCCGCATATGGATCATCCTCAGATATTCCGACCTGCCGAGACAAGCTTGCGTCGAGCCATTCGCGTTTGATGACGCGGTGGCCATCCACCAATCCACCGTTTAGAACCATCTGGCCAATGGCTGCTTCATCGCGAGTCGTGATGGAGAAATTCCCCTGACCCGCGGTGCGGTTTACAGGCACGTGTTCCCACTTGAAACGCCGAATCGCCAATGGCGCCAGCAGATTCCTTCTGGCGAACTCGTCCAACGAAAGATGACTGGCATTCTCGACGATGGCGCCGGCCAAGAACGCATTGATCGACGCATAGACGTACTTAGTCCCCGGTTGCCGTTTCATCGGCACGGCGAAAACTGCGCGCAGCCAATCTGTTGATTGGCTCAGCACGTCCTCATTCCCAGGACTTGCAGCATCGAGATCGTCCGCATCGAGTCCCGAGCGCATGTTCAAAAGATCCCGGATGGTGATCTTCTCCTTGCCGTCACGCGGCAACTCCGGCAGGTACTTGAAGATCGGATCCTCAACGCTGCCAATCAGGCCTTTGTCGATCGCGATGCCCATCAAAGCGAAGTGACGCTCTTGGTAGCCGAGCGAATGTCGTGAAGCGTGCCGGCATCATCACCGTTGAAATAGTGCTCGCTGACCAATCGCCCATCACGGAGCACTACGACCCCCTTAAGGTCACCATGCGGGTCCTTCTCCAGCTCCGAGTAGATTGCTTTCAGGGCGATCATGTCCACAGCGCCGTCGCGGTTGGAAGATGACCAAATCACGCCGGCAGGGTCAGCTGAAGAAGTCGCCGATGGTCCCGCGAGCGCTACGGCACTGAAGAAACCAGCCGTCACTATTTTTAAGAAATGACGCCTATTGCGAGTGTTCATTCAGGACTATGGCATCCCAACGTACAGTCAACGCGTTCCGAGTCTCGATCCTAAGAGTGACCGAGCTACTGATTCCTGATCTTCTTTGTTACCTTCTCCGCCTTCACCCGCTCATACACTTCCTCTCTGTGTACCTCGACACTCTTCGGAGCATTGATCCCCAATCTCACCTGACTCCCATTGAGTCCAACGACGCTCACCGTGACATCATTTCCAATCATCAGCGTCTCGCCAATTCGGCGCGTCAAAATGAGCATCCAAATGCCTCCGTCATCGCCCAGTGGGCGAAATGATGAGTTTCCCGAGCCCGTGTCTACCGCGACAATTCCGAGTATCATCCAAGTGGTGTGCATCCAAAGTGAAGCACTCCAATTGTTTTCTGGACCGTGCGAAACAGGAGGTCCGCCTGGGAGCCTCCATGGACGAATTTACTGCGTTCCAGAAAAACTGTCGCTTCTCTGCGGCCCGAAAAGCAAATGCGTTCCACTAAAATGTAGCACAGCGTTGTCTTTGCGCACGCGGTATTTGAGTGCGTTGCAGATTTAGTCGACGCTTCCCATGCACAGCCGATTTTCGCCCAATGGCATCTCGCAATGAAAGCGCGCCAGTCTCGACGAATTCCTCGATCTAAACCACTTACCACGTGCAAGCACGTTCGAAAGGGCGTTTCCTTTGTACCCCAAAGGGGGCGTTTACCGCCCCCGATTAGACTTCAATGCCCGGTCTTAGTCTGCGCCTGCTTGAGCTCTTCCTTGCGGATGCTCATTTTCTCGCCCAGCGCCTCGGTATCAATCGTGGAGTTTTCCACCTGCGGGAAAACGTCCCGTTCCTCCTCAGCGGCATGGGCAGCGATCTTGCTGCCCAACTCGCTAAGCTTCTTATCATACCCAGGCTCGCCCGGCTTCAAATCACCGAGCGCCTCGATTGCGTCGCTGGCTTCTTCCTGATCGTCCGTCGCCTCCTGCAAGACATCCTTCTTACGGAGAATTTCACGCACAGCCGGGAAGAACACTTCGTTCTCGACGCCCTCATGAACAGCAAGTTCATCGCGGATTTTGGCAACGAGCGCGTCTTTTTCCGCGTCGGAGGCTCCTTGTTTCGTGATGGTATCGAGTTGGCCAAATAGTCTCTTAACTTTCTGGTGGTCGGCCTTCAACAAATCGACTGCGTCAAAAGACGAAGTCTTAGAAGAAGCTGGGGATTGATCGGTGTTCATGTCGGCTCCTGATAAACGGTGGGTACCCCAGTCTATGACGACAAGAACAGCGCGCGGTCATCTGCCGACAGATACGCACGTAGGAAACCGACACCCCGGCGTCAGGACAGCAATCGCCCGTGCCGTCAAGAAATTGGCCGAGAGCTTGCGCAACGAGCAAGCCACCCGAGAGCGGCTATTGCTGCAAATTGCCCAGCAATCCGCCCGCCCGCCCGTAAAGAAACGTTCCGGGTCATCAACAGTAAAACGTAAGCGCCAAAAGCAAAAACCAAAGGCACGCCTACGCAAAGACTCATCCACGAAGAAACTCAAGACTAAGAAGCGACGCTAAATATCCCGCCGCGACAAAGGCGAAGTAGGTGACCATGAGCACCGGCCTAATGTCTTGGTTGTTTTGCATGACGATGAAGCTGGCCATAACCACCAGCAGCGCTGCAAAACCCAGAGCAACGCTGACTGCCGCCCGCCGTGCTGGCGATGGCGAACTCTGATTGATTGCCTGATTCATAAGTCTCTCCCTAGTCAAGAACTGTCACCCGACAATCCGGCGGTCTTCGGTACGATCGTCAATACCCACCACCAGCCCCGTTGGTTGCAAATCAAAGTGGGACACCGCGATTGAATAGCGATCAGTCCGCAGGGCGGTCGCCCAGCCGCGAGGGCGAACTCGACTCGCGCCTGCGTGAAAATGACTGGCCTGCTGCGCAAGGAACAGGCGGCGCGAGAATCACAACTTCAACGCATTACCACCCTGACTGCGCCGCCCAGCGGCGCAGAACGCCCGCAGGGGCGGCCCCGGACTGCCAGACGCGCCGGCCCCAGCCGATATACAGTCAAGCGTCTCTCCCGAAAAAGGTCCGTGGCGCGCAAACGCAAATGAAGCACACTCCTCCGTTTCCTAGGAGCGCTGACGCATCCGCAAGGGTGAGCCGCACGCCGGCGAACGCTGGCACAGGGAAGTGCGGCCGGACCGCAGCGGGCGCGACTTGAGGGTGCGAGCGGAATAAAACGTCCCGTCCCGGAGTCTGCCCCTGATCATGGCCATGTTCTTCACTATCAAGGCAGGCGCAGCTGTGTCATGCAAGATCGTGATACATAACTCACTATTCATGGGCGCCTCGATTCTGGCGATTCTTCGGCCTCTTGCTGGATACTCAGCCCGGCACGGGAACGATTCACGTCCTGGTTAGTCGATAGTTCAACCCAAGAACTGAGTTGGCACGGATGATTTCTGTACCGCGCGGAGAGCTGAAAACTTATGACTAGATTTCTGCATCGAGCTGTCTCCTTGGCAATTCTCTTCGGAACGGCCTCCTTCTTCGCACCGACCTTTGCGACTACTTCTCCGCCTTTCGACCCGAAACCGTGGCTGGACGACCTCGAACAGACACGCCAAGCGGTGGCGACGAAATACGCCAACCTGGAATGGGTCGTGATCGAACGCGAAATCGACCTTGAGTCACTGTTCACTGACGCAAAATCACAGCTGCAATCCGCCACCAGCGAAACAGACGCGCGAGCCGTTTTTGACCGGTTGGCGCGGCGTTTCGGTGACGGCCATGTGAGGTTTCGATGGTCCACCGATCACAGTCCCACGGCGGTGCCGAAAGCTGACTGCGCTGCCCTCGGCTACGACTTAGGTATTCGCGGCAAACCAGTCGCCGCATTCATGCCCGGATACTTGCCGATCGCCGATGAGCCCGCTAAGGAATTCCCCGCGGGAACCATACAAGTGAAGGGTCATCGGGTCGGTGTGATCAGAATCGGCATTTTTACGCCTGATGGCATGCCGGAACTCTGCGCCGAAGCGCTGACCGCACTTAAGATCCCTCCAGAGAGTGAGTGCGATGACAAATGCAAAGACCGGATTGACGCCTGGGTAGCGGACCGCATGACACGCGACTTGGCGGCTCAGCTTCGCGCCATCGATAATGCCAAGGCGGACGTGCTCCTGGTCGATGTCGCCAACAACGGCGGTGGCACAGAGTGGGCGGAGGTCGCCGCACGCATGGTGACCGCCGTTCGACTGAAATCAGAGCGCATCGGATTCGTGCGAGGGCCGCACTGGAAAGAGCACTTCACCTACACGATCGACGATCTGCGGGTCGCAGCAAAAAGCGCCTCCAAGAATGACCAAGAGATCCTCAACGGGCTGGCGGAACAAGCACGAGCCTACCAGGCTGAGGCGGCAACCCCTTGCGACTCACAACCCCTGTGGCAAGGGAAACGCCCCTCCTGCAATTGGCTCGGGGTTGGATTCTACGCGTCGGGATTAATCGACTCCGCCGATCCCCAATCGCTCAAAAACAAACCCTGGGCCAAGGATTTCTTCACTCCCATGCAATACCCCTACGAAGAGGGTGTCTGGCGCGGACCCCTGATCTTATTGGTCAACGGAAACACCGGTTCCGCCGCAGAGGAATTTGCCGCGGTGCTCCAGGACAATCGCGCAGCCGTCATCATGGGAGCCCCCACCGCAGGCGCCGGTTGCGGCCATACCAATGGGGGTACCCCCACAACGCTCAAAAAAAGCCGCGGCGTTTTGGAGCTGCCGGATTGCGCGCGCATTCGAGCGGATGGTTCCAATGAGGTCATGGGTATCCAACCAAATGTCCTTGTGGGTTTGCGAACCACGGACGGACCGCATCGCCAAGGCATTAGGGTCGCAGAGAAACTACCTGAGGCCATCGCGCGCTCAATCGAGATGAGGACTGGGACGGTCCCCGGTCCTTAGATCAAGCCGCAACTCCTTCGCCGTCTCGGAGTCTAGTTCAGGAGGCAAACCAAGCCACGCGCGAATCACTCGCCCGTCGAAGCAGCCTTCGGCGATCTTGGCGACGCGCCGAATGCAGTCAGCGATCTTGTGACCGCGGTGAACTCGATCCTTCTTTGGACCATTACATA
>JGI12627J18819_10000457_pt1 | contig 13432 bp, 10 predicted proteins | sample TexAe_OM1H0_M2_FD_18819 | JGI IMG/M metagenome (IMG submission 18819)
TTGCCTGCATTCCCACCCTGACCCAAGCCCGTGCCACCCAAGTTTGCATTGGCCGCATCCGCCTGGTCTTCGATCAGGTAGATTCGCGTGGCACTCACGCTGTAGACGCTGAAGGTCATTCCCGGCACTGCCATCGGCAATAGAGCGACGGTTGAGCGTCCATAGGCATCGGCGGCGCTGACCGTTCCGGAAGTGAAAGTCTGCGCGAGCACCGGGGTTCCTCCGTCATTGAGATCGAGCACGCTATCGGCCGTGACCAGCGAGCCGCTGTCAAAGTGCAGGATTCCGCCGGCGACAAGCGCGTTGCCAGTGGACGTATCGCTGCCTTGGGCGGCGAATGCAAAGGAGCCATCCGGCGCTGCTGCACTCGTCTGTAGCTCGAGCGACCCGGTTGCGGTCGCCCAATCATCGTGCTCCGATATGAGCGCGCGCGTCGCTGCAACCAGTGTGCCGCGGATCGTGATCAGTCCGTTGTCGCCGATGACGGGCGCCCCGGGCGTGGTATCTGCAACCGCCTGCAGCGTGATTTGTAGATTGCTGCCGGCTGCGCTGACCGCGGACTGCGTCGGATCGATTGCGAAGTGATCCCCCGCAGTCAGGTCCGTGAAATCCTCCTCACCTCCCGCGATCAGGCCGCCGACCACCTTGAACGCACCGGCGATGGTATAGGGCCCCTGAGATTGATCTACGCCAGAGAGTTGAAACACATAGGTTCCATCGGCCAATAGCCGGCTCGGCGCGCCGTTGATCGTCACCGTTCCGGAAACATGCTTGGTGCTGTCGGCCACGGAGGTCGCCGTTATGGTGACCGTGCCGCCGCTTGGCACCACAGCCGGCGGCGTATAGGTGGTCTGGGAGGCGCTTGAGGTCTGAAGCGGATTAAAGGACCCGCAGTCCACGCCTCCGCACTGCACCGTCCAGCTGACGCCTTCATTGCTAGGGTCGTTTGCCACGGCGGCCGCTACGGCTGCAGTGGTGCCGACTTGCACACTGGCTGGCAAAGGCGGTGCGAATGCCACTTGAATCGGCAGACTCGGGCCGCCGCCGCTGCCTCCGCAGGCGCTGAGCCAAAACGCGCTCGCGGACAGTGCAGCAGGCCAAAACGTACGTAATGTAATCATCGAAAGCTCCCAAAATATGTATCCGTTTATGCGCCGGGCCGCCGGCGTAACAGCCGCAGCTCGGAGTTCCTAGTTAGTGCTTGCTTTTGGCAACGCCTGTTTGCAATCACGTGTTTACTATCTTAGCAATGAGAACACTTGTTTGCAAACCTGTGTTTTCTGTGCTAGTTTAGGGAGCATGGATAAATCCAGCCACGCGACTCCGGTGCGCCGCTCCCAACCCGCCCGAGATCGAATTCTCGAGGCCGCCCGGCAGATTTTTGGCCGCGAGGGGTACGAGCACGCCACCATTCGCGCCATTGCGGCGGAAGCGCAGATCAATGCTTCACTGGTAATGCGCTATTACGGCAGCAAGGAGGCGCTTTTTGCCGCGGTCGCGGACTTTCGTCGTACGGATCCGAAAGTCTACGCGGGGACGCCGCGCTCTCAGCTAGGGGAGGCGATCATCACTCGCCTGATTGGCCTATGGAAAGACCCGACAATTGGCGCGACGCAACGGGCCATGCTGCGCGCGGCGTTTACGATTGAGTCCGCGCGGGCCAAATGGCTTAGGTACGGGAACGAGTATGCGCAGCTGTTCGAAACTTCGATGTCTGATCCCGATGCGGCCGGCATGCTGTCCCTGTTCGGCTCCCAGATAATTGGGCTGTTTATAACGCGGCACATCCTCAAACTGCCGCAGGTAGTCGATCTGCCCGATGAAACCCTGACGCGGGAAGTGGGCCGTGCGGTCCAGGCTTACATCAACCGCGCTCGCAAGATCTCGACTCGCGGCGACGCCGGCCGATCAGGGCCCGAAAGGGCCCTACGACAGGCCAACTCTCAGCTCAACGTGACCAAGAATCGGAAGAACAAACAGAAATGACGGCAGATACCAACACCGGCGCCGGCAAGCCGCTGCGCTCACAGCCCACCCGCGATCGCATCCTCGAAGCCGCCAGAGCCATTTTTGGACGCGACGGCTACGATCGGGCCACGATCCGCGCCATCGCGGCCGAAGCCGACATCAACCCTGCCATGGTTATGCGCTATTACGGTAACAAGGAATCCCTGTTTGCGGCGGTCACAAGCTCGCCAGTGGATCCGGCTGACTTCCAAACCGTGCCGAAGAGCCATCTTGGCGAATCCGTGATCCGGCATGTTCTTGAAGCCTGGGACGATCCGGAAAAATCGGCCACCCAGCGCGCGATCCTGCTGGCCGCACTCTCCGACGAGGATGCCCGCGCGCGCTATTTGCAACAGCATCAACAAAGCTACGCGGCGCTTCTCGAGCGGCTGGGTAACTCCAGGCGTTCGATTGAGGCCGCTGCGCTCATGAGCACGCAGATTATCGGACTGCTCGTCGCGCGCTACATCCTGCGCGTTCCCCGACTGGTCTCGATGTCGCGCGAACAGCTGGTTCGGGAGGTAGGAGAGACTTTGCAAGGCTATGTGCGGATCGCATCCGGCTGAGCTGATCGCATCGACGAAGACCAAGCGACCGGCGGCTCCGCAGGAGCCAAAATCGCTGCAAATGAGCATAATGACACCCTGGTCGCTCACGCTGACAGCCGATCCTCAGGTAGACATGCGAAGCTTAAACGTACGTTGGTAGCAATGATCAGATATGCGCGATGCTGGGTGGCTACGGGTCTCCTTTTTCCGCTAACTTCTCTTCCGCACACGTTGGAGCCGGCAAACGCGGCGAAGATTTATGCGGCTGATTGTGCGAGCTGCCACGGCACACAATTGCAGGGCGCGCAGGGACCACCGCTCACCGCAGAAAAATATTCACATGGCATGAGTGACGATGAGATTGCGCACAGCATCCGAGATGGATTTCCCGAAAAAGGGATGCCGCTGTGGCGAGAAACTCTATCCGAGGATGACATTCGAAGCCTCGTCAAACTAATCCANGCAAAACGCAGTGAAAATACTCTGCAGCGCCTTCGGGAGATGGACGAGGCGGAAATACAGGCGATTCCGTCGGGCTTGNTCGCGACCGAACTGGAAAAGCTTCGCATTCAAGTCATAGGCAAGNCCCGCATGCCATGGGGCTTGGCGGCGCTTCCCGACGGTCGTTTGCTGGCCACGGAACAAGAAGGCGCGTTGCGCGTCATTGAGCAAGGTCGCCTGGCGGCCGAGCCCATATATGGGACACCGCTCGGTAAACCTCAGGACAGATTCCACCGGATCCTACTTGATGTTGCAGTTCATCCTCGCTTCAGGGAAAACGGCTGGATCTACCTGACGTGTGGCGACACCATCCAAGTTGACGGAAAGCCGCTCACCGTAGTGTCGCTGGTGCGCGGACGGATAAACCACAATAACTGGATCGATTCGCAGAACTTGGTCAGCGTGCCCACCGACAGCACCGCAACCGGACGCATTGCGTTTGACGGCGCAGGCCACGTTTTTTTAACCACGGCCAGCGATGCCGGGGTTAGCCAAGCGACGGGAAAAGAACCGATTCCACTGGAACAATTGTTGCGTTCGGCGCCTCAGGATTTACGCGATCCCAATGGCAAGATCTTGCGTTACAACGATGACGGAACGATTCCCTCAGACAATCCTTTCATTTCAGCCCCAGGCGCTTTCGCCGCGATTTGGAGTTACGGCCATCGAAATCCAGAGGGCCTGGCCTTCCATCCAAGTACTGGCCAGCTTTGGTCATCGGAACACGGACCTCGCGGCGGCGATGAGCTGAACCTCATCTTCGAGCGACACAATTACGGCTGGCCTGTGATCAGTTATGGAACGCGCGATGATGGCATTTCAGTGGGCACCGAGGCTCAGCACGAGGGCATGGATCAGCCAATAATAAATTGGACCCCGGAAGTGGCTGTCTCTGCGATCTCGTTCTATGAGGGGAAGAAATTCCCACATTGGCGAGACAATTTATTGGTTGGCACGCTTGTACGACGAGATCTGTTCCGCGTTGTCTTGTTAAATGGGCATGCTGTGCTGCAGGAAGTGATACTGAACAATCTAGGCCGAATTCGAGCCATTGCGACGGGAGCAGATGGAGATATTTACCTGGCTCTTGAACTGAGGTCGCAGGGTTTGATTGTCCGGCTAGTGCGGCCATGAATCAGGAGCAAGGCCAACCGTCCGCAACCGCGCTTCGCGCGCCGTCCCAAAGCCTCCGGCGTCCAAAAATGCTGCACGCATTTTTGTCGAACCAGCGAGTTCGTCCACACACCCTGCACCTTCTGAAAAAATAAGGCCCCAATATGGGGCCTCATTTTTTTTCAGTGGCGGAGAGGGTGGGATTCGAACCCACGTGCCGGAATTACCCGACCATCCGATTTCGAGTCGGCGCCGTTGTGACCACTTCGGTACCTCTCCAGTTAACTTAAAATTCCCGCCGTTTACTTAAGGTTTTCGGCGTTAACTTAAACAAAATTTAGTTTCAAAGCAGCCGGCAATCAGGCTCCAAGCTCATTTGTCAAGGGTTCGCAACGAGAAATATTGGTTTATTCTAGCGCATTGGCAAAGGGCTCGCCTGCCGAAGAGGAACTTGCCCATACCACGGCAATCAAATGGACCATCAAACCCGTGCGTAAATTAACCATACAAACCAACTGGCCGCGCTGGACCAAACTCACGATCGCGATCTCCGCTGTCGTGCTGCTCAGCAGCTATACGCCAGTGCCCGGCTTGATCCATCAGATCAAGTCCCTGGGAGAGTTGCGTGTGGTTACGCGCGTCGGCCCGCTGGAGTTTTACCAAGGACCCGATGGCGCGGCTGGAGGTCCGGAATTTGAGCTAGCGAGGCGCTTCGCTGACGAGCTTGGAGTGAAGTTGAAAATCACGCCGATGCGCACCTACGGCGAAATTTACGCTGCGCTAACCTCAGGACAAGCACATCTGGCAGCGGCCGGCCTGAAGGTGCCCATGCAATCGGTGCCGGGTGTGGAGTTTGGCCCTGCCTATCAGCATGTGCGAGAACATCTGATCTACCGGCGCGGCGCACAGCGCCCTAATTCGCTGGCTGACATCGGCAACTCCGATCTTGAAATCGCGGCGGGCAGCGCGCATGCGAAGACGCTGGAAAATGCGCGAAACTCCTATCCCGATCTAGTCTGGGTTGAAAACGCCAGTCCGAACTCTCAGGCGCTATTGGACGGCGTGGCAGACGGAAGCATCGATTTCACCATCGCCGATTCCACCGAATTTGCCCTCGCTCACGAGGTGCACCCGGATCTGCGGATCGCATTCGATTTTCAGGGCACCCGTCCTCTCGCATGGGCGACCAGCGACCGCGATCCGACCTTCGGGAGAGAGCTGAGCGAGTACTTCGCTCGTTTGAAGCTCGACGGCGAACTTGCCACCATCGTTAACCGTTACTACGGACGCACCGAGGAAGCGGAGTTCGCGGGCGGTCCTGGATTCATGCAGCATTTGCAAAGCCGTCTGCCGCTGTACAAGCAGTGGTTTGTCGAGGCTGCGGAACAGAGCAGTCAGGACTGGCGCCTCTTGGCGGCTATGGGGTACCAGGAATCGAAGTGGAATCCCAGCGCTCACTCATCGGCCGGAGCCCGCGGCCTGATGCAATTGACCGCTGAGACCGCCAACGAAACCAACGTTACGGATCTATCGGATGCGCGGCAAAGCATCTTTGGCGGCGCTCAATACTTCCGGCAGGTGTACGAGAAAATTCCCGCACATGTCCCGGAGCCGGACCGCACCTGGTTTGCGCTAGCCGCCTACAACATCGGCTTTGGCCACGTCGAAGACGCGCGGATATTGGCGCAGAAGTCGGGCCGCGATCCCGACTCCTGGCAAGACGTGCGCACCTTTCTGCCGCTCCTGGAGCAGGAGCGTTGGTATACACAGACCGAGAACGGCTACGCCAGAGGCCGGGAGCCCGTGCGCTATGTCGACAACGTTCGCGGCTATCGCGATCTGTTGGAGTGGGCATGGGGCAACGGCCCACGGACGCCTGAGCTCAACTAACGGCGTCTCTCGAAGAAGTGGCGCAGCAAAGCGGCGGATTCTTCGCTGCGCACGCCGCCAAATACGTCCAAGCGATGGGTAAGCCGCGATTCACGCGGCAAATCGATGACGCTACCGCACGCCCCCGCCTTGGCGTCCCAGGCGCCGAACACGACGCGCAGGACCCTCGCATTGAGCGCCGCACCCATACACATGGCACACGGCTCAAGGGTCGCATAGAGCGTGCAATCACCCAGCCTATAGTTTTGCAGCAAAGACGCGGCCGCGCGCAAGGCGACAATCTCGGCATGGGCCGTGGGATCGTGGCCGGCGATGGGTCGATTCCATCCCTCGCCGATAATATTGTTTTCCGAAACCAACACTGCACCCACCGGTACTTCGCCTTCATCGGCCGCGCGCTGCGCAAGCTCAAGCGCCCGCTGCATGTAGTCACTGTCGTTCAAATATGTCATGGCGAAACTGTCGGCCGGCCGCCGATATAGCGAGCCGCGCATATCGCCAACAACAGCACAAACAATGCCACGGCGCTGTAGCTCAGAGAGTTGTGGATGCCGATGCTGGCGCCGAGCAGGCCCACGCTCAAACCGCTGAAAGTGCGCAGTCCGTTGGCGGACATCGCAAACACTCCAATCACGCGGCCGCGAATCTCGGCCGGCGCGTTCAATTGAACCAACGATTGCGCCATCGAATTGAATGCAAGCTCCACGAATCCCGCGACGAATAGCAGCGCGATCGCGATGAGGTAGGTATGCGACCGCGCAAAGCCCGCCAAGGCGCAGCACCAGACCATGGCGAGGGCGTAGGCTGTCGATACTTTCGGCGGCAGCAGGCCTCGGCTCTCGAGAATCAGGCCGCCAATCAGACCCCCGGCCGCATCCGCCCCCAGCAGGATCATGTACGAGACATCTGTGGCATGGGCATAACCCAAATCGAAGGCAAATCCAGGCATTTGGGCCTGGTACGCGTTGCCGATGCAGAAGGCGGACGCACCCACGAGAATTGTCATCGAAAGCAATACGGGATTTTGCGCAACCACCCTCATCGTCGATAAGACATCGCCAAATCCTCGAAGTCCCGATGGACGCGGCGCCGCGGCACGATCCGGGCCATAGGGTGCCTTGATCAACCACAAAAACATTGGCGCATAAATGAGTGCGTTGATGAAAATTCCATACACCGGCCCGAATGCCCAGAGCAATACGCCACCGATTGCCGGCCCCAACAAGAATGCCAAATACCGGCCGGTCGCATTGAGGCGAACTGCGCTCGTCAGTTGCTCTGGTCCGACGATTTTGTGTATCAACACCTGCGACGCAGGTATCCAGAGCACTCCGGCCAAACCGTGGATCACCAGCAAGGTCATCGCCTTCCATTCTTGCAGCGAGTCGGTTGCGAACATCACGCCCCAACCGATCGACACTCCGATGAACAACAGCATTGCCGCTTGAATGAGTCGGCGGATATCGAACCGATCCGCGAGACCGCCGGTATACACCGCGAACATCAGATAAGGCGCCCAATGCGAAATAACCGCAAATGCCCCCAGGGCAGGCGAGTGAAATTTCTGATACATCACAAAATACGAGATCACGTGCTCGATGTTGTCGGCCATGAACGCCGCGCTCGTGGCGAAGAAATAGATCTTAAAGTCCCGATTCGCAAACGAGGCGAACGAGCGGCGCTTCGGGGTCGGCGGCGGCACGGTGTCGATCTTTGGTTCCAAGGGAGCTATACGGTCATTCGATCGAAAATTCGCGCCAGCATCGGCCAGTAAGTCGCGGGTCTCAGGCGTTGGATGAGATCGAGATACTTGGCGTCGCTGCCGATGAGAATTCGCGGTTCATTGCGTTCGACGCCGCGAATGATGCGCTGCGCGGCCGCTTCTGGCGTGGTGCGCGCCAATCGGTCGAATCGATCTGCCAATTGGTCCATGCTGACCTTCTCGCGCAAGTTGACGCCGCTGCGCGCCCTGCGAGCAATGTTTGTTTTCACGCCGCCGGGATGCACTACGGATAGGCTCACCGTGCTTTTGTTCATCGCCAACTCATGACGCAGCGACTCGGAGAATCCACGCACCGCGAATTTTGATGCCGAATAAGCAGACTGGCCTGCTGGGGCAATGATCCCGAAAATGCTGGAGATGTTGACGATATGGGCGCGAGGCCGCCCAGCGAGATGCGGCAGAAACGCGCGCGTGCCGCGCACGACGCCCCAGAAATTGATGTCCATCAGCCACATCATCTGCGACTGATCGAATTCTTCGAACTCGCCCAACAGAGCAACGCCGGCATTGTTGAATAAAAGATTCAAGGCTGGGAACGCCGCGATCGCGGCTGTGGAGAAATCCTCTATCTGCTTCGGATCCGCGACATCGACTCGCTGGATCGTCACGCGATGCCCGTGCGCAGCTGTGATTTCCTTGGCCAACGCCTCGAGGCCATCTAAGTCGAGATCGGCCAAGGCAAGATCACACCCGCGCGCAGACAGAGCCAGCGCGAGGGCTCGACCGATGCCGCTGGCGGCCCCGGTGATGGCCGCCGCCGAACCTGGGAATTGAAATAATTTCACGAACTCACCTGTCCTGGCTGGAGACCGCTGTGCGGCTGTTGGTTGATTTCTTTCAATCTTACTTGGCAATTGACCCGCCGTGTTACCAGGATGTCATGTTGATGCCTTTTGGACGTAAACACGCGCGTTGAAAATTCTTGGATTTTCAACCACGACCAACTCCAAAGGGGGACTCACATGAAAGGAAGCAGACTGTTCTTCACTGCACTAGTCGCAGCCGCGGCTTTTGCAAGTAGCAGTGTGATTGCAGCGCAACCCGGCAACAACTCTGGCAACAATGGCGGACGCGGAAATGGCGGCAATGGCCGCTGCGCGCTGCACTCCGATAACAATCGCATACAGCACGTTGTCTACATTCAATTCGACAACGTGCACTTCCGCCGCGACACACCGAACGTGCCGAGCGACCTCGAACAGATTTCCAATTTGCGGAATTTTCTCATCGACAACGGCACGGTGCTCACCGATCACCACACTCCACTGATCTCGCATACTTCAGTGGATATTCTGACCACCCTTACGGGCGTCTATGGGGAAAAGATGGGTGCCCCCATCGGCAACAGCCTCCCCTTCTTCAAGCCCACCGGCACGGCATCTTTCCCTAGCACTTTCGAGTATTGGACCGATCCTCTGGAGACGACCCCGGTCGCGATTCCGGTCATGGTAAATCAGCAAGGCAAGATTCACCCTGCGCCCTGGGTTCCTTTTACTCGCGCGGGCTGCGACGTCGGCGCCTTCTCGGTGGCCAATATCGAGTTCGAGAACACCACGAGCGACATCGTCAACGTGTTCGGGCCGAACTCGCCCGAAGCGGCTGAAGGAGCCAGCAAAGATCCGGCGACAGCGGCCAAGGCGAAAGCCGATTTCCTCGGAATCGCCGTGCACTGCGCGCAGAACAGCCCGATCTGTGCCAAGGGCAAGCCCGACGTCCTGGTGGATGAGCCCGGCGGCTATCAAGGATTCAATGCCCTATTCGGCAATTTGAACGTGCAGCCCTCCATATCGCCCAAGGGTCCCGTTAAGGATATCGACGGCAATGTGATCGCAGACGTCAATGGAAACCCGGGTTTCCCGAACACTTTTGATCCCTCAGCGGCTCAGACGCTCGGTTACCTGGCGACGATGCTCGAAGCCGGCATTCCCGTCGTGTACGGCTACATTGAGGATATGCACGACAACCACTCCGCTACCGGCGGAACCTTCGGTCCCGGAGAAGCAGGCTACGTCGCGCAGCTCGCCGCGGCGAATGAGGCCTTCGGCAAGTTCTTCTCCCGCCTGGCGCAAGACGGGATCACCAAGGACAATACCTTGTTCATCGTCACGGCTGACGAGAATGACCACTTCGTGGGCGGTGCCCCGTCGCCGGCCAATTGCGACGGCGTGCATGTAGCGTGTACTTATGCGCAGATTGGAGAGATCGACGCCAATTTGAGCCGCCTGCTAGCAACGCAGTTCAACAACACGACGCCGTTCTCGGTGCATTCTGACTCGGCACCGACCTTCTATATCAATGGCAACCCCGGTCAAACCGATCCCATCACCCGTCAGCTGGAGCGCGACGTGGGTGCATTGACGGCGACCAATCCGATTACCGGCAAGATCGACAAGATTGCGGCGGCAATGGCAGACCAGACGGAGCAGCGCTTCCTGCACATGATCACGTCAGATCCGCTCCGCACGCCGAATTTCGTCGTGTTCGCGAATGACAACTACTTCAATTTTGCCAGCGGCACCGACTCCTGCGATGAAGCACCGGCCTGTGTCACCCTTGAAGGGCATGGCGGCTTTGCGTGGAATCACGGCGATTTCCAGGAACAGATCACCAAAACCTGGCTTGGCATGGTGGGCCCCGGGGTGCAGCACACCGGCCCAACCAACGGCATTTTCAGCGATCACACCGATACCCGCCCGACCATCATGGGCCTCGTGGGCCTCAAAGACGACTATGAGCACGACGGACGAGTGCTCTTCGAAGTGCTCGATGACAACGCCGTCCTTCAAGGCAAGCAAGGCGACAGGAATCTGATCGCGCGTCTGGCACAGGCCTATAAGGACATCAACGCGCCGGTCGGCGCGCTGGGCCGCAAGACCTTTGCGATCTCCACGGCCGCACTCACCGGCGATGACTCCACGTACAGAATCTTGGAATCCCAGCTGTCACGGCTGACCGATGAGCGCAATGCCATCGCTCAAAAGATGATTGCCATGCTGGAAGGCGTGGAGTTCGACGGCGCGCGCATCGATCCGATCAAAGCAGAGCTGCTGATTCTCGAGGCGGAACTGCTGACGAGAGCAGTTCCGTAAGAGTTTTTGATTTGGCCCACCCGCGGGATACCGCGGGTGGGCCGGGGGCGTGCGGAATGTCACAATCGCCGCTGCGGCCATAATCTATACTCCAAGGCGCATCAGAGCCTTGAGGAATGCGAATTATGGCGGCCTTTCAGCGTGAGATTCTCGTACGTTTCGGTCACTGCGATGCGGCGGGCTGGGTCTTTTATCCGCGCTACTTCGAAATGATCAGCGATTTCGTCGAGGATTGGTTCGAAGATGGCCTCGCCGCGAGCGCGCCAGGGCTGTTCCATCACAAGCAGCTCCTGACACCCTCCGTGCATTTCTCCGTCGATTTTCCCAAGCCCACCCGTTTCGGTGACCGGCTTACCTTCAATCTCTGGACGGTAAAAACCGGCCGTGCCTCCTGTGAAATTCGCATCGAAGCTTCGCACCATGGTGAATTACGCATGAGCGTGAAGCAGGTGTTGGTCTTCATTTCTGCAGATACCGGCCGCGCCACGGAGATTCCGCCGGAACTGGTGAGCCGGATGGCTCGTTTTGCCGAGACGCCTAAAGCTTAGTTTTGCTGCAACGGTGCAGGCGGACTTCTTCTCGCCCATGCGAAAACGGCCGCGGATAATGCCAAGCACAGACTCGCGGCAAAGAACGCCGAGCCGGGAAAATAGAACGGCGCCGTATTACCGGTGAAATAGCCGAACAGGTTCGAGAGAATCGGAGGCGCCGCGACCGATGTCAGGCTGCCGAGGCTTGCAAGAGCTCCCTGCAACTCGCCTTGCTCGGACGGTCCTACTTCCCTCGACATGATCGCGTTCAATGCCGGTCCAGCCAATCCGATCAGTACCCAGACAGTCATCCAGGAATACAGCACCCACCCGTGATCGGCGAACGCGTAGCCCATGAACCCTACGGAGCCGCAGGCAAGGCCCAGATACACCGCTCGCGTTTCGCCTATGCGCGGCACGGCAATTCGCGTCACGAAACTAAAAACCAAAGTCAGCATGGCACCCACGACCATCAATGAGTATCCAACCTGGACGGGCGACCAATTGAACTTGAGCATCGTGTAGTAAGTCCAGATGACCGGATTCGCGTCGTGGGCGAGGCGCATCAGCACAACCACGCCGAACAATGCGAGCATGGCGGGAAAGCGCCGCAAGGCGAGCAGCGCGCCGACGGGATTCGCGCGCCAGATCTCGAATTTCCGGCGGCTCGCCAAGGGAAGCGATTCCTTTAGAACCAACAATCCATAGATCGCATTGCAAAAGGCGATGGCTGCCGAGACGTAAAAAGGCACACGCGACCCGTACTGTCCCAGCAATCCACCGATCGCCGGCCCGATCACGAAGCCGATGCCGAAAGCGGCGCCTACCAAACCAAAGTTCGCTGCGCGCTTCTCGGGCGGACTCACATCCGCAATGTAGGCGTTGGCAGTGGGGTAGGCTGCACCCGCGATTCCAGATAGAAATCGCCCTACGAAGAGCCAGAATATCGTCGGCGCGACGGCCGTAATCAAATAATCTACGCCGAGCATCGCCAGAGAACCGATCAAAACGGGGCGCCGTCCGAAGCGATCACTCAAGCTTCCGATGGCCGGCGCGCAGAAAAACTGCATCAGCGCGAACACGAAAAACAGCCAGCCGCCCCAGCGCGCGGCCTCGCTCATGCCCTCGCCCGTCAATTCCGTGATGAGCTTGGGGGTAACCGGAATTATTATTCCCAGCCCAATCGTGTCCACCAGCATCGTGATGAATATGAATGCCAGCGCATGTCGGCTGGCCGGTGCTTCGGGCATTTCGGAGTCTCAGGTAGTTATGGAGCCATCGGGCCGCGGGTGTCTCGCAGTCTTAATGATACGGCATGCGCCTCAAACGCGCGCCTGAGGGTTGGCGATCGCCGCCGGCGAAGCTTGCGCGCTGCGCAGCTCACTGCGGCTCTTGCGCCATTGGCTCGGAGGCGCCCCGACCGCCTTCTTGAACGCGCGGCTGAAGGCGGCCTCTGAGTCATAGCCGACCAGATTCGCTATGACCGCAACACTGTCCGTGCCGCTCAGCAAGTGATTCGCTGCGAGCTGCATGCGCCAGTTGGTCATATATTGCACGAGGGGCTGCCCGACCAGCCCGGTAAAGCGCTCGGCCAGCGCCGACCTCGACAATCCCACGCTTTTCGCCAACGACTCGATGGTCCAGGCATGCGTTGGATTTCGATGGAACGCCGACAATGCGCCCCCGACGAATTGGTCGCGCAAGCCGGCCAGCCAACCGGTGCGATCGGGAGGCAACGTCTCCAGATAGTGCCTGATTACGTCGACAAACATCAGCTCGCTTAGCCGCCCGAGCACGCACTGACCGCCCAATCGGGGTTCCTTTGACTCGGCCAATGCAAACTGAACGTAGGAAGCGAGCGCACCGCTGGCATGTCCGGACAGCAAAATGACGCGCGGCAATGCCGACAACAGGGGATTGAACGGCCGCGCGTCGCAGCCGAGAAAACCACAGACAAAATGCACAGGTTCG